>ENA-OXVJ01000036-OXVJ01000036.1-human-gut-metagenome-genome-assembly--contig:-NODE-36-length-67670-cov-18.944835_pt1 | contig 67670 bp, 53 predicted proteins | sample MGYA00249248_ERZ652692 | MGnify/ENA primary metagenome ERZ652692 (study PRJEB26925, sample SAMN05826544) | human gut metagenome | biome: ENVO:2100002; feature: ENVO:00000062; material: ENVO:00002003... | reverse complement strand
TCTTGCCGTCGTTGGCGGACGCGTACGCGAACGCGTTGTTGATCATGCCGACCTGCGGGCCGTTGCCGTGGGACACGATGACGTTGGTGCCCTCCTCGACCATGTCGACGATGTTCTTGGCGGTGTCCTTCACCAGCTGGAGCTGCTCCTGGGGCGTGTTGCCCAGGGCGTTGCCGCCCAGCGCGATGACGACGGACTTGCCTTCACCCTTCTGATAAGGCATGCGATGCTCTCTTTCTCTCGGGCGCGCCCGACGCGCGCCGCAGGGACGGGAGGTGAGGAAAAAGCGGAGCGGCCCCTGGCGAAAGGACCGCTCCGTGGCCCGCCGCCCTCCGCCGGTGCGCACCGGTTGTCCGGAGGACGGACGGGGCCTTCTGGAAAATGCCTTGACGAAAAAGCCGGGTTGCCACGGCCGGAGACTGTCAGGCAGAGGATAATCGGTCGCAGAACGCTCGCGGCGCCGGCGGGACGGTCCGCCCCGCCGGCCGCGAGGTCGCCGGAACAGCCTACTTGCCGGCCGGCTCCTGCTGGGTGATGCAGTGGATGTTGCCGCCGCCGAAGACCACCTGGTCGGTCTTCACGCCCACGGCCTTGTACACGCCCTCGCCCCACGCCTCGTCGAACGCGGCCTGGATCTGCTGCACGGCCAGCTCGTCGTTCTCGTCGCCGTACTGCGGCACGATGACGCCGCCGTTGACGATGAGGAAGTTCATGTACGACGCGATCAGCGGCTCGTCGGCCACGCGCGGCTCGGCGTACTCCTCGGTGTCGATGGAGTCGCAGGACGCCTGGTCCATGTACAGCGGCTTCACGGGCATGCAGAGCTTGGTCACCTCGAGCTTGCGGCCCTTGGCGTCCACGGCGTTGGACAGCGTCTCGTAAGCGGCATGACACTCGTTGTAGAACGGGTAGTCCGGGTCGTCGGACCAGATGCACAGCACCTTGCCGGGAGCGACGATCTGGGCGACGTCGTCGATGTGGCCGTTCGTCTCCTCGGGGTCGATGCCGTCCTTGACCCAGATGACCTTCTCCACGCCCAGGTACTTCTTCAGCTGCTCGTCGCAGTATGCGCGCAGCTCTTCGGACCAGGGCTCGTAATCGGTGACGGACGCGTTGCGGCCGGGATCGAGCAGGCACATGTCGGTGGTGATGACCGTACCCTCGCCGTCCACGTGGATGGAGCCGCCCTCGAGGATGAAGCTCTCGGGACGGTAGCGACGGCAGCCGCTCATCTCGGCCATCTTGAGGGCGATCTGCTCGTCTTTGTCCCACGGGAAGTACAGGCCGTTCTCGAAGCCGCCGTAGGCGTTGAAGTGCCAATGCACGGCGCGCTTGTCGCCCTCGTCGTTGACCACCCAGGTGGCGCCGGTGTCGCGCACCCACGCGTCGTCGGTGGTCATCTCGATGACGGTGACGTTCTCGTCGTCCTCGAACACGGCCTTGGCGTTGGCGTAGTCCGCCTGGTTCACGCACATGGTGACGGGCTCGAACTGGGCGATAGCGCGCGCCACGTCGGCGTACTGCTTCTGAGCCGGCTTCGCGCCCCAGGCCCACGTGTCGGTGCGGTGCGGCCACGCCATCCAGATGCGGGTCTGCGGTTCGAACTCGCCGGGCATGCGGTAGCCGTCGGCCTTCGGGGTGGAAACGCTCTCGTGAATCGTCTTCATAATGCACACCTTTCTGTTTTGGTTTGCAGTACTTGCTTCAAGCGTTGTTTGTTACTCTGCTGGCGCCGCGCCGGATCCTTCCCTAAAGGACTAGCTTCGCGTCGCGACTCCGCTCAGACGCTCCTATGTTGTCAAGCGGCTACCTCACGACATCCCCAGGGCCTCCATATCCTGCGCGAGGGCGCGGTAGGCCTCTCGGGCGATGTAGCGCTTGAGGCAGCGGATGGCGTCCTTCTTCGTCTTGCCCTCCGACATCCTGCGCGCCACGTAGGAGCGGGTCCGCTCGTCGTGGGCCATGCGGGTGATCGCCATGGTGTAGAGCGCCGAGTTGGCCCGCCTGTCGCCCGCGCGGCTCAGGCGGTGCCGATCGGCCCTGCCGCTCGAGACGGGCACGGGGCTCGCCCCGCAGAGCATGGAGAACGACGCCTCCGAGCGCAGGCGCGAGACGTTGGCGCCTGCGGCGAGCAGCAGCCTCGCGGCGACGTGCGGGCCCGCCCCGAGGAGCGACCTCGTCGACGGGGCGAGCGCCTTCGTGAGCGCGTCGATCTCGGCCTCCAGGCCCTTCGCCTCCTCGTCGAGCATGCGCGCCCGCCGGGCGAGCGAGCGCAAGGCGACCTTGGCCAGGGTCTCGGGCGAGGAGCCCGCGCCCGGGCGCATGGAGGCGCAGGCGCGGACCAGCTCCGAGGAGCCCTTGCCGCGCAGCGGGGCTCTCGCCTCCTCGGGCAGCGCGACGACCTGGGCCTGCAGGGCGTTCAGCGCCGCCGTCCTCGCCTTCACCGCGCCGGCGTAGGCCGCCTCGAGCGCGCCGAGGGCGCCCATCTCGGCGCAGCGCGACTTCGCCGGCGCGCAGCGGGTTCCCGCGAGGGCGGCGCGCGCCGCCTGCTCGGCGTCGATCCCGTCGCTCTTCCCGCGCCGGCGCCGCTCGGAGCGGTCGGGCGCCGAGACCTCGAGCACGCGGACGCCCGCGGCGTCGAGCGCGCGGGCGAGCCCGGCGCCGTAGCCGCCCGTGCCCTCGACGCCCGCCGCCTCGACGCGCCCGAAGGCGCGCATCCACGCGACCATCGAGGCGTAGCCGCGCGCGTCGGCCGGGAACGACGCCGTCCCGAGCAGCGCGCCGGAGGCGTCGAGCGCGGCCGCCACGTGGGCGTCCTTGTGCGTGTCGACGCCGACGGTGACAACCCTGTTCCCTTCTGCCATACTGGACTCCTCCCGAAAGGGTGCGCGGGGCGTCCTCGGGCGAGACGGTCCTATGGCGTGTCGGACGGGCTCCGACGGGCTCCTATCAAGTCATCCCCGAAGGCCCTGCGCGGTTTTCGCTGCGAAGCCCCGCCGGCGCCGGCGACGAGCCTGAGCTAAGGCACCGAGGGCCTGGACGACAACGGGTCGGCCGGCGGGGCGGGGCTTCTCTCCCGATGATACGCTTCGCCATCGGGAGACGCATCTATCGTCCCATAGGATGACAGCCGGGATGACGACCTGCGCGGCGCCAGCTTGGTTCTTGCTTACGCGACCGGCACCGCTTCGGGTTCCGCGTCGCCCTTCGCCTCGGGGGCCTCGGCCTCGTCGGCGGCCTCTTCGGCGGCTTCCTCAGCCAAGCGCTCGGCGGCCAAGGCGGGCGTCAGGCCCTTGTACTCTTCCGTGCGGCCGCGCTTCGACCAGATGCGCACCACTTCGCCCAGCACCACGAACACGATCACGCCGATGAGCATGGGGATCTTCGAAAGCTCTTCCTCCGAGCCGTTCAGCGGCACGATAGTGGCGATGATGGCCAGCACCAGCTCGATGGCGGGAATGGCCAGCATCACGTACATGAGCTTGCCCTTGAAGGGGAACGTGAACACGCGTTTACGGTTCGGGTCCACCTTGCGCATCTTCAAAAACGCCGGGAACATCGGAATGTAGCTGATCAGCAGGAACACGACGTTCATCGAGAACAGCATCCAGAAGATGCCCTCGGAGATGGCCGGAATCGGGATCAGCTGCAGCATGAGGGCCAGCGAAGCCACCACGCCGTTCACGATAGCCGCGCCGGTGGGCATCTCGGTCTTCGCGTTCTCATGCGAGAACACCTTCGGCATGTTGCCGTGCTTGGCGGCGTAGTCGGCCACGAAGTTCACGCCGAACGACCAGGAGGCCATGTTCGCGAACAGGGTGACCAGGAAGATGATGCAGATGAGCATGAAGATGGGAGACGCCTCGCCCACCATGGTCATCACGGCGTAGATCATGCCGAAGTCCGGGTCGATCTGGTCGGCCGGGATGGCCGCGCCGATGCCGAACGAGCAGAACAGGTAGATGGCGCCGATGGCCAGGCCGCCCAGCACGATGGCCTTGGGGATGTCCTTCGAGGGGTTCTTCATGGCGCCGGCGAAGGTGCAGATGACCTCGAAGCCCATGAAGTTGAACAGGATGATGGACAAGTACGTCAGCGCGTTGGTGTTGGTGAGGTCGGGCATGAACGTGGCCGGCGACATGTCGCTGGCGAAGCCGTTGTTCACGGCGTACCAGATGCCGAGGCCGCCCACGGACACCGCGATGAGCACCTTGAGGACGGCGCCTCCGTTGAGGATCCAAGCGGAGTCCGACACCTTCGAGAAGCTCATGAACACGACGATCCACACGAACGCCAGCTCGATGAGCAGCACGGGAGCCAGCTCGAACTCCACGCCGAACACCATCCCCAGGATGTCGGGGAACAGCGTGGCCAGAGAGGCGATCCACAGCGGGAAGTTGATCCAGTAGTACCACGCCACGCGGCTGCCCCAGCGGTCGCCGAACGCCTCGCGGATCCAGTCGTACAGGCCGCCGTCGGAATCGTAGGTGGTTCCCAGCTCGGCGACGACCATGCCGTAAGGCAGAAGGAACGTGATGATGAGAAAGATCCACCAGAAGAACTGCTGGTTGCCGATAGCGGCGGCGGGTGCGGCGGCCTCGGCCACGAACACCACGCAGATGACGGACAGAATAACGCTGATGAATGAGAACTTCTTGACTTTATTACCCATTGGTTGTCCCCTTTCAGGGGTTCAGCCCCACCGGGCCGCGTCAGCTAACGTCGCGGGCCCGGCCCGGTGGAGCGTTCGATCAGTGCAGGCATCCTGGAGAAGGCCGTCCCCCTCCAGGATGCGCAATCCCCAACTAGGCGATCTTGCCCAGCACCGCGTTCATGCGGGCCTCGGCGGCGTCGGCGGCGTCGGCATCCTCCTTCGTCTTCGGGCAGAGGTAGGCCAGGATGGCGCGGATGGAGTGCTTGCGGTTCTCGGCCTCGACCCAGCACAGGCTGCGCTCGGGATGGTCCATGACCTCGTCGGTCACTTCCTCGCCGCGGGTGGCCGGCAGGCAGTGCATGAACTTGGAGTCCGGGCCGGCGAAGTCCATCATCTCCATGGTCACCTGGTACTTGGGATAGAAGACGTCCATGTAGCTCTCGCCGCCCTCTTCCTCGTCGTACAGGCCGTACCACACGTCGGTGTAGACGAAGTCGGCGCCCTTGATGCACTCGATGTCGTCGGACACGGTGACGGTGCCGCCGGACACCTTGCAGTTCTCCTCGGCGATGGCCATGATGTCCACGTCGGAGTCGACCACGAGGCCGCCGTCGGTCACCTGCTTGCCCTTGGGGCCGAAGTGCACGAAGTCCATGCCCATCTTCGAGGCGATGAACATGAGGGAGACGCACACCTGCGTGGCGTCGCCGATGAAGGCGAGCTTGCAGTCCTCGATCTTCTTGCCCTCGGGCAGGTTCTCGATCATGGTCAAGAGGTCGCCCAGCTCCTGCGTGGGATGGTTGAAGTCGGACATGCCGTTGATGACCGGCGCGGCGGAGTGCTTCGCCAGGTTCACCACGTCGGGATGGCGGTTCACGCGGGCCATGAGGATGTCGACGAGCGAGCCCATGACGCGGGCGGTGTCCTCGAGGGTCTCGTGGCCGCCGAGCTGGATGGTGCCCGGGCCGAAGAACTGCGCATGGCCGCCCAGGTCGGTCATGGCCGTCTCGAAGGAGATGCGGGTGCGGGTGGACACCTGCTGGAAGATCATGCCGAGCGTCTGGTTCTTGAGGATCAGCGGGTAGCGGCCGCCCTCCTTGATCATAGCCTTCATGGACTGCGCCAGCTCGATCATGTCGAGCAGCTCTTCCTTGGTGAAGTCGTTGGTGTCGATGTAGTCCTTCACTGCCATGGTTCCTCCTTCATGAGAGCGTGCGGGTCGCTCGGGGCGGCCCGCACATGGATGCAAACGGTTCGCGGATCTGCCTAGCCCAGCTTCGCGGCGATGGCGGCCGGGTCGGGCTGCTGCAGGGCCATGCAGTGGATGTTGCCGCCGCACAGCGACCACTCGCGGGTGTAGATCTTGATGATCTCGCGGTCGGGCATGAGCTCGGCGAACATATCGCACGCCACCTGGTCCATCGGATCGCCGTACTGGGGAACCAGCAGGCCGCCGTTCACGAAGTAGCTGTTGATGTACGTGATGGCCAACGGCAGGTCGGCCTCGCGGGACGCGGCGTCCTTGCAGAGATCCACGCCGGCGCTCTCCTCCTCGGAGATACGGATGATGCCGGGGATCGGGATCTTGTGGATCTCGAACGTGCGGCCCTTCGCGTCGGTCGCCTCGGACAGCACGTCGTAGGCGGCCTTGAGGTTCGGGTACTGCGGGTTGTCCTCGTCGTCGGTCCACGAAAGCGCCAGCACGCCGGGACGGACGAAGAAGCACACGTCGTCGATGTGGCCGTCAGTCTCGTCGAAGGCCATGCCGTCCTTCAGCCAGATGACCTTCTCCAAGCCCATGTACTCCTTGAAGTACCACTCCGCCTCTTCCTTGGTGAGGTGCGGGTTGCGGTTGTGGTTCAGCACGCTGTTCTCCGTCACGATAAGCGTCCCCTCGCCGTCGATCTGCATGGCGCCGCCCTCGAACACCATCTTCGTGGCGTCGTACGCGTCGTAGTTCTCGAGGTCCAAGAGCTTCGTGGCGAATTCCTGGTCGCGCTTCCACGGGAAGTACAGGCCGCCCTCGAGCCCGCCGTACGCGTTCCATCCCCAGGTCACGCCGCGCATGTCGCCCTTGTCGTTCACCACGTAGAACGGGCCTTTGTCCTGCGCCCACGCGTCGTCGATGGTCATCTCAACCACGCGCACGCCCTCGGGCAGGCGGGTGCGGGCGTTCTCGTACTGGTCGGCCGAGCAGAACACCGTCAGCGGCTCGTGCTTGATGATCTCCTTCGCCACCTCCACGAGGACGGCCTGGGCGGGCTTGCCGCCGTTGCGCCACGTGTCCTGACGCTCGGGCCAGATGAGGAAGTCCTGCTTGCGCGGCTCGAACTCTCCGGGCATGCGGTATCCGTCTTGCTTCGGCGTGCTGTCGGTGATGATCTTCATGATGCGCTCCTTCGCTGATCGTCGTGGCGTTCCCGCCTGATGACCCCATCCTACCGACGCGCCGCGCGCGCCGTCAGTACCTGCGAGGAGGGCGTTTCAACAGTACCCCTCCCCGCGAGGGTACCCGGACGGGTACCCTGACGCGAGCGGGCGCGGATATGGTACGATTACCTTCAATGCGAAAGAGCGGTGCGACAGAGAAGACGGGTGAGCGCATGGTGGAGCTGAGCGACACGCGATGGCGGGCGATCGACGACTTGCTGCTCGCGCTCTACGGCGCGTCCGACCTCGCCGACCTGCGGCGACGCGTCATGCGCGGCTTCAAAGATCTGGTGCCCTACGACAAGGGGTTCTTCGATCTGTGCGATTGCAGCGAGAGCGGGCGCTTCGTGTTCTTCGACCCCGTGTCGGTGGACATGACCGACGAGGAGCTGCTGTCGTACTACCAGAAGTACGAGCCGAGCGACTACACCACCTGGCTGTTCTCGGTCAACGACCCCGTGGTGTACCGCGATTCCACCTTCGTCACCGACGAGATGCGCAAGCGCTCGGAGCTGTACCGCGAATGGATGATCCCCATGGACACCCATTTCAGCATGGGCAGCACGCAGGTGGGAAACGGGATGATCTACGGCTCCATCACCCTGTTCCGCAACCGCGCGTCGGGCGACTTCACCGAGGAGGAGGAAGAGTGCCTCGCCGTGTTGAACCGGCACCTCTCGACCTGCCTGGCCGTCGCCCACCCCCGGGGCCTGCGGCGCGACGAAGGCAAGCCCGTGGTGGGGCGCACGAGCCTGACCGCGCGCGAGCAGGAGATCGCCGCGCTCATCGCCGAGGGATTGAGCAACCAGCAGATCGGCCTGCGCTTGTTCATCTCGGAGAACACCGTGAAGAAGCACGTGAAGGGCATCTTCCAAAAGATGGGCGTATCGAACCGCCATCAGCTGATGGCCGAACTCTACCGAACCGCCGCCATCGTGGTGGACGCGTAGAGCACGCCGGACCAGCTCGCTTTTACGGAGCAGCTAGCGAGCGAGGTTCGCGGTTCCTTGGATCTCGAACGGGATCGTGCGGAGCGGCGCGGCCGACTTTGAAAGCGCGGCCTTCGCCTGTGCTCGTCTCGCCCCCCCGAACGCGCATCGACGAAAGCCGATCGGCCCGTGACGCAGAAAACCGCCCCGCATGGCAGAAATGAAGCGGTTTGGTAATCCCATAGGCTCCGATCCCGCCCGGTCGGAGCCATGGTTCGCCCTTCTCAGGTAAAAACGACCCGAAAACGCCTGGTCGGCGAAAACCTATAAACTTGATCTGTTTGTTCATGTTTACCAAACCGGCTTTTTTCTGCCATGCGGGGCGGTTTTCAGCTTCACGGACGAGAGGGGAGCCGCACCGTCCCAGCCGATGCTGGGCACGCAGCGCCAGAGAGAATCAGAAAGCGTGTTCCCAGAGACCGGACTTGCCGCCTTCTTTCTTGAGCAGGCGCACGTCCATGATCTCCATGCCGCGGTCGACGGCTTTGCACATGTCGTACACGGTGAGGCACGCCACGCTCGCGGCGGTGAGCGCTTCCATCTCGATACCGGTTTTGCCCGTGACGCCGCAGGTGGTGGTCACATGGATGCCCACGAGGCCGTCGGGGCGCTCGCCTTCGGCCACGGGCGCGCACTCCACCTTCGCCTTCGTGATGTTGAGCGGATGGCACATGGGGATGAGGGAGCTCGTCTGCTTGGCAGCCATCACGCCGGCCACGCGCGCGCACGCCAGCACGTCGCCTTTCGCCGCCTTGCCCTCCACGATAAGCGCGAGCGTCTCGGGATGCATGGCGATGAAGCCCTCGGCCACGGCGACTCGCTCCGTGTCGGCTTTCTGCGACACGTCCACCATGCGCACGGCGCCCTGCTCGTCGATATGGGTAAGCTGCTGATCGGTCATGGGTATCTCCTTGGTTCGGTATCTCGCAGGTTGAAAGATCGCAGGTTGGCGCAGCGAGTCAGCGAGAAGGGCCGAGGTGCGTCGAATTCGGGGGATTCCGAGGATGAAGCGTACTTCGGTACGCGATTCCTCGGAATCGCGCGAAGGCGGCGTGCCTCGACCCTTCGCAGCGTCGGCAGGTTCCGCTTGCCGTAGGCAAGCGGAACCTCTTAGCCGCCGATTTGCGACATGCCGCGCTCGGTGCCTACTTTGTCGTGATGCTCGTCGGGCTTCGCGCCCAGGGCCTCGGCGAACACGGCGCGCACCGCCTGGTCGTCTCCGGCGCGCAACGCGGTGCGCACGTCGTACTCGTCGTCCGAGAACAGGCACGGGCGCAGCTTGCCGTCGGCCGTCAGCCGCAGGCGGTTGCATTCGCTGCAGAAGTGACGCGACAGCGGGCTGATGAAGCCCACCGTGCCCTGCGCGTTCGGGAACTCGAAGTAGCGCGCGGGCCCCCACCCGAGCGGGCGGTCGTTGCCGGCCGGCACCAGCTCGTCCATCCCTGCGGCGCGGGCGCGCTCGTTGATGATCTCGAACAGCTCCTCGCTGGGCACGACGTCGTCCTTGCCCCAGCCGCAGCCATGGCTGCCGGAGCTCTCGCCCACGGGCATGTACTCGATGAACCGCACGTGCAGCGGGCGATCGATGGACAGCTTCGCGAACGCGAGGTAGTCCTGGTCGAGGCTGCGCACGGCCACCGCGTTGATCTTCACGGGGTTGAACCCGGCCGCAAGCGCCGCATCGATGCCGTCGAGCGTCTGCTGCAGCTCGCCGCGGCGCGTGATCTGCCTGAACTGCGCGGGATCGAGCGTGTCGAGCGAGATGTTCACGCGCGACAAGCCCGCTTCCTTGAGGTCGGCCGCCATCTTCGGCAACAGCACGCCGTTCGTGGTCATCGACACGTTCTCGATGCCGGGCGTATGCGCGATAGCGCGCACGAGATCCACCACGCCGAGGCGCACGAGAGGCTCGCCGCCCGTCAGGCGGATGCTGCGGATGCCCATGCCCGCCGCCACGCGCACCGCCTCCTCGATCTCCTCGATGCGCAGGATATCCTCGTGCGCGAGCGATTGCACGCCTTCCTCGGGCATGCAGTAGATGCAGCGGAAATTGCAGCGGTCGGTGAGCGATATGCGTAAATAGTCGATGGTACGACCATGGCTGTCTTTCACAGGACGCACTCCCTTCTCGTCTGAGGATACAGTATAGGGCATCCTCGGATCACCGCATGGCGCAATATCGCGAAAGGATCGGCGCGCGCTGAATACACGGATGCGGCGTGCTGGATTCGCATACCGCACAGCGAAAGGCACGTTGCTCACCGACGAGCTGCTTGACGAATGAGCCGAAGCATGCGAGCGCGGCGAATACCCCGGCACTGCCGGCGAAATCGTGGTCGGGCGGCCGCGCGTCTCGGCCGAGGATCTTGCAACCGTCACGTTCAAGCTGCTGAAATCCCAGGTCGCCGCCCTCGACGAAACCGCAAAACGCGCAGACGAGACGCGCTCGCAGTTCTTGCGCTCGCTCGTAGGCGAGGCTCTCGCGCGAGGATGACGCCCCGCCCCATCATGCAGGAGGCGGGCAAGCGAGTCGGACGCACCTGCACGCGAGGGCGCACTGCGCCCGGGACCGTCTTTAGCGCGATACCAGGTACACCTTGTCGGGAGGAATGCGGATCCACAGCTCCTCGCCCTCGTGCGGCAGCTCGTCGACGGGCACGGCCAGCTTGTCGACGCGCCAGAACAGGTGCTGGTGCAGATACTTCATCTCGTCGTCCGTGCGCGACACCGTGGGAGCCTCGCTCTCGTCGCGGTCGAGAAAGCCCAGCAGCACCGTGCGCTCGAAGCGCGAGTCGCTGACGCGGTCCACGCGCACGCGGTAGCAGTTCTCGCCAGGGCCGTCGACGCGTTGCAGGAAGAACGCGCGCACGCCGAGCGCCTTCACGTCCTCGGGCACCGCCGCGCTCGTCGCGGCCTCGATGCCCCACTTCGGCAGGCGCACGCGATGCTCGCCCGTCCGCACGGCAGCCGTGGCGTTCTTGCAGCCCGACAGCTTCACGCCCGCCAGCGACTGCGGACGGTTCACCAGGTCGTCGCCCGTGCCCGTCTCGGTGATACGCCCCGCCTCCACCACGGCGATACGATCGCAGAATCGCAGCGCCTCGTCGATGTCGTGGCTGACATACAGCACCGTGCCGTGGAACGCGTCGAACAGGCTGACGAGGTTCTGCTCCAGCACGCTCTTCAAGTGCGCGTCGAGAGCCGAGAACGGCTCGTCCAGCATGAGGATGCCCGGACGCGCCGCCAGCATGCGGGCCAGCGCCACGCGCTGCTGCTGGCCGCCCGACAGCTGAGCCGGATAGCGCCGGTCGAACCCTTCCAGCCCGAAACGCTTGAGCTCTGCGGCCACCAGCGCGTCGCGGTCGGCCTTCGACGCCTCGCGCCCGATGCCCGCGGCCACGTTCTCGGCCACCGTCAGATTCGGGAACAGCATGTAGCTCTGGAACAGCAGCGCCGTCTTGCGCTGCTGCGGCGTGAGGTTGATCTTCCGCTCGGAATCGAAGAACACCCGATCGTTCACCACGATGCGTCCCTCGTCAGGCGTCTCGATGCCGGCGATGCATCGCATGGTAAGGCTCTTCCCGCATCCCGATGCGCCCAAAAACCCCAGCGTCTCGTCCCCTGCCTCGAACGCCACGTCCAACGTGAACGACGAGAACGACTTGCGTATGTTGACTTCGAGACTCATTTCGGCAATTCCTTCCCAAAGACACTCGGCTTGCGCCGCGCGGGATCCCTCGACTCCGCGCTGCGCGCTGCGCTCAGGATGACAGGGCCCATTACGCTTCCATCCCCCTGCGATAGCTCGTGGTGCGCCTGCTCCACAGGTTGATGAACAGGATGACCACGAAGCTGAACGCCATGATGACAACCGTCCAGAAAATGGCCACGTCGGTGTTGCCGTTCATCCACTCGAAGTAGATGGCGATGGGGATGGTACGCGTGATTCCCAGGTAGTTGCCGGCCAGAAACAGCGTCGCACCGAACTCGCCGAGGGCGCGCGCGAACGACAGCACGGTGCCCGCCGCGATGGACGACCACGACAGCGGCAGCATCAGCTTGAAGAATATCTTCGCGTTGCTCCAGCCCAACGTGCGGGCCGCGTCCAGCATGTTCGGATCGAGGTTCTCGAACGCGCCGCGCGCGCTGCGGTACATCAGCGGGAACGCCACCACCACGGCCGCCAGCACGGTGGCCTGCCAGCTGAATATCAGCGGGAAGCCGATGTCGATGAACCACTGCCCCACCGCGGTGTTCTTGCCGAACGCCAGCAGCAGCAGAAAGCCGCACACCGTGGGCGGCAGCACCATGGGGATGGTGAAGATGGAATCGGCGATATCCTGCGCCCGCGCGGGGATGCGCAGGCTGAAGTACGCGGCCAAAAGCCCCAGGACGAAGATGAACACGATAGCCGTGAGCGTCGTCTTCAGCGTCACCCACAACGGACTGTAGTCGATGCCCTTCAAGAACGACGCCAACGCCTCGAAGCCCTCGGGGGCCCCGATCACGCTCACCTGGTCGGCAGACGCGAGCGTGGCGAAGTCGGCATGAGTGAGCCGCACATAGGACGGATTCGACGCTTGCGTCACGTCGGAGCCGTCTGCACCGACGACGCAGACGTAGAACTCGCCGGGCTTGAGCTCCTGGTCGAACTTGTAGACCACGCCGTCCCGCTCGAACTCAGGCTCTCCGGTGAACGCCCACTCTCCCTCGGCGGACAACGTCGCGCCGCCCTTCGAATTCTGCGCGTCGAGAGCCACGAGCAACTGCTTGAGGAAACCTCGGCTCTCGGACGATTCGGCGTCGAATCCCACAGCCTGCGCAGTCTCGGGCGGCACGTGGACCACGGTGAGCTCGTCGGCGGCGACAACCGCGAGACTACCCGACTCGTCCGAGACGAAATAGCGGTAACCTGCATAGACGCCGTTCACGTCGCTGTTGCTGCCCACCTGGGAACGCGAGAAATCCTCGAGCGCGAAGGGGCTGCCTTCGACCGAAGCCGATTTCCCGTCGGCGGCGATGTTCACGGCATCGTCGATCGCCGTGTCCTCCTGCGCCGATTGCGCCGATGTGCCACCCGCTGCCGCATTCGGCGCGTCGAGATCGCCTTCGTCATCGGCGCCAGCAAGGGCGGTGCCGGGGATGAAAGCGATCGCCATTGCCAAAGCGCATGAGACGATCGGCATCGCAGCGCGAGAGAAGACGCCAACGATGCGGTCGATTAGAGTGTTGTCCATAAGATCGTCCTTGTCGCACGGAAAGGATGGGCGTGTACGATCCCATCCTTTCCTTGTCACTATACCGTATGTGCGCCTAGTCTAGGAAACCAGCTCGAAGCCCCACTCCTGCCAAAGCTTCTTGGCATCGGCGTTGGTGGTAGCCCACTCGATGAACTCGTTTGCAGCCTCGGCCTGCGTGGAGTCCTTGCAGATGGCAGCCGGGTAGATGATGTTCTTGTGCGTGTCGTCCGGGACGACGCCGATAACCTTCACGCCGCCGAAGCGGTACACGTCGGAGCTGTACACGAACGCCACGTCCACGGCTCCGGACTGCGCCTGCTTGCACACGTTGCCCACGGAACTCTGCAAGTTCACCTTGCCCTCGAGCGGCGTTCCATCGTAGGAGCCGTCGGTGCCGGCGCTGTCCTTGCCGGTCTTGCCGTCGGCGTCGATGAAGCAACCGACGGTGGAAAGCGCCTGATTGGTGTAGTTGCCGGCCGGCACAGAGGCATCGCCCACAGCCACTGTGTAATCGCCGGTGGCAAGGTCGTCCAGCGTGAAGCTCTGATCAGCGTACTTGGCGGCAAGCTCGGAATCCTCACCGGCAACCATCACGAGGTCGTTCTTGAACATGTCGAAGCGAGTCGCCTCGTCGACATAGCCCTTCTCCACGGCATCGTCCATCTTGCCCTTGGAGGCGGAGATCAGCACGTCGGCGTACGCGCCGCCGGCAAGCTGCTCGTTCAGCTCGCCCGAAGACAGATACTGCGTGTCCTTGAACGTCACCCAGGTATGATCCTGCGTGTACAGCTCCTGTACAGCGTCCATGGCCTTCGACAGCGAGTTCGCGGCGAACAGCTGCAGCTCCACGGCCTCATGGCTCTCCGACTTGGCCTGCTCTTCGGCGGGCTTCTGCGTCTCGCCGGCTTGTTGCTCGGTATTCGACGAGCAGCCTGCCAGCGCGAATGCGCCCACCAGGGCGAACGCGCACACAGACGCCAACACGACGCGGATACGTTTCCTCATAATGACCTTCCCTCGCTCTCTTTTCGATGGAGCCCGAACCGGCGACGAAGGCCGGCCCCGCGAGGGCCGCATCGCTCCCGGGCTTCGTCCATACTATTCCTATCAAAGATTATAGTCAAACACGAATATATACCGGAAGCGTATTTTTCCGAGAGCGCTCGCGGCCTACCTCATCGCCAAATCCACCACGCGGGTGGCGATGCGCTCGGTGAGCGCGTGCGAATGGGACACGAACACGAGGCCGATGCCGCGAGCCTGCGTTTCCTCCACGAGAAAACGCCAGATCTGCGCCTGAGTGACAGCGTCCAGCATGGTGGACACCTCGTCAGCCACAAGGTAGCGCGGGTTCGCCGCCAGCGCGCGGGCGATGCAGAAGCGCTGCAGCTCGCCGCCCGACAGCTCGTGCGGGAAACGCGCGAGCCACCGTTTCTGGATGCCCAGGTCGTCCAGCAAGCGCTGAGGCACCTCTCCTGCTTCGGCCAGCGTTTGACTCATGCGCATGCGCGGGTCGACGGCGGTTTCGGGATGCTGCAGGATCAGCTGCACGGGACACGTGCCGCGCTTCGGCAGCGGGGCGCCGTCCACGAGGATCTCGCCTTTCTGCGGACGATCGTATCCGGCCAGCATACGGCACAGCGTGGTCTTGCCGAAGCCGGACGGCGCGCTGAGGGCGACGCGCTCGTCAGGGCCGACGGCCAAGTCGAAGTCGCGGTACAGCGGCGTGCGCGCGCCGGGGTACGCATAGGTTATGCCGCGCGCCTCAAGCATGGGAACCCCCTTCCGTCGACCCGCCCGGCGCCTCGAAGCCGTGCTCGGGAAGCGCATGCCACAACTCGCGGCTGAACGGGTGCTGCAGCAGGTCGGGAGACGCGAAGTTCGCAACTGCCGTCTCCTCCACCACCGTGCCGTCGCGGAACACCGCCACGCGGTCGGCCACGCGCAGGGCCAGCTCGATGTCGTGCGTGATGAGCATCACGCCGCCGCCCGCGTCGGCGAAGGCGCGGAAGTCGTCGAGCGCGCGCACGGCCAGATCCAGGTCGAGGCCGGGCGTGGGCTCGTCGGCCACGATGACGCGCGGGTCGTCCATGAGCGCGCAGCACAAAAGAACGCGGCGCGCCATGCCGCCCGACAGCTCGTGCGGATACTTCCCCGCCGTGTCCTCGGGCAGTCCGTAGCGCTCGAACAGTTGCGCGCGCCGACGACGACGCTCGGCGCGCGACTCGTGTGCGCGCGCGAAGCCCTCCACCTGACGGCCCACCTTCATGAGCGGGTCGAGGTTGTTCACGCTCTGCGGCACCAGCGAGATGCCGTGGCCGCGCAGCGCGGAAAGCGACGCCGCATCCTGCTGCGCGCCGTCGAACCAGACGCGGCCGCGCACCGTGGCGTTCGGCTCGAACAGCCCCAACACGGCATCGGCCAAAAGCGTCTTGCCGGAACCCGACGCGCCTACCACGGCCACGATCTCGCCCGCATGTACGGAGATGCTTAAAGAATGGATGACCTCGACCTCGCGCTGCTTCGCGCGAAAGAAGGGGGCGTCCTCGTCGTACATGCGGAACCCCACGCTGAGGTCCTCCACCTGCAGCAGGTGGTGGCCGTGCTCGTGGCGGGAAACGGGCGCGTGCGTATGATGGTGGTGCACCTGCGCGTCTTTGTGCGAAAGAGCCTCGTGCGGCACGACGTCGGGCGCGAGGCCGTCGATCGGATCCTCGGACGCTATCGCGCAGTCGCGGCCGGCGCCTTCCGCACCGAACAGCTGGTCGGTCAGGCGCTCCAGCTCGGCAGCGGCCTCGTACAGCGCCCGCTCGCGAGCGGCCAGATGCTCCGGCAGCGGGTTCCTGCCGTCCGTTTCAAGCGGGTTCTTGCGGTTCGCTTCGTCCATGACGGCCTCCTATTCCTGCGCGCTGTGCGGGTCGACGAGCTTGCGCAGGCTGGATCCCGCCAGGTCGAACAGCAGCACGGTCGCGATGAGCGCGAGACCCGGGAACACGGCGAGCCACCACATGCCGGCCGACAGGTACGCCATCGACTCGCTGAGGATCACGCCGATGGCGGGTTGCTCGGGCGGCAGACCGAAGCCGAGGAACGTCACGGCGGCCTCGTGCAGGATGGCGTGCGGGAACAGCAGAATCAACCCCACGATGAACTGGGGCAGCACGTAAGGAACCATGTGCTTCGCCGCGATGCGCAGAGGAGTCTGCCCCAGCCGCCGCGCCGCAGCCACGAACGTCGACTGCTTACACTGCAGGATCTCGGCGCGCACGACGCGCGCGAGGCTGGGCCAGTGCGTCACGGCCACGCCGATGGTGACGCCCCAGAAGCCCTTCCCCAACGCGAACGAGATGAGGATGAGCAGCACGATATGGGGGATGCCCAGCATGAGGTCGATGAGCCAGGTGACCGCGGCATCGGCCTTCTTCCCGCCCAGCGCCGCCACCGCGCCCATGACCAGCGCGATGATGGACGACACGCCCGCGGCCAGAAGACCCACCAGCACGCTGGTGGACAGCCCCGCCAGCGTGCGCAGCAGCATGTCGCGCCCCATCCAGTCGGTGCCGAAAGGATGGGCGAAGCTGGGAGCGAGGTTCTTCATCGAGAAGTCGGTTGCCGTAGCCGCATCCGCGACGACGAGCCCCGCGACCACCACAGCCGCCAGCGCCGCCAAAGCACCCAAAAACGCCGCCAGCGTCAACCTCCTATTCCCCACCCGAGCCGCGCGAGGAGCATGCAGAAGGGGCGGCGCGGCATCCTTGGAGCCGTTGGGCTCGGCAGTTCCCACCAAGCGAGTTTCCCCTTCGGGGACTTGCTGCGCTTCGCTCCGCGGCGCCGCACCCATCGAGCCGAAACGCCCTGTGGGCGTTTCGTGCGAGCCAGGACTGCCGAGCGACTGGGAACTGCCGAACCCGACGGCGGACTCGCAGGTTAAGCAGGTTTCAACGCGCTCGTCAGCCATGAGCAGCCCCCTTGCGCATGCGGGGATCCACCACGCCGTACAGCGTGCTGGCTATCAGGTTGCCGGTGAACACGAAGGCGGCGGAGAATAGCGCGATGCCCACCAACAGCGCCGCGTCGCCGCCGAGGCCGGCCGTGACGGCCGCCTGCCCCAGACCCGGATACGAGAATACCTGCTCCACCAGCACCGATCCGCCGAATATCTCGGATATGGACGCGAATTGCAACGTGAGCGCGGGCAGCGCGAGGTTGCGCAGGCCGTGGTGGCGCAGGGCGCCCCAGGTGCTCAACCCGCGCGCACGGGCGAACCGCACGTAATCGCTTTCCAGCACGTCGATAGTCTTCTCGCGCGTGTGCAGCGCGATGTTCGCCACGCCGATCACCGACAGCGTGAGCGCTGGCAGCGCCAGATGATGCAGCGCGTCGGCAAAGGTCACATCGGCCGCCGACACCCCGATGGGCACCGAGAAGCCGAACGGGAACCACCCCAGCTGCACCGAGAACACGATGAGAAACAGCAGCCCCAGCCAGAACGTGGGCACCGAAGCCAACAGGAAGCAGTACCCCTTCACGATGCGGTCGATCAGACGGCCGCGGTTCGCGCCCGCGAGGATGCCCAACGCGAAGCCCAGCACGCCGCTGACCGCCCAAGCCGTGGCCATGAGCGCCAGCGAGTTCACCGCCCGCGTGGCGATGACGTCGATCACCGGCGCATTGAAGCGCAGCGATGTCCCCAGATCGCCGTGCAGAAGGTCGACGAACCAGTTGGCGTAGCGCTCCCACAAAGGCGTGTTCACACCCCAGTATTCGGCCAGTTGCGCCCGCTTCGCCTCGCTCATGTTGATATAGGCCGTCTGCCCCACGTTCGCCTGCACCGGATCGATAGGAGAAACGCTGACCAGCACAAACGTAACCAAACTCACCGCAAGCATGAGCAAGATAAACTTCGCTATGTTCCGAGCCAAAAATCGAGCCATGAAACCACTATACCCTCACTAGTAGAAAAACCCCACAGCAACACCCCTCCAACAAGCGCAAACGGCGCCCAGTCCCCCAACGCGCAAGCTCGTTACGGTCAGCGGGAGGGGCGCCGCGGTGCCCACCAAGCGAGTTCCGCAGCGAAGCGAGGACTGTTTGAGCGACTGGGCACCGCGGCGCCCCTCCCGCGTCGAGCACAATAAACTTACGCCCAGGACCACTGGTCGACGTTATTCACCAGCGACCAGCCGTGTCCGTGCGGATGAGGCTTCTGCTTCGCGATCTTGAGGTTGTCCTTCGCAAAGTACAAGTGGTCGATGTTCGCGAACCACACCCACGGCGCGTCCCCCTGCGGCGCGATGCCGGACTGGCCGTCCCACTGAGCCTTCTTCCACAGATCGAACGACTCTTCCACAGTAGGCTGGGCCAGCGCCTCGTCGAGGTACTTGTCGGTGGTTTCGCTCGTGTAGCAGGCGTAGTTGCCCGTGCCCTTGGAGTAGAACAGGTTGTAAATCTCGGTGGGCGCGTTCGTGCCCCAGCCCCACACCACCGGATCGGTAAACTGATGCGGGTACAGATCGTCCCAGCTGGCGCCCTTGATGGATACTTCGATGCCCAGCTCTTTCATCTGGTTGGTGAACTCCTCGGCGATACCTTGGCGCACGGTGTCGCCGGCCGAGTAGTACAGGTTGAACGCAGCGCGCGTGCCGTCCTTCTCGCGGATGCCGTCCGCACCGGCCGTCCAGCCGCCGTCGTCGAGCAGCTTCTTCGCCTTCTCGACATCGGTGGAGCACTTCATGTCGGGCGAGGACCACGGCATGCCGTCGCCCACGCTGTAGGCCACGGTGCCGTAGCCGTTCAGCACGTTGTCGATCATCTTGTCGCGGTCGACGCCGTAGTTGATGGCTTGGCGAATGGCCAGGTCGCACGTGACATCGTTGCCGGCCGCCGCTTCGCCCTTCTCGTCGGTTTTCATGGCGCCCGCCGGAATCACCGGCAGCGAGATGCCGCGAGAGTCGACCGACGCGCAGTTCAGCAAGTCGTAGCCGCTCGGCTGCTGAGCCGCGAACGTCGCCGAGGTGTATGCGACGTCGACCTGTCCGGACTTCGCCGCCGCAAGCGAGGCGTCCTCTTCCATGAACACCACCACGACGCGCTGGATGTTCGGCGCCTCGCCGTAGTAGTCGGGGTTCGCCTTGAGGATGACCTGCTGGCCTTTGTCCCACTGCTCCAGCATGTAGCGCCCCGAGCCGATGGGGTTGTCGCCGTACGTGTCGCCGTAGGCGTGCTCGGGCACGATGCCCACCACGGCCAGCGTGTACAGCAGCGCGTTGAACGGCTTCTCCATGTGCACGACGACGGTGGCGTCGTCGGTGGCCACGGCCTCTTTCACCATGGACATGTCGCACTCGGATGCTTCCGAGTTCAAGATGCCGTTGATGGTGAAGGCCACGTCGCGCGCCGTGAGCGGGGTGCCGTCGGTGAACTTCACGTCGTCGCGGACGGCGAACGTCCAGGTCATGCCGTCTTCGGACGCTTCGTAGGACGTGGCGAGGTCGTTCTTGAAGTTGAGGTCCGCATCGGTAGTGATCAGCGTTGACTGGATCAACGGCTCGTGAACGTGCTCGCCGCAGCCCCACGACACCATCGGGTCGAAGCCGGCGGCCGGCTCGGATCCGGTGGTCATCGAGACGATAACCTGCGAAGAGGCCTTGTCGGCCGCACCTTCCGTCGCGCCTTCGGCCGGCTTCTCGGCCTCGCCGCTCGCGCAGCTTGCCAGCAGCCCGCCCAACGACAGCGTCGCCGCCGTCGCACCCGTCAGTTTCGCGAAATCGCGTCGCGTGAGTGTTGCCATGCTTCCGTTCCCTTCCCTCAACGCCTCGGCGCCTTGAATCCGCCATAGGTGTTACGTATTCGAATTGCGTAACACACTATACCAGAGAGGGCTCCTTTCGAATGTTACGAATTTCATTTCCGTAACTCCCCCGGGCGAACGGCAGACGAAGAAGGGCGAACGCAAGCCAAACGTACGAATGCTTCACGTGAAACATCGACGGATTCCTTCTGCCGACATCCGACAAGGGAGCCGATGGCGAGAAAGCATCGAATTCGGAAGACGGGGCGCAGCCCGCTATCGCGACGCGAAACGATTTTCCTCATAATGCCTGATCGCAACAACGCCTCCTCCTGCCAGAACGATCCGAGACCTTGCGGTAAGCGCTCTTTCTTCCGAATTCGATGACTTTTTGCCTTTTCGAAAGCAAAAGGATGCATGGGGGTCATCCGCAGGACATCGGATCCGTCGGAGACGGATCCTCGTCGAGCCTCATGCACCAAGCGGAGCATCCGAGCAATGCTCCCCGTGAAACATCGGGGCGCGACGGAGCCCGGGCGTCCTACTCCGGAGCCTCGCCGGTTTCGAGGATGCGCAGCAGGGCGGCTTCGTCCAGCACGGGGACGCCGAGGGCGACGGCCTTGTCGTACTTGCTTCCGGCGGCCTCGCCTGCCACGACGAAGCTCGTCTTCTTCGACACGCTGCCGCTGACCTTCGCGCCTCGCGCTTTGAGCGCGGCACCCGCCTCGTCGCGGGTCATCCCGCTTTCCACGAGCGAGCCCGTCAGCACGAACGTGAGCCCCGCCAGCGTCTGCGGCAGCTGCTCGCCCGCGTCCGCGGCCTCGTCCGCAAGCGCCACGCCGTGCGAGCGCAAGCGCTCGATGACGGCGGCGTTGTCGGGCGTGCGCAGGAACAAATACGCGCTGCGCGCGATCTTCGGGCCCACGCCGTCGATGGCGGCCAGATCCTCCTCCGAGGCCTCCATCAGCGCCTCGATGGACGGGTACGCCGCCGCCAGCAGCTCGGCGATGGTCTTGCCCACGTGGCGGATGCCCAGCCCGAACAGCGCGCGGGCAAACGGACGCGTGCGGCTCTCGTCGATGGCGGCCACCAGCTTCTTCGCCACGGTGGAACCCAGGCGGATGGGCTCGCCGTCCTTGTTCACGCGACCCATGTCCAGAAGCGACAGCTCCATCTCGTCCAGCGTGTAGTAGTCGGCCACGTCGCTCAAGCGGCCGCTCTCCACCAGGCGCGACACGATCTCCTCGCCCATGCCGTCGATGTCCATGGCGCCGCGGCTGGCCCAGTGCAGCAAGCGTTCCAACGCCTGCGCCGGGCAGTCGATGGAAATGCAGCGGAAGTCCACCTCGCCTTCCTCGCGGATGACCGGCGAGCCGCACGACGGGCACGTGCGCGGCATCTGCCATTGCACGGCATCGTCGGGGCGCAGCGCCAGCACGGGCCCCAGCACTTCGGGGATCACGTCGCCGGCCTTGCGCACGATGACGGTGTCGCCCACGCGCACGTCCTTGCGCTGCACCTCGTCCTCGTTGTGCAGCGTCGCGCGCGCCACGGTGGAGCCGGCCACCACCACGGGGTCGAGCTCGGCCACGGGCGTCAGCTTGCCGGTGCGCCCCACCTGCACGGTGATGTCGCGCAACAGCGTGGTCTTCTCCTCGGGAGGGAACTTGAACGCGATAGCCCAGCGCGGCGCGCGTGCCGTGTAGCCCATCGACTCCTGCTGCGCGAACGAGTTCACCTTCACCACCACGCCGTCGATCTCGTAGGGCAGGTCCTCGCGCCGCGCCACGGCGCGTTCGCAGAACGCATGCACCGCCTCGCGCGTCTCGCACAGCTCCACGTCGGGGTTCACGTGGAAGCCCGCTTCGCGCAGCCACGCCAAAAGCTCCCACTGGCCCTCCGCGTTCAGGGCGCGCTCGTCAGCCACCGCGTAGATGAAGGTGGACAGGTCGCGGTTGGCCGTGATGGACGGATCCTTCTGGCGCAGGCTGCCGGCGGCGGCGTTGCGCGGGTTCGCGAACGCCTGCTTGCCGTTCTCGACGGCCGCGGCGTTCAGCGCGTCGAAGCTGGACTTCGGCATGTACACCTCGCCGCGCAGCTCCACCGGCACGTCCGCGTCGCGCAATCCGCCCAGCGCGCCCTCGCGCAGGCGCAGCGGCACGTCCTTCACCGTGCGCATGTTGGCGGTGACGTCCTCGCCGGTGGTGCCGTCGCCGCGCGTGGCGGCGCGCATCAAGCGGCCGTCCTCGTACGTCAGCGCGATGGACGAGCCGTCGATCTTGAGCTCGCACACCACGGGCACCATGCGCCCGAACGCCTCGGTCACGCGCTCGATCCACGCGTCCAGCTCGTCCAGGTCCATGGCGTTGTCCAGCGAGTACATGCGCCGGGCGTGGCGCACGGGGGCGAACTGCTCGCCCACGTAGCCGCCCACGCGCTGCGTGGGGCTGGACGGGTCGATCAGCTCGGGATGCGCGGCCTCCAGCTCGCGCAGCTCGCGCATGAGCGAGTCGAACGCGGCGTCGGATATCTCGGGCGCGTCGTTGGCGTAGTACAGGTAGCTGTGATGCTCGATCTCGCGCCGAAGCGCGTCGATGCGCGCCGCCGGATCGCTGGTCGCTTCCGCAAGCGCCTGCTCGTCGAGCAAAGTCTGCTGTTCGTCTGCCATGTTCTCCACCGTTTCGTGCAATCGGGAAGAAGGCCCCGAAACGATCGGGGCCTTCGCCTGTTTTCTTCGGAATTCTACCACGAGCCGCGAAACGCTGCGCGCTCGGCTCGGCGTTTCAGCAAACGCTCCACGGCAGCGCGCGCCTGGCTACGCCAGCATGGCCTTGCCGGCGTTCCAGCCGTAGAAGATGAGCGATGCGCCGCGCATCAGGATGAACACCGACAGGAAGACGCCCAGCATGGCCGGGGCGATGAAGAACGTCAGGCCGCACAGCGCCCCGACGATGCCCGAGAACAGCATCCAGCCCCACATCGACGCACCCATGTTGCGCACTTTGAACGCCCCGACGGCTTCGAACACGCCGAACACGATGAAGAACGCGCCGATGAACCACGCCAGCGCGCCGGCCGACACCAGCGGGTTCACCAAAAACAGGATGCCCAGCACGATGTCGAGCGCGCCGTAGGCCAGCGCCCAGCCCGACAGGTCCATGGCCCGGCGGAAGCGGAAGTAGTTGACGATGTCGAAGATGCCCGACACGAGGAACGCCGCGCCGGCGATCACCGTGATGGTGACCAGCGCCAGGCCCGGCGCGAAAAGGAAGAACATGCTGCAGATGACGAGCAGGACGCCCGCGATGACGAGGCCCCAGTCGTGCTTGTTGGTCGTATCCATGAGATTGCTCCTTGGTCGCGGCGACCGCGCCGCGCAACGCGTCCGAAAACCGGTGCGGCGCCTTGGTTGTTTACCGCCATTCTAGCGCAGCGGCACCTCCGAACCCCCAGCTCGCGCAACCGTTTACGTACGGTTACGGGCGAATTCGACGCGTTGTCGCCGATTCGGCCCGCAGTCGCGCTCAGGCGCGATACGCGGTAGAATGCGAGCACGCGGTTCCTCGGAAGACAGGGCGGTACGACCATGCAGAACGTTCGAGAATACAGCAACGACGAGCTGGTGGCCCTCGTGCCGCTGCCGGCCGACGACGCGAACAAGTACTCGCGCGGCACGCTGGCCGCCATCGTGGGCAGCGAGCGCTATCCGGGCGCAGCGTGCCTGGCGGCCTACGCCGGCCAGCGCATGGGCGCCGGCTACACCGAGGTGTTCACCAGTCCGTCGGCCGTCCCGCTCGTGCAAGGCTTTCGGCCCTCGCTCGTGGTGCGCCCGCGCGCGGCTCTCAAGGCGAACCTTCCGGCCGCGAAGCCCGGCAAACCGCGCGCCTACCTCGTCGGCTGCGGCTTCGACGCAGAAGACGTCGAAGCCGAGAAGCTCGTTCACTTCGTGCTGAAGCACGCCGACGCGCCCGTGCTGGTGGACGGCACCGGCCTGGACGCGCTCGTCTCCGCAAAAGGGCGACGCTTGCTGAGGCGGCGCTTCCTCAACGGGAACCCCACCGTGGTCACGCCGCACGCCGGAGAGGCGGCGCGCCTCGCACGCCCCTTCGACCTGCCTGTCGACGATCCCTGCGCGCTCGCCGAGGCGCTGTCGCTCGCCTATGGCGTGATCGCCGTGGTGAAAGGGCCCGTCACGTACCTCTCCGACGGCGAGCAGACGGTGCGCATGGCGCACGGCACTCCGGCGTTGGCGAAGGCGGGCACGGGAGATGTGCTGGCCGGCATGACGGCCGCGCTGCTGGCGCAGGGGCTCGACCCCTTCGAGGCGTCCGTGCTGGGCGCCGAGCTGCACGCCCGCGCCGGGTTGGCCGCCGCGGCGCGCTGGTCGACCATCGCTGCGACGGCGGAAGACGTCGTCGCCTGCATCCCCGACGCCATCGCCGAGCTCGTGAGCGCGTCGTCCTGAGCGAGCAGGAAGCGTGCCAAATCCCCCGTCCCTTCGACACGGTCCTGAGTGTGTCAAAGGGACGGGGGATTTGGCACGGTCAGGATCACGGCGAGATCCGCGGCGGCCGATCCTACCAGTGGCTGACCACGACGTCGCCCACTTTGATAAGGTCGTACAGCTCCACCGCCTTCTCCGGCGGCAGGTTCACGCAGCCGTGGCTGCCGTAGCCCGACTTGTACCGCGAGTCGCCGAACGCGGGCTGCCAATCGGCATCATGAAACCCGATGTAGTTGTCTACGAACGGCATCCAGGCCTTCACCTCGGTCTGGTATTCCGGCTCGCCCGTCTCGGGCTTCATCTGGCCGATCAGCTTCGACGGGCTCTCCTTGCCGTTGATTACGTAGACGCCCTCGGGGGTGTCGTGCTCGCCGTCCGGCGTGCCGGTGACCACGTCGGACTCCCACGCGAGCGAGCCTTCGTCGTCGTAGAAGCGCGCGTGCTGCTCCGTCAGATCGACGTCGACGTAGCGCTTGCCCCAATCGCGTCCGTGCAGCCCGTCGTAGGCGCCCGCCTCCTGTTCGCAAGGGATGGCCATGTCGCCGGTCTGCGCGGAACCCACGCCGTTCGTCACCGCCTCTTGCAGCTTGCCCTTGTCGATGATCCAGCCGTATACGCCGCCTGACACGGTCACCTCCTTGCCGTCGGCGCGCGTGAACGTGCGACGCGCCTGGTAGGTGTTGCACGCCGAAGCCAGATCCTGCACCCAGGCTGCCACCAGCCCCTCGTCGACGCCCACCGTCACGTCGTCGTGCAAGCGCACCCAACCGGCGATGGCATCGGCATTCACCTGCGCCACGGGCGTATCGCCCAGCTTCAGCGAGAAATCGGCTTTCAACAGGTTGTTCGCCTCATCGGCCGCCTTCGCCAGACGCTCATCGTCGGACAGCAGCGTGGGCTGCTGCAACGCATCCTCGGACAGCGTCGCGCTCGACCCCATCGCAGCGACGGCCGCGTTCACCGTCTCGGCCACCTTATCGGCATCGAGCGCAGTGCCGACGGTCTCGGCGCGCACGACGAACCGAGAGCCGCCGCTGTCGTAGTCGAGCCCGGCGTTGCGCGGCGCTTCGGCCTGCTCGTTGAACGCCTCGACGGCCTTCCGCACGGCTTCGTCCAGCTTGCCGTTCGAAGTGACCAGCTTGTCGGTTTCGTCGTGCACGACGAATACCTCGACCGGCCAGGCCCACGGGCTGGCATCGGCGTGCATGGCATCCGTCACGCTGCTGCTGTTGACGGCCGTGCCCATGTCAGAAGAGGTGAGCGTCAGCGAGAACCTCTCACCCGACACGCTCAGCTGGTAGCTTTTCGCCACGTCGGTCAACAGATCTTGAACCTCGGCGGTGGTTTTCAACGACACGTCCTTGCCCATGATCGTGGTGTTGGGCATGAAGCGGTCCATGAACACGAGCGCGCCCGCCAGGTAGACGATCGCGATCACGGCGACGAGCGCGCCGCCCGCAATGAGCCCGGCCTTCTTCGCGAACGGAGGCTTCCGGTTCGACGACCCTTGTCGGCCACCGCCCGGCGACTCCGGGCGCCCGCCGTGAACCGGCCCCGGTCGGCCGCCCCGCGACGCGGGCACGAACGACGCGTAGCTTTCCGGCGCGCCGTCGGCGAAGGGAGGGTCGATCGAGTCGATGCGCCGCGTTCGCTGCGGTGCCGGGCGCGGCGCTGGCTGCGGCGCCGGTTGCTGCGCTTCGTGCTTGCCGCGCGTTTCGTGTTCTGGCGTCAACGTGCGCCTCCTCGCTTGCCAATGGCTCGTTCGAACCAAACTAGAAGGTTCGCCGATGGAATTCAATCCTTTCACTCAACAAAATAAAGAATCGGTTCAGACGCTCGACGAAGGGAGCGGCGAGACGAGACCGAGAGCGACATGTGCGCTTTTTCACCTAGCGTCGGCCGCCGTGCGGCTGGACGAGCTTGTCCGTATGCTCTAGCAGCGAACGCGAGGCGGGATGGCAGAGATCGCGCGCTATGCACGATTCTAGAAGCTTGTTGTCAGAGACAAAAAAGGGAAAGCCCAGGTCGAAGTACATGGCGCTGACGAAAAATCATGCATAGCGTTGAATCTCTTCCATGCAGGGGAAGGACGAGGCACCTCGACGAGGAGGGCTCACCCGTGCGACCCGCGAATGCAGGCGCGCCGCGCGAACTCTCGAAACGGCGCGCCTCGCGCGGGACGATCAGTTTGCCGGATCCTCGGAGGCCTTCTTCGGCGCGTCCATCTCGTCCAGCAGGCTACGAGCTTCCTTGAACTGCTTCGCCAGCTCCTCCATAGGGTTCACGCGCTCCTCTTGGGCGCGGACCGACTCCTCCGTGATGGCGAGCGCGCAGGCCACGGCGTCGGTGTGCGTGTACGAAAGCGACAGCGGCAGCTCGCGCACGCTCTGCTCGTCGGCTACCTCCTTAGCGCGCCCATGCAGCACCACGAAGGGGCGACCCTTCGCGTTGCGGCGCACTTCCACGTCGTGGTTGGCGATGCCGCGCGAGAACCCGGTGCCCAGCGCCTTCAGCACGGCCTCCTTCGCGGCGAAGCGCGTAGCGTAATGCACCTCGGGGTTCGCCGTGGACTCGCAGTAGGAGCGTTCCTCCTCGGAGAACACCTTCTCGCGAAAGCTGGGCGTGCGCTCCAAGATGCGGCGCATGCGGGCAATTTCCACGATGTCCACGCCAAGTCCCACCGCGCCCTCGACGCCCTCGAACGCCGCCGAAGCCGCCTCCGTCACGCTCTTCTCGCTCTCACTCACAACAATCCCCAATCACCCATATTCCAAAAACCGGTTTAAAGACTCAGCATCCAACCTGGCGATTCACCGACAGAGTACCGGCCCCTGCGGAGCGAATCCGCACGGCGGCGTCCACCAAGCGAGTTCCGCAGCGCAGCGAGGACTGTCCGAGCGACTGGACGTCGCCGTGCGGATTCGCGGTCCCACAGGTCCCCCCGTTACTCCACCGTCACCGATTTCGCCAGGTTGCGGGGCTGGTCCACGTCGCAGCCGCGCTCGACGGCGATGGCGCGCGCGAACAGCTGCAGCGGCACGCTGGCCGTGATGGCGCTGAACGCGTCGCGCACCTTAGGGATGTAGATGACGTGGTCGGCATGGTGCCGGATGTCCTCGTCTCCCTCGGTGGCGATGGCCACCACCATGGCGCCGCGCGCCTTCGCCTCCTGCAGGTTCGACACCAGCTTGTCGTACACGGGGCTCTTCGTGGCCACCGCGATGACCGGGAAGCCCTCGTCGATGAGCGCGATGGGGCCGTGCTTCATCTCGCCGGCCGGATAGGCCTCGGCGTGCAGGTAGCTGATCTCCTTGAGTTTGAGCGCGCCCTCGTAACTGATGGCGGCGCCCATGCCGCGGCCCACGAACAGCGCACTGGCCGCGTCCTTGCACGCGCGCGCCGCCTCATCGATGGACGAGGAATCGGCCAGGATGCGCTCCACTTGCTCGGCCGTGTCGGCCAGCTCGTGGAACAGCAGGCGCACCTGGTTTGTCTTGAGCTTGCCCTTCACCTGGGCAAGCAGCATGGCGAGCAACGTGAGCGACACCACCTGGCCCAGGAACGACTTGGTGGAGGCCACCGCGATCTCCTTGTTGGCCTTCGTGTAGATGACGCCGTCGCTCTCGCGCGCCACGGGCGAGCCCACCACGTTCGTGATGCCGAACACCTTCGCGCCCTTCACGCGCGCGTCGCGGATGGCGGCCAGCGTGTCGGCCGTCTCGCCCGACTGCGACACGGCCACCACCAGGGTGGACGGCGTGATGATGGGGTTGCGGTAGCGGAATTCGCTGGCCACCTCCACTTCCGTGGGGATGCGCGCCCAACCCTCGATGAGGTTCTTCGCGATGAGGCCCGCATGGTACGACGTACCGCAGGCGATGACGTACACGCGGTCGATAAGGTTGAGCTCCTCCAGCGTGAGGTCCAGCTCGTCGATGGACAGCGCGCCGTTCACCAGGCGCCCCGCCAGCGTGTCGCGGATCACGCGCGGCTGCTCGTGGATCTCCTTCAACATGAAGTCGGGGTAGCCGCCCTTCTCGGCCACGTCGAGATCCCAGTCGACGTGCGTCACCTCGGGCTCGTACGCCTCGCCGCGCACGTTGTAGAACGTGACGGCATTCGGCGTGAGCTTCGCCATATCGCCGTCGGCGAGCACCACCACGTCGCGCGTGTCGTCGGTCATGGCGATGATATCGGAGGCCACGTGCGCGCCGTCCTCGGCCAGCCCCACCACGAGCGGCGAGTCCTTGCGCGCGGCCACGAGGGTGCCGGGCTCCTGGTCGCTGATAGCCGCAATGGCATAGGCGCCGATCAGGCGGTCGGCAGCCTCGCGCACGGCCTGCAAGAGATCGTTGCTTTCGCGCAGGTTCTCCTCCACGAGGTGCGCGATGACCTCGGTGTCGGTCTGGCTCGTGAACGTATGGCCGCGGCCTTCCAGCTCTTCGCGCAGCTCGGCGAAGTTCTCGATGATGCCGTTATGCACGACGGCTACGCTGCCGTCGCAGGAGGTATGCGGATGCGCGTTCGCCTCGCTGGGGCGGCCATGCGTGGCCCAGCGCGTGTGGCCGATGCCGCAGGTGCCGGTCAGCTCGAGGGGCTCGACGAGCTGCGCGAGGCCGCTCACCTTCCCCTTGCAGTGCACGACTTCCAGCTTGCCGTCCTGCTCGACGGCGATGCCGGCAGAGTCATAGCCGCGGTATTCGAGTCGCGACAGACCTTCGATCAGGATGTCCTTGACGGGGCGCGTTCCGGTGTATCCGACGATTCCGCACATGATTAGCTCCTTTGTGCTCGGGTTCGCCGATAGTGTAGCGCACCGATTCCGCATGCGCGAACGCATGTCGGCCGAAGTCGCGCATCCGCTCAATAAACGCATCTTTCTCGTCAACGACGGAATCGGCGACGCATGTTCGACAAGCCGGCCTCCGCGTCCTTCGACCCCTTGGCCAGTTTCGCAAGGACGAGCAGGAGATTGAGCGGGTACATCAGAACGAGGATTTTCCAAACAAGCCCCGTCCCAACCGTGCAGACCAGCCCGAACGTCGTCGACGATACGATCAAAGCCGAAAGCGCCGTCATAGCCTCCGAACCCGGCGATGCGGCCGATTTCGATCGGAAGCGAGCCGTCGCATACCAGAACAGGCACGCGAGCATGCCGGCGCCCACGAACGTGCGCCCAGCCGTCGACACCGTTTCCATGCGAGACGAATCCGTCAGACACGCCGCGCACAGCAGCCCGAACGCCCCAGCGACGATCGTTGCCGTCTCCATGCGCCCGCTGGCCGCCATCCGCTCGCGATCGACAGGCAGAGCCGCCAGGAAGTAAGCGTTCAGCAGTGCGCAAACGAAAGGGTAAGCCGCCAGGAACGCCAAGATCCATGTAGCGAAGAACAGGTCGAAAGACCACTCGGCAAGCCAGCTTCCCTGGATGGCGCACAGGGGCACGGCGGCCAAGAAGCTCGCCGCCACCGAGAAGGACACGACCCCTTCGTCGACCATGCGAAAAAACAGTGAGAGACGAGCCGTGATTCCTCCTTCATTCAAGAATGACAGCCTGGAATGGTATCAGTATTATTATCGTTTGATGATAAGAAGCCGGCACTTCCGGCGAACGGAACCCTTACTCTCCCCCGAGATCCAAATCAATCTCGTACACGCGCTCGGGGGCGGTCCGCCTCAAGCCTGCCTTGACGCGGGCCTCCCCCGTTTTACGACGCTCTTCGACGAGGCGATCGAACTCCTCATCGGTGACGATCTTCATGATATCGCCCGGCTGGCAATCCAGCTCGAGACAGATTTCCATGAGGGTGTCCATCCTGATGCCGCGCATCTTCGCCTGGCGTATCCTGGACACGTTCACGGTCGTGTGCCCGGTGGCGCGCACGAGGTCCTTGCTGCTTTTGCCCTTCTCGAGCAGCACCGCTTCCAATTCGACTATCAGGTGCTTCGCCATATTCAAGCCCCTACAGGTAATCATCCGAATCGGCCTGCAGCAAAGCCCCGTACTTCCAAACGGAAGAGAGCGAGAAGCAAACGACAGCCCCAACGACGGATTTGACGTCGAGATGGAACACGGGATATTCGATTGCCTGATCAGAGGCGAATCCCACATGAAGATCTCCAACATCTGCGATTGATACAAAACCCGGCGATGTAGCAATGCCGAGAAAGAAACCCGCCAAGAACAGCCAAGCAATAATCCGAATTTGGTTTGCATGCATGATCGTAAACGGGGAACGGCCTAGGGCCACATCTTTAGCAATACCCCTCATTGCCAAAAGTATCGCCCCATATATGGCAAAATCGAGAAGCGTCGAGATCAGCTGCATGAGCCGCATCGGCTCAAGTGCCTGACCCGAATCAGAAAAATGGAGCGCCTCAACCACCAAACAAAAAACTACAGAGAGCACGACAAAGACAAATGCGACCGAAAACAAGATACTGAGTTTCGCGCCAAGCGATTCCAACTTGGTAAGCGCTTCCTCAATTCTGTCTATGGACTTCGCCACTTAAGCACACCATCTTCCCAAAAGCAAAAAGGGCACAGGCGACACGCCGGGCATAAACCGCGACGCCAACACCCTGCTCCCTTAAATTGCAGACGCGACAAGTGCCGGCCTCTTTAGAGGCAGAGAGCCGAACCCGATATTAAAGCAAATTCCATACCCCACCCAAACACACGAGCCGTACGTAGACCCTTCGCTGTAGAACAACATGTTCATTTCTCCTTTCAAATGTTGACTATCCTGATCCGTATTCACATTCTACGACAAGAACCGGTTTAAACCATAGGGGTAACCAAAAAATTCGACATCGCGAACGATGCCGAATTCCGAACCGCTTACGCTCTCGCCACGCCTACCCCAACACCCCCGGGGAGGCGTTGGCGTGTCGGACGAAATCGACGATACGCGCGATGAAACCGTTTTTGCCTCCGATCGCCTGTGCCCCTGCGCGCTGGTGAGACGGCGCGCCCAGCAGCGGGCTCTCGTCGCCGATGTAGTACAGCGTGGTGGTCAGCACCATGCCGATCAGCGCCACTGCCTCGAACGCTGGATCGATCTCGGACCGGATGAAGCCCTCCCTCTGACCGCGCGCCAGCTGACCCTCCAACACGTCCAACAAGCGCCCCTCGTAGTCGCGCATGGACCTTGACCACACGCGACCCTCGCGCCACAGCTCGGACACGAAGAAGCGCCCGAACGCCTTGTTCTCGAAAATGCTCGTGGCGAACAGCTCCACCATGCCGGTAAGCGCCTCGGGCGCGGTGGGAGCCTCCGCAGCGATGCGCTCGAAGCCCTCGATGAGCCCGCCGATCCCCTCTTCCAGGATGCTCTCGGCCATGACGGCCTTGCTTTTGAAGTGATAATACGCCACGCCCTTCGATACGCCGGCCGCATCGACTATCTCGTCGACCGTGGCCGCCGAGTACCCCTTCTCGCCGATCACCGCCAACGCCGCTTCGAGCAGCTGCTTGCGCGTCGCGCACGCTTTCTCGGTTCGCTTCGTTCCCATCATCGCATCACCCCCGCGGCCCGGCGTCCGTCGCCGGGCCGTTCGTCTGTCATTCCCCAGTGTAGCAGGTCGGAAACTAGCCGAGCTGCAGCACCGGATGCAAGTCCTCCATACGCACCGTGCGCTTGCGATACGCCACAAGACACGTCAGCGCGAAGCACGCAGCCCCGATTGCGAACAACACGAAGCAGTCGAAGCCCACGATGCCGTAATCCAATCCCGTCATGATCTGGCGCATGCCCTGCACCACGTACGTCATGGGCATGTACGGGTTGATAACCTGGAAGAAGTCGGGCGTCGTCTGGATGGGGAACGTGCCCGCGCAAGCCGTCAGCTGCAGCATAAGCAGGATGATGGCGACGAACTTACCGGGGAACCCGAACGCCGCCATAAGCATCTGCATGATGGCCGCGAACACGAGAGCCGTGAGGTAGCCCATAGCGTAGAACGCGGGAACGTTGTCGATTTGCAGCTGCAGGCCGAATTGAAGCACCACCATGAGCAGCGTGGCCTGGATGAGCGAGAAGAACGCCACCGGCAGGTAGTTCGAGAACGCCACCGTGACCGGATTCGCGCCCGACATGATGAGGCGGCTGTTGAGCGGCTTGAACACGAACCCTGCCACAAGACCGCCTACCCACAGACCCAACGCCATGAAGTACGGGGCGAATCCGGTTCCGTAGTTCTTCACGGTGGTGTAGTACTCGTTCGCAAGCTCGACGGGATCGCTCATCACCTCGGACTTGCCGTCGATGTTCGTCGTCTGCTCGGCGGCGGTCTTCGCGCCGTCTGCGAGGGCGGTGGACAACTCGCCGGAGCCGTCCACTGCGTCGGTCAGACCCGAAGCGAGCGTACCGCTGCCCTCCTCCAACTGCACGGCGCCGGAAGCGATCTGCGCAGAACCGTCCTTGGCGCTTTGCGTGCCGGCAACCAGCTGACCCGCACCGTTCTTGGCTGCTTGGACGCCATCGACAAGCTGCGCCGCTCCGTCGTCGAGCTGGTTCGCACCCGACACCGCCGAGGACGCGCCGTCGTTCACCTGCGAGGCGCCGGACGCCACCTTCGAGGAGCCGGCTACAAGCGAGGACATGTTGGCGTTCACCTCGTTGGCGCCGGCGTCGATGCGACCGATGCCGGCGACGAGCTCGGGAGCCGCCTGGGCGAGCTGGCTCGCGCCGGCGGAAAGATCCTGGAGGTCGGAGGATTTCGACACGAGGGAATCGCGCATCTGCACGAGACCGCCGTTGACGGCCTGCGCTCCCGCCAGAAGCGTCGGCGCGTTGTCGGCGATCTTCTGAGCGCCGGGCGCAAGCAGGGTGTCGGTCGAGTACTTCGCCTGCCCCAGTCCTTCGACGACGCCCGTTTGCCCCCCAGCTCCGTCCAGGTACGCCTGCGCCGTCCCGATAGCTTTGAGAAGCGCTTCCTTATCGGCGGGGCTCATATCGCTTGCCATGATCGCTGCTTTATCCACGCCCGCCAGAGACGAGCTTGCCGCGGAAGCTCCCGCCTGCAAGTTGCCGAGGGAGCCCGACAGTGTTTCTATGCCAGCCGCCAATGCGGGCGCGCCCGTCTGCTCGTTCGCCAAGCTTTCCAGCCCGCCGACGAGGGCGGTCGACCCCCCTACGAGCGTTTTGGAGTCGCTTTCCGACCCGAGCGAAGAAACCAGATCGCCCATGCTGCCCACTAAGGATTGCACGCCGTCGTTCAGCTTCCCCGCCTGGACATCGAGTCCTGCAGTCTCGTTTGCCAGCTCGCTTGCGCCGGCGGCGACCTTGCTGGTGCCGTCGGACTGCAGCCTGCCGGCGCCGTCTGCGACGCCGCTCGCGCCGGAGGCGACCTGGCCGGCACCGTCCTTCAGCTGGTTCGCACCCGCTACGAGGGATTGCGTTCCGTCTTTCAGCGCGAACGTGCCGCCGGACAAGGTGCCCAAGCCGCCGTCGAGCGACGATGCGCCGGAGACGAGGCTGCCCAGGCCGGTGTCCAGCGTCAGCGCGCCGTCCTTGAGCGTGCCGAGATTCGACATGATGGCAACGCTTCCGTCATGTGCGGTGATCAGGCCGTTCTTCAAATCGTCCGCACCGTCGGCGGCCTTCTGGATGTCCTTGCCCGAATCGGCCACGCGCCCGAGCACGGTCGTCCAGTACTCGGCGGCCACCGTGTCGCTCACCCGCGTGCGCACTTCCTTCCACACCGTCTCGCCGATCTGGGACGCCAACATGTTCTCGCTCTGGTTGTAGTCGATCTTCAACTGGGCCTTCTCGGGTGCGGAGCCGTCGACCGAGGCGATGCTCTCAGAGAAGTCGACCGGAATCGTACACGTCATGAAGTACTCGCCGTCCTCGAGGCCTTTCCGCGCCTCGTCGGCCGACACGAAGTGCCAGCCCAGGCCGTCGTCGGTATCCTTGAGCTGCTGCACCACATCGTCACCGAGGTTGCGCTGCTCGGCGGCGATCACCGCGCCCCTGTCCTCGTTCACCACGGCCACGGGCACCGTGTTCAGGCGCGCGTACGGATCCTGAAACGCCGCCAGATACAGCGCGCCGTACAGAAGCGGCATGATGGCTATGGCGGCGATGACCACCCACATGATCTTCGATGCCGTGATGTTCTTCCATTCGAGGCCGGCGAACCTGAGTCCCTTGAACGCCATGAGCTACTCACCATCCTTCGACAGATACACCGTCGCGTCGGCCATGGCGGCCAGATCGCGCTCCACCACTCCCACGACGACGGCGACGTTGCGCGTGCGCGCCGCATCCAGCAGCAGATCGACGAGAGCCTCCGACTGCGACATGGTCAGCTGGCTCTCCACGTCGTCCACCACCACGGCATCGGGTTCGCCCACAAACGCAAGCGCGATACCCAGCTGTGCGAGCTTCTGCGATGTGAGATCTTTCACGCGCACGTTCGCCACGTCGCCCAGCTGCCACTGCCGCAGGTAATCCGTAACCGCCTCGCGGCGCGGCTTACGACCGTACAGCTCGAACTCGGCTCCCAACGCATATGCCGCCGTCAAGCTGTCCTGGAGGTCGTTCAACCCGCTGAACAACCCCAGGCCCACGTGCCGCTCCGCCTTCGAGCGCTGGCGCGGCAGCTCGAATTCGCCCACGTTCAACGTTCCCTCCGTCTGCTTCATGCGGCCCGCCAGCGTGAGCAGAAGCGCCGTCTTTCCGCTGCCGTTGCGCCCGCGCACGGCAACCAGCTCCCCTTTGTGCACGTCAACGTCCACTTCGCGGTACGCGTATCCTGCGTACGTCTTCAACCCCAACCCGCGTGCGCTGATGTACGGTGCGCCGGCGAATGTGGCGCCCTCGCGCACGAACGTGCCCGATTCCGGACGCATCTGAAGCGCGTCCGCCCCCTTCGACGGCGGCTTCGCTCCATCCACCCACGGCTCGATGGTAGCCGGCTTCTCCTGCATGCCCATCACGTCCTTCGCGTCGTTCGTCAGCCTTCATTTTTTGACTGACTAGTCAGTTTTGTATCAAAGTATAGCACCTGCGCCGGAAGGCGCAAGCGTTTCGCGAGAAACGCATTTCTAGCGCGCTTCTTATCGAGGCACGCACCCTTGCCGCGCCTCGTCGGCAGTCCACGCGTCCCGCACGGTCGCGGCTGCCGCCGCCGCGACCCAGCGTGTGCGGAAACGCGAACGACGCACGACCGATCGACGGCCCTACTTATACAAGAACAAATGTTTCACGTGAAACATCCCGGGACCTTCATTGCCCCCCCCCGACAACCCGCCGCGACAGCCGGCGCGCGATAACAACCGGCATGCGACTACGACCGGTCCGCTGCGACGACCGGAGCGCGACACGAACCGACCTGTCGTGGCGACCGGAGCGCGACGACGCCGCTTTTCCCGAGCGCGCGCGAAAACGGCTCGGCTCCATCTCCACTTCACCCCCATCCCCATCCCTATTCCCCGTCCCCAACGAGTCAACGCTTCGACGCAAACCATGCGTACAAATGTTTCACGTGAAACATCCGGGCAGCGCCGCCCCCCTCCGGGGTTTCGTCGCGAAGTCGATCCGCAACCGTTATCTCGGGTATACTTCCAGCGAACGAACCGCGCGCGGATGCGCGCAATTTCGCGCAGAAACGGAGCTGCCATGAAAGCGAAGATGATCCATCGCTGCATCCACGTCCTCGACCTGGACGCGTCGCTCGCGTTCTACGAACGCGCGCTGGGCCTGGCCGTTCAGAGGCGCATGGGACCCGACGACGGATCGTGGGAAAACGTGTTCCTCGGCAACGAAAAGACCGATTTCCAGGTGGAGCTCACGTGGAACCGCGGCCGCACCGAGCCCTACGACAACGGCGGACGCGACACGCACCTGGCCTTCGAGGTGGACGACATGGACGCCGCGCGCGCCTTACACGAGGAGATGGGCTGCGTGTGCTTCGTGAACGAGCGCATGGGCATCTACTTCATCGAGGATCCCGACGGCTGCTGGCTGGAAATCCTCCCAGCAGATCGCGCGGAGTAGCCTCCCGCACCCTTCTCGCAACATCGAGGCATCCAGCCTCCCCATTCCCCACAATCCTCATGACAACGGGCGGCATCCGCGCAAGGCGGGTGCCGCCCGCACTTTTGAAACGCGTTGGAATATTCGGCAACGCACGGGTAAACCGCGTTGGAAACGGTTGCACGAAACGTGGAAACCGCGCTGGAAACGCGTGGCAGTTGCGCTGGATTCGAAGGTGCTCCGCGCTGGACGCACGCCATCAAAACGTAAGACCAGGTCGTTATCATGGAAGCACGGTAAATTGCAGCGGCGCCGCCATCGGCGAGACAGGGAACGGCCATGGCTCGGCGCCGCTGCAAACCGTACGAAACGCGACGGGCGGAAAGCATCCAACTCGGCCGCCCGTCGCATGAAACCCTTACGCACCGCACGAGCTTGCTAAATTATAAATAGTATTGACAATAAAAGGGATCGGGGATAGGATGGTCAAGCGCAGAGAGGTCGTCAGGTTTTTCCGGCAGAACGGCTTCAAGAACGAAGGGGGCACGAATCACGACAAGTTCAGGCATCCCGACGGCAGAAGAACCGTTATCGAGCGACACAGCGAGATCTCAAACCAGCAATTTGAAGTCATGAAAAAACAGGCCGGACTCAAATAGCCCACCCCCTCCGAAGGAGACGAGCATGAAGCACGTGTACGAGTTTGAAGTGTTCCTCGATGAGGGCCGCTACACCGTCTGGCCCTTCGATTTCGAGTGCGGCGGCACGTCGGGCGCCACGTTTCGCGAAGCGTGCGAGATGGCGGTCGATTGGCTGAAAACCGTCGTTGAGGATTACGCGATGCACGACGAGGCAACTCCCGAGCCCACCTTCGACAACGAGCCGCGCTACGGCGGACGGATCATCACCGTCGCCATCGATGCCGGGCTGGAAACCATTCCCCGCATGACGGCTGCCGAAGCCGCGCGCGCCTTGGGCGTGTCCCCCTCGCGCGTCAGCCACATGATCCGCGACGGCCTCCTCGAGTCGTTCAAGTACGGGCACAACACCTGGGTGACGGGCTACAGCGTGGAGGCCCGCCTGCGCGAGCGCCCTCGCGCAGGCCGTCCGAAGCGCAAGCCCGCCGCCAGCGCGGAAGACCGGCCGCAGGCGCTCGAAGCCTAGCCGGCCCGTCCCTCGCACCCCACCCCCGAAACCGAGGAGGGAGCCGCACCGCGGCTCCCTCCTCCACTCTCAAACCCTCGACGGATCATGTCGCAAGCGCGCTAGTTCCCCGCAGCGCGCGCAGCCTGGTAGGCTTCCACCAGCTTCTTCGTCACGTCGGCCGGTGCCGGCTCGTAGCCTTCCAGCTCGATGGAGTACGACCCCGAGCCGCGCGTGATGGCCCGCAGGTCCTTCGTGTACGTGACCACCTCGGCGTAAGGCACGCGCACCATGATGACCGTCTCGCCCGCGTCGTTCGAATCGGTGCCCACGATGCGGCCGCGGCGCGTGGAGATGTCGCCCATCACCGCGCCGGCGTACTCCTCGCCCACCGTCACGTCGAGGTTCGCCATCGGCTCCAGCAGGATAGGGTCGGCCTTCTCGCACGCGGCACGGAAGCCGATGCGCGCGGCTGTCTTGAACGCCATCTCGTTGGAGTCGACGGAGTGGTACGAGCCGTCGTACACCGCACACTTGATGTCTTCCATAGGATATCCGGCCAAGAAACCCTCACGCATGGCATCCTGCACGCCCTTGTCGATGGCCGGCAGGTAGCCGCGGGGAATCTTGCCGCCCACTATCTCGTCGACGAACTCGTAGCCCGCTCCCGGATTCGGCTCGATGCGCAGCCAGCAATCGCCGAACTGCCCCGCGCCGCCCGTCTGCTTCTTGTGACGACCCTGCGCCTCGGCCGTCTTGCGGATGGTCTCACGATACGGAATGCGCACGGGGATGAGCTTCGCCTCCACGCCCGTCTGCTCCTTGAGCCGGGCGATCAGCGTCTCGATCTGCGCCTCGCCCATGGCCGTGATCACCGTCTGGTGCGTCTCTTCGCTACGGTTGATGATCAGCGTGGGGTCGTTCTCGGCCGCGCGAGCCAGGAACGTTCCCAGCTTGTCCTCGTCCTTCTTGTTCGCCGCCTCGATGGCCACCGGGTACTGGGGGACGGGCAGCGGCAAGGGGTCGATGGCCACGTCGCCCGACTTCGACATCGTGTCGCCGGCACGCGTATCGGTGAGCTTCGGCACCACGATGATGTCGCCGGCCTTCGCGCTCTTCACGTCGGTGGCCTCCTTGCCCATCATCACGTAGAGGTGGCCCAGCCGGTCCTTCTTGCCTGTGCGCGCGTTGATCAGCTCCATGCCCGGTTCCAGCACGCCCGAGATGACCTTGAGGAAGCTCAAGCGGCCTACGAACGGATCGGACACCGTCTTGAAGATGAACGCGGCGGGCTCGCCCGTCTCGTCGACGAACGTCTCCTCGCCGTTGGCCAGACGGAAGCGCCCGTGATGGCGAGGATGCGGGAAGTAGGTGGCGATGTCCTCCATGACGCCCTGGATGCCCTGCTCGATGATCGTGGAGCCCACGAACACGGGAATGAACAGCTCCTGCGCGATGGCCTTGTCCAACAGCTGCTCGAGCTCGTCTTGGGTGAGCTGCTCCTCGCCGTCCAGGTACTTCATCATGAGATCGTCGTCGGCCTCGGCCACGAGGTCGCACAGCTTGTCGCGCGCGGCTTGGGCGGCATCGGCGTACTCGGGCGGAATCTCCTCGATGCGCTCCTTCTCGCTGCCGGCATCGAAATAGCGCGCCTTCATGCGAATGATGTCGATGACGCCCTCGAAGTCCTTGTCGACGCCGATAGGAATGGTCACCGGTCCCAGACGCGAACCGAAGCGCGCATGCAGCAGCGCCATGGCCGTGTCGAAGTCGGCGTTCTCGCGGTCGATATGGTTGATGAACACGGCGCGCGACAGACGCATGTCCTCCGCCTCGCGCCACAGCTTGGTGGTCATGACCTGCGGGCCTGCCACGGCGTCCACCACGAACAACGCCATCTCGGCCGCTTGCATGGTGGCCAGCGTGTCGCCGATGAAGTCGGGGTGGCCGGACGTATCAAGCAGGTTGATCTTGTAGTCCTTGTACGGAATGGGGGCAATGGAGGTGCCGATGGTGAATTTGCGCCGGATCTCCTCATCGTCGTAGTCGAGGTAGGATTTCCCGTCGTGCGTCGTGCCCATGCGGGGCGTACGGCCGGAGACGTGCAGCATCGCTTCGGCGAGCGATGTCTTGCCGGCGCCGTCTTGGCCCACCAGCACAATGTTTCGCACGTGTTCGGTAGCAGGAGCTGCCATGTTGACCACCAACTTTCGTGTTGCGTGGCCCACGCCGTTGTCGTTTCTGCCAAGGCGCGAACCACAGTCGAGCCTAACCTACGAACTTCAAACGCGATCTTGAAACCTTGACCCATAGTGTATCGCAAAACAGCCGCTTTCGGCGTCCACAACGACGGAATTAGGCGGGCTCGGATCACGCTCCCGATGCCCCTCGCATCCATCTTTGAAGAAGCCGCGAGCAACACGTTACCGAACGGTGACGAACTCGTAGCCGCGGGCGCGCCGCGCGACATGCGGTTCGCGCAGCCCGTATAATCGAAGCAGACACGCGGCACGAAACCGCACCCCACCGTAAGCGAGGAGACCATGAGCGACCCAAGCCCCATCATCGACGTCAACCCCGTCGCAAGCGCCAGCGACGCCGCGAAAAGCGCAAGCCCGTCGGGCAGCGACACGTTCCGCGCGCCATCGTACGGGAAGGACGCCGCGCAGGCCGCCGTTAACGCCACTATCATCGACGAAGGGCGCGTCTCGAAGAAGAAGCCCAACCGCATCGGCGGCGCCGTGCAGACGGCCATCGGCGGCGCCATCATGCTGGTAGGCGTGCCCATGCTCATCCTGCCCGGTCCCGGCTTGCTGGCCATCGGCGGCGGCGCCGTCATAGCGGGCAACGGCATCAAGAAGGTGCTGGGGAAGTAAACCGGCCGCAGCAGAAACGAAGCGGGCCCATCATCGCGATGGGCCCGCTTCTTCATTTCGGAACAGCTTAGAACGAGAGCGTCTGCGCCGCGTCTGGCTCTTCCCGATACTCACCGAACGCAGAGCGGTAACTGTAGTTCGTGAGCCCGCGCAGCTCATCATCGTCTGCGGCGTAGTACGACACCATCTGGACGAACTCGCCGGTCATATAGTCGTGCTTGCGATACATGATGCCCGAATGGTAGCCGGTTCCCGTCTCGCCCGTCTCGGGATCCGTCCATGTGCTCTCCAAGAGCGTCACATCGTCTTCGGAAATGAGCTCCATGTACGGTCCCATAGCCTGCCATCCGTAGGGCTTGAGCGATATGCTCACCGTTCCATCGGTCACGTCCCAGCCGGTCAGCTCGTAGCCGCCGAACTCGCTCGTCTCCAATGTGGTGCCGATTCGAGAGACGTCCACATGTTGTACGTTTTCCTCATTCCTCGCTTTACGCTCCTCGACCGTCATCGAGTCCCAGTCGAGCGCGTTCAACATCGGCGTGAACGTGACGCTATGCGCTTCGGGCGAGAGATTGGAGAACTCGATAATCTGCGAACCCTCCGGATTGACGCCCGAACCATCGCCAGCTTCGACCGGAGTCAAAACGTTGCCCTGGTCATCGGTTACCTTAAGCAAATGAGGACTCAGCACGTTCTCGGGCGGGCCGTAGGAAGAACCGTATTCGCCTTGCTCTCCCGTCCACTCGTTGTCGTTGCGCACGACCATCACGGTGCCCAGCTCGGATGCCGTGAAACGCTGGATGCCCATCGTCTTGTCGCCGTCGCTCGTGTTGAACACGAGGTCGTGCGCGCCCAGCTCGCGCGGACTGGCCACCGTGCTCAGGTCGAGGCCGACATCGAACGTGAAGGGCTCGTCTCCTTCTTCGAACTGCTTCCACATCGCATAGCCTTCCAGCGCGATGTCCACCTGGTCGGGAAGCGTCGCTTCCGGCACGATGCGCTCCATGATCTTCACCTTGCCGTCTTCTTGGTACGCATCGAGCACGTAGACGGAATCTTTGCCGATCGCCTCGCCGTTGCTCGAAAGACTGTACGAGAAGCGCGGAGCAAGCCGCTGCAAGCGCGCCCATTCGTTTTCCTGGGAACCCTCGTAGTTCGACTGCTCGGTCAGGTCGAAGCCGCCCTCCTTCTCCAACGTGAAGAACAGGTTGACGATGTTGCGATCGCACGACACCGAATCGAGCGTCACCTGCACGCCGTCGACTTCAACGGTATCGCCCACCTCGGCGTTCAGGCTGGAAACCCCGGGCTGCAAGCTGTTGTATATGGGCAGGTTGTTACCGCCCCCGAAAAATCCGACATCGCCCGGCTGCATCTGCACCAGGCGCGACGCGGCGAAGGCGACACCGCTCAACAGCACGACGAGCACGGCCGCAACCGCCACCATCGCACCGCGGCGCGCCACGCTGGCGCCCTTGCGCTTGCCGTGCGCAGGCTCGGCAGACCGCCGCTTGACCGGCTGCCGACGCTGCGGAGCGCCCGCGCCCGACGGCGTGGGACGATCCTGAGGAATGGAGCCCAGCGACGCGTACACGCCGTCGAGCTTGACCTGCACCTGCGGGGGAATCGAGCCCGCGTCCAAATCCCGGATCACCGCCCGGCGCAGCTCGTCTTCGTTGTCGAACCTCTCATGGCTCATCGCGCCACCTCAACTTCCTCGTTCGAGCCTTGCGAATAGGCAACCTTGAAGCGGTCCCGCGCCCTCGACAGACGGGTGCGCACGGCACCTTCCGACACGTTCATGATCTGGGAGATCTGTCGCACAGGGAAATCGTTCACGTAGAACAGCACCAGCACCAGCCGATCGTCGGCCGACAGCGAGGCGATGGCGTCGCGCACGTCGAGCGCCTCGTCGCGGTCGGGATCGCGCCGCACACCCGCGCCCGCCAGCATCTGGCCCGCCGACGGCTCCCACCATACGCCCGAGCCGTCCACGTCCGCGGCGAACAGCCCCATGGCGCACGGCGTCTCGCGGTTGCGCTGACGACGCATGTCGTAGCAGACGCGCAGCAGGATGCGCATGAACCACGTGTTCACTGCGCTGCGGCCGCCGAAACGCGGCATGGCGCGCCACGCTTTGACCGCCGTCTCCTGCAGCGCGTCGGACGCATCGTCCACGTTGCCGAGCACCGCCATCGCAGCGCGCCACAACGGCTGCTTGCCATACTCGAACAGCGTGGCGAACGCCTCGCCGTCGCCGTTTCGCGCTCGCTGTATCAGATCGTCCACGCGGGTGCCCCTTTCAAGGTCGGTTACCTATTAGACGCGCCCCGACGCGAAAAGGTTACACCCGGTTCAAGAAAATTCGCCCGATGTCCACGACCATGCGAAGAAGACCGGCAGCGGCGGATGCGTTGTCGCCCCAAAGCCTCGAAATATTGCCCGAAACCGCAGCTTTGGGGCGACAACGCATCCGCCGAGCCCAAAAACCGCACATCCACGGCGCAAGCCGCTACAGCGGGCGCATGCGCACGCTCATGTCGAGGGGCTTGGCGGAGAAGGGCGCCGTGGTGGCCAGGCCGTCCACGCCGGTTGCCGCGTACGCGCCCGCGTTCTGCGGGTTCACGCCGCCGGCCGCGATGAGCGTGACGTGCGGGTCGATGGCGCGCAGCTCGCGCACAAGCGGCTCCAGCTCGTCAACGGGGACCTTGTCCACCTGGATGCCGTCAACGCCAGCGCGCGCCAGCACGCGGGCACGCTCGGCATCAGCCTCCACAAACAGCTTCTTCTCAACGCAGCGGCCCTTGATATCCGGCAGCTGCTCCACGAACGCCTCGAAGCCGCCGAAGAACGTGAGGTGATGGTCGAACACCAGCACCGTCTCGGACAGCCCCAGCCGGTGCGGGAACGCCCCTCCCGCCATGACGGCCTCGGTCATCAGGTCTTTCGCGCCCGGCATGCTCTTGCGCGTGGTCAGCACCTCGCAGCGCGGGTTCGCCGCGTGGGCCGCGTCCACCATCGCACGGGTCTTCGTGGCCACGGCCGACATATGGTCGAATACGTTGAGGCACACCTTCCACGCCGCATGCAGGTCGCCCGCGGTGCCGCGCACGCGGAAGAACGCCTCGCCCGCAGTCGCGCGCTCGCCGTCGCGACGCGCCTCCACCACGTCGCAGCCCAGCTTCCCCATGATACGCGCGACCACGTTCGCGCCGGCCAGCACGCCGTCTTCGCGCGTGAAGTACTCCATCTCGCCCGGCTCGTCGCCGATGCCCAGCACCGCGCACGTCAGATCGACGTACGGCACGTCCTCCGCGATGAACCCGTCGATGCGCGTATCGGAAATCCTCAGCATGCCGCCCCTTCCCTCTTCACGATTGTATCCATTTCAGAATAGACCAACGCGCCCGCCATGCCTAGCCGCACTTTGCGCACAACACCGCGCGAAAATGCTTTCACCCGAAACAAAACGAACCGATGTTTCACGTGAAACATGCGCACCGAAGCGCCGAGAACGTGCGAACCATGTCGGAAACGGCGGCAAGGCGTGTGGAAACAACGTTGGAAACAGGGGCAAACGGCATGGAACCCACGTGGGAAATGCGTGAGATTCGCAGCAGATCGAGAAAGATCCGCGCTAGATGCACGCCATCTGCACGTAAGACGAGCTCGCTATAATAGGAGGCACGAACTCGCCAGACGGGGAGGATAGCACCCTCTTTACATCCATTTCCGAATTCTAGATAAACGGAAGGGGGTGTCCTCTATGGATGGCATATTGCTGGATCTTATCGGGGTGATCTTGCAGGTTCTCGGCCTCATCGCTGCCTTCGGCAGCCTGACGGTCGGGGTAGCCTCGCTCGCACTTCAAGCGCGGCTGAAAGATACGCCCCGGTCGTCCCAAAAGGACGAACCGGGACCAAAATAAACATCCGAACCGCCGAAGCGAGTCCGAGAGCCGTGGGGAGTACCCGCTCCCTGCGGCTCGCCTGCCAGTATACGCAAAGGCCCTCCGTCAAGCAAGCCGCCCACCCGGCAGCGCTCGCCCTACAGCTCGCCGATGATGCGCTTCGTGCGAGCCTCGACCTCGGCCTTCGCTCGCTCGATGTCCAGCGTGGGCCACTCGCCCTCGCGATACACCACGACCCCGTCGCACATCGTCAGGCACACGTCGGCGCCGTGTCCCGCGTACACGACGTTCACCAGCGGGTTCGTCATCGGCGCCCACGACGGCCCCGACGTGTCCAGCACGCACAAGTCGGCCTTCGCCCCCACGGCCACGTACCCGCAGTCGTCGCGCCCCTGCGAAAGAGCGCCCATGCGCGTAGCGGCCGTAAGCGCCTGCTTCGGCGTGACCACGGCCGGATCGTTCGTCGACCCCTTCGCCGTCAGCGCCAGCAGGTACATATCCTGCATCATGTCGTGGTTGTTGTTCGACGCCATGCCGTCGGTGCCCAGGCACACGTTCACGCCGCGCGCGAGCATCTTTGCCACAGGGGCGAAACCGCTGCCCAGCTTCATGTTCGACGCCGGGTTCGCCGCCACGAACACCCCGCGCTCCGCCAGCACGTCGATGTCGCCGTCGTCCACCCACACGCAGTGCGCCGCCGTCACGGGCACGTCGAGCACGCCCAGGCTCTCGAAGTAGCGCACCGGCGTCAAACCGTCGTGGCGCTGCTTGCACTCCTCGTGCTCGAGGCGCGTCTCGGAGACGTGCACCTGCAACCGAAGCCCGTGCTCCTTCGCGTACGCCGCCAAATCGGCCACGGCGCGCGGGTTCGACGTGTACTCGGCATGGATGTTGCAGTCCACCACGATGCGGCCATCGCCTGCGCCCTGGACATCGCGGATGAGACGGTCGAGGTTCCCCTTCACCGGCAGGTCGTCCAACCCTTCGCCGTTGAAGGCAAGAAGCGAGTCGGACAGGTTCATCTTGATGCCGGCGTCGAGCGCTGCGCGGGCGCCCTCCTCCATATGATAGTACATGTCCGAGAAGCTCACGCAGCCGTACCGCGCCATCTCGGCGCAGGACAGAAGCGTGCCCCAGTAGCAGTCTTCGGGCGTGATCTTCGCCTCGAACGGAAACACCATGTCGTTCAGCCACGCCTGCAAAGGCAGGTTCTCGGCGTAGCCGCGCAACAGCGTCATGGGCGCGTGCGCGTGGGCGTTGTAGAACGCAGGACACAAGAGCTTGCCACGTCCGTCGTACACCTCTCCGTACCTCGCCGCTTCCTCGCCCGCCGGAGCCGCATCCCCCACGTAGGCGACGCGCCCATCGCGCACGCCCACCCAGCAATGGGAGCGGAAATCAAGGTTCTCATCCAACAGGTCGATATCAGCGAACAGCATGCGCGCTCCTCCGTCTCCGCGCGCGCCCGGCGCGCGGGTCGATTCCTTCCACCTAAGTATAAAGCTTATGCTATCATCCAGGTGAGACGAGTGGCGCTCCCGCCGCACGGGGGCGCTGAAAACCCAGAAAGAAGGAATCATGGCAGAAGAATGCGCGCACGAGTGCAGCAGCTGCGGCGAGTCCGGATGCAGCGACCGCACCGCCCAGGGCCCCAGCACCATCGAGACGAACTCCCGCTCCAACATCAAACACGTCATCGGCGTCGTGTCCGGCAAGGGCGGCGTGGGCAAGTCGCTGGTCACCAGCCTGCTTGCCAGCGAAATGCAGAAGCGCGGGAAGAACGTGGGCATCCTAGACGCCGACGTCACCGGACCGTCCATCCCGAAGACCTTCGGCATCACGAACCCGCTGACCGCCGACGCCGACGGCATCCTGCCCGGCCAGACGCAAAGCGGCATCAAGGTGATGTCCACCAACCTCATGCTGCCGAAAGACGACATCCCGGTGGCCTGGCGCGGCCCGGTCGTCTCGAACGCCATCCGTCAGTTCTACAGCGAGACGAACTGGGGCGAGATCGACTACCTGTTCGTCGACATGCCTCCGGGAACCTCCGACGTGCTGCTCACCGTGTTCCAGTCGCTGCCGGTTGACGGCATTGTCACGGTATCCGCTCCGCAGGAGCTGGTGGCTATGATCGTGGGCAAGGCCGTGAACCTCGCGCACGACATGAACGTCGAGCTGCTGGGCCTCGTGGAGAACATGGCCTACTTCGAGTGCCCCGACTGCGGCAAGCGCCATCACATCTTCGGCGATCCGCAAGGTGCGGCCGTGGCCGAGCGCTACGACATCCCCGCCTACGCCACGCTGCCCATCGACCCCAGCTTCGCGCGCCTGTGCGACGCCGGAAAGGTGGAGGACTACGACGTAGCCGGCGCGCTTGACCCCATCATCGCGCAAATCGAGGCCGCGAAGCAGGACTAGCGCCGCATCGGGTGCAGCCGTCAAGCAAACCGCCCGCAGTTGAAAGCCTCTCCGGAACCCCGGAGAGGCTTTTTCACGCCGGGAGGCCTTACGGATGCGCGTCGAAGTAACCCGTCTGACCGCGCACTTGCCAAGCGCACACGGCTAGCGCGATGACGAACAGGCCACTCACAAGCGAGGTGAGGTCGCACGTGCCCGCGGACACGCTGCTGGCCAGCGCCCACGCCGTCAACATCGCATCGACGAACGTGATCCAGAAGAACAGGGTGATCTTGCGCGGATTCCGCGCTCCGCGAAGGCCGAGGAATCCGATGGCCAGGTTGAGGCACGCTCCCGCCATCGCCATCGCGCCCACAACGGGCTCGGCCAGCACCGAGGGCTCGACGTCAAGCACCATGCGCGCGAACAGGTAAGCACCCCACAACGCAGCGCCCAACAGCACTTCCGCGATAGCCCACACGATCACGAACAGGCAGAGACGTCGAAGCCACACCTGCCAAATCGTCATAGGAGCGCCGTTTTCGCCCACCGACTGAGGTTCCGCACGGCTATCTGCCGCCTCGACCATATCCTTCACCCCGCTTGCCGTCATCGGACGCAATGCGTGCACAATAAAAAAACGACGGATGCATCGCATCCGTCGTAGCAAATATGGTGGAGCCTAGGGGGATCGAACCCCTGACCTCATGGCTGCCAGCCATGCGCTCTCCCAGCTGAGCTAAGGCCCCGTAAAAGTGCGAAGCCTAGTATACCGGAAGAGGAAATCCGGTCAAGCACTTTTTTCGAAAAAAAAATTATGCAACCGCTCAAAGAGGAAAATAAATCGATGGGAGCCACGCTGAACCTTGACCTTATCGCACCACGTCATACGCAAAAAAAGCGCACACGTCCCCCGACAAGTCTTTCTGAGAAGGCCATGCATATGGTAAGGTAAGTTGGTATCAACCATTCTTAGACACCGTCACATCGATCGGAGCGAAGCATAGTACCGGCAAGAACATTCAGCCCTTCACGGCTTCAACCGATGATGTTTGCCTGGGCGTTCGTCATCGCGTTCACCTGTACGGTCGCAACGACCACGCATCCCGGATCCTCGCGGGCTTTCGCCGACGAGTTCGCCACGTTCGGCAAGCGCGTCGTGACCGTCGCCTACTTCGAAGACGGCGACTATATGTCCACCGACGAAGAAGGGCGCTACGTTGGGTACAACATCGAGTATCTCAACGAAATCGCACGCTACGCCGACTGGACATACGAATACGTCAAGTACCCTAGTTGGGAAGAGGCCTGTGCCGCGCTTGAAGCGAGCAAGGTGGATCTGCTTCCCATGGTGTACTACACCGAAGACCGAGAGAGGCGGATGATCTTCTCGGCATCATCGCTCTGCGAGATTTCCACCACGCTCAACGTGAGGCTCGACGACACGCGTTACGCCTACGAGGACTTCAAAACGTTTTCCGGCATGCGCGTGGGCGTGATCGCGAACAGCCAGGACGCCGAAGCATTCGCACAATACAGCGAGAAGAACGGCTTTTCGGCGGATATCGTGGCCTACAGCGCTACCGGAGACCTGCTGAGAGCGCTCGACGAAGGAGCGGTGGATGCCATTGCCATCACATATCTCGGGACGAATTCGCGCTTCCGAACCGTAGCTCAGTTCGCCCCCGAGCCTTTGTACATCGCCCTCTCGCCCGAACGCACCGACATAGCCGATGAGCTCGACAGCGCGATGAGCCGCCTCAAACTGCGCGACCCCGACTTCGCCACGTTGCTGTACGACCGCTACTTCGGCATCAACACCGACCAGGATCCCGTCTTCACCGAAGACGAGTACGCCTATCTGGCATCGGCTCCCACCCTGCGCGTGGCCTACGATTCGTATCGCGCGCCGCTTTCCTACACCGACCCCGAAACCGGCGCGTTCGCCGGCGCGGTCGCATTGCTGTTCGAAGACATCGCGCAGATCACCGGGCTGAAGTTCGAATTCGTGGCTGCGGACTGCCACGACGAGGCCGTCCGCCTCGTCGAACGTGGCGACGCCGACATCGTGTACGACGTCGATCGAGAATCCGACCCCCAGGCGATCAAAAGCCTCGACACCACCGGCCCCTATCTGCGCGACCCCATGGCCCTTGTCGCAGGACCGAATCCATCCGGTTCGCGCGTCGCGCTGCCAAGCGGCTTCTCGCTCGCCGCGAGCACGGCGTACTCTTCGTACGCCGAATACGACATCGTGTACTGCGACACCCCGAAAGATTGCTTCGATGCAGTGCTTGAAGGCAAAGCCGATATCGCCTTTGCCGATACCCACGTGGCGAACTACTTGCTGGCGGAACCCCAATACGAGAGCCTGAGCGTCACCACCATCACCTCCTTCTTCAACAGCATGAGCATCGGCGTAAGCCGCAACGCCGACCGACGACTGGTGAGCATCCTCGACCGCTGCGTGCAGTACACTGCCGAAAGCAAGATGACCACCTGGCTTTCGCAAAGCAGCCTCGCCGTACATCCCATCAGCCCTTTCGACTTCTTGCGCCAGTATCCGGTGCAATTCATGGCCGGCATCGTCGCACTGCTCGGCTCCGTGCTCGGCGTTGCCCTGTACGTCAGCCATGTGAAGCTTCGCGCGGCGCGGCGAGTGGAGGACTTCTCGTTCACCGATCCGCTGACCGAAGGCTGGAGTCTCGCCCGCTTCCGCTCCGAGGTGGGCGCTCAGATGGCGAACGCCCGCGATGGCGCTTACGCCATCGTGTACCTCGACGTAAAAAGCTTCAAAGGCTTCAACGCAGCGTTCGGCTACGCCACGGGCGATCGCGTGCTGCTCGACCTCAACGGCACGCTGGCCGGCATGAAAGCACCCGACGAACGATACGCGCACGTCATCGCAGACGAATTCGTGCTGTTGGTTCGCTGGAGAGGCTGGGACGCGCTGCTGGAGCGCTTCGATGAACTGGATCGTCGCTTCAACAACACCGAAACGCTTACCGAGCTATCGCACCGGCTCATGCTGCAGGCCGGCGTCTGCATCATCGAGCGCAGCGCCGAAACGCCACGCATCGACGTGCAAACCATCATCGAGTTCGTGGACGCCGCACGCTACGCCCGGGACAGCATCGGGGAGGCCTCGCGCAGCACCGCAGCATTGTACTCGGCGAGCATGAAGGATCGCGACATCGCCGAACGCGCGCTGGTAGCCGCCGCGCACGACGCGCTCGAGCGCGGGGAGTTCACGGCCTATTACCAGCCGAAGGTGGAAATAGCGACGAACCGCCTCGTGGGCTTCGAAGCGCTCGTTCGCTGGGAATCGCCTGAACGCGGCCTCGTGCCGCCCGACGAGTTCATTCCCCTGTTCGAGCGCACCGGCCTGGTTGTCGACTTGGACTTGCAGGTATTTCGTCTCGTCTGCGCCCGTATCCGGGAGCAGCTGGACGCGGGAGAACACCCGCTCGTCATCGCCTGCAACTTCTCGCGCTTGCACATGCGAAACGACGCGTTCCCTGAAACGGTGAAGAGCATCGTCGACGGATTCGGCGTGCCCATCGAGCTGCTGGAGCTCGAACTGACCGAGAACATCGTCATGGAAGACCTCGAACGCGCCGAACGACTGTGCCGCCGTTTAAAGGATCTGGGCTTCCGCATCGCCATTGACGACTTCGGCAGCGGGTACTCGTCGCTGGGCACGCTGCAGAACCTGCCGATCGACGTGCTAAAGCTCGACCGCAGCTTCCTCATGAGCAGCGAGAGCGGCGAGCGCTGCAAGGCCATTCTGGACGGCGTGGTGTCCATCGCCGACAAGCTGGCCGTAAACGTGGTGGTGGAAGGCGTGGAAACGCGCGATCAGGCGTCCATGCTCGTGCGCATGGACGATCGCATCATCGCGCAGGGGTTCCTCTACTCGCGCCCCGTCCCCCGGGACGTCTCGGACGTGCAGTTCGCCGTCGGCTTCATCGAGCCGAACGAACGCCCGTAGCGGCCACGCGGTTGCCGGAACGAGAAACGGGGGCGGCCGTTCACGCGGCCGCCCCCGTCGTCGTTACGCTTTTTCAGATGCGTAGAATACCGCTTGGTCGAACACGTCGGTCACCGACTTGCCGTCGATGAAGGGGAGCGTCAAGAACTCGCTCACCGTCGGCACCAGCTCGCTCGCGTCGACGTAATGTCCCTTTTCGTTGAGCTTCGCGGTGTCCTGCGCGCGCCAGTATCGATCGTTGACGTCGGTCAGGTAGTACGTCTCGCTGCCGATCTCCATGTACACGGAGTGCTTCGCGTGCAGGTAGTTCGGCAGCTCGTCGAAGGATACGTCGAGCGCCTCCGCTGCTTTCGTTCCCATAACGGCCCCTTTCGTCCGAAAAACACCTTGGCGCTATCATAGCAAGAACTGTCAGCGGTTTCATCGGAAATGGAAGAATCGGTCAGCCGGTTTTGCCGGAGAAGAAGCCTTCTGCGGACGCACCGCCCCGCCAAGCCGCACCTTTTCACCACGAGCATGCTGCAGGATCGCTAGTTCTGCCGCACGAGCTTCCGCATCGAGCCGATGGGGGCGAACGTCAAGATAGCTCCGACCACGCACAGCAAGAACACGACAGCCGCCGTGAACGCCGACGCGCCCGACACGTTCACGCCCACGCCGATGAGCGCCCACAGGAACACGAGCTGGAACGCCATGTCGTCGTAGGCCTTGCGCATCACGTAGCCGAACGCCAGCACGCCCGCCGTCAAGAGGATGGTGAACAACCCGTTGAAGAACGGGATGCCGCCGTCCAGCGCGCGCGTGACGAGGATGGCCATGTTGGCCAGCGTGGCCACCGTGACCCACGCGGTGTAGATGGACACGGGCACCCGTCCCGAGGCGGTCTTCATCGTGCGGCGCACGTTCAGGTACAGCGCCGCCAGCACCAGCCACTCGGCCAGGATGACGATGAACGACACGGCCACCAGCTCGAAGTGCCACAGGGCAAGCCACAGCACGTTGAGGGCGCAGCTTGCGATGAACAGGATGGACGTCATGGTGAAGCGGTCGGCGCGGACAGGCGCCGTGCGCGTGTACGCGACGAGCCACACGACCATCGCCACGTAGATGAGCGACCAGATGGCGAACACGTAGCCGGCAGGCGTGAACCACGTGAACACGCCGTACGCGATATCCGCCGACGTGGTGCCTCCCACCCGGCCTCCTTCGATGACGGCATTGCCGATGAGGGTCAGAGCGTACACGATCCACATGGTGACGGTCTCGACGGTCAGGTAACCGCCGCGCTCGAGCTTGCGGCCGGTGCGCGTGTTGCGGGCACGCTGCACGACGCTGGGCGCCGATGCGGCGCGATACGCATGATTGGGCATGATGCACCTCGCTTTCTGAAAGAAGGATGATTCCGTTCCTTTTCGTCAGGGTGCAACCCAGTGTAGCGCCGGCGCATGCACGCGCCTTGACGGCTACTTAGCAGTACTTTATCGCTTTAGCGCAGATCAGAAGCCTATCGCTCAACGTTGATACGCATGCGCAGAAAGTCGCCGGGAGCCAGCTCCTCCCCCGTTTCGAACGCATAGCGCTCGGCCGAGCGGTTCGCCACGGCAACCGGCACCCGCTTTGGCTGCGCGTCGTCCCCGTCGGGCTCGGGGAGCCAGGCGAGGTTACGCACGCGCACGCGAGGGACGTGCGGACCCGGCGACAGCGCCTCCAGCTCGTCGCCTTCGCAGAAGCGGTTGTAGCACCGCGCGATCACGCGGAACGCGCCTTCGCCGGCCGGTTCGCACGCTTCCACCGTGGCGGCATGCCGGCATTCGGCGGTGTAGCCGTCCACGTCGGGCGATTGCCTGGCGTCGCCGTAGTAGAAGCCCGTGCCGTACGGGCGATGCGACACGGCCAGCAGCTCGTCGGCCAGCTCGGAGGAGGGAACGCCGTCCAGGGCCAGCCGGTAAGCGCGCACCACCGAAGCCACGTAGAACGCCTTCTTGTTGCGGCCTTCGATCTTGAACGAGTCGATGCCGGCCGCGGCCAAGTCGTCGAGGTGCGCCAGCATGTTGAGGTCCTGCGCGTTCATGACATAGGTTCCGCGCACGTCCTCCTCCACGGGAAAGAACTCGCCGGGACGCTGCTCCTCCACCAGCGCGTAGCTCCACCGGCACGGCTGGGTGCAATGGCCCTTGTTGCCGGAGCGGCCGGTGAGCGCGGCGCTGATCAGGCAGCGGCCCGACACGGCCATGCACATGGCGCCGTGCACGAACGCCTCCAGCTCCAGCTCGCGCGGGGCGCCGGCGCGCAGTCGCGCGATGTCCTCCACGCTCATCTCTCGCGCGCACACCACGCGGCTCGCGCCCAGCTCGTGCCATACGCGCGCCGCCTCGGCGTTGCATACCGAGGCCTGGGTGCTCACGTGCAGCTCGACGTTCGGCGCGTGCCGCTGTGCCAGGCGCAGCGCGCCCAGGTCGCTCACGATGAACGCGTCGACGCCGGCCGCGGCCAGCGCTTCGAGGTACGCGGGAAGCGCCTTGAGGTCGTCGGCGTCCATGAGGGCGTTCAGCGTCGCGTACGCCTTCGCGCCCGCATCGTGCGCGCGAGCTGCCGCAGCGGGAACGTCGTCCAGCGCGAAGTTCGCCGCGCGCTGCCGCAGCCCGAAACGATCGGCGGCCAGGTACACGGCGTCCGCACCGAAGCGCAGCGCGGCCTCCAGCTGCGCAAGCCCGCCCGCGGGCGCGAGGAGCTCGGGAGTCCTTGTCGATTGAGTTCGCATGCGCCGTATTGTAGCGCATCGACGAACCCGCGAGCCGGCGACCACCGAAACCCCTCGCTTCGGGCGGGACAACGCCCCCTACCCGGCAATCCTCCGCATCTCCGAGCCCTGCGGCACATTCCCGGGTCTTTCGCACCCTATCGCATTCCCATCCTGGACACGAGCGCGCAAGGGAACCCCGACGGCGAGCGATTGCACGTTCCGCAGGCGCTATGTGCGGCAGAATCGGGCTTTTGGCAGTGCGAGCCCGCTTCGCACTGTTGATTTGCAAATGCCGAAAAAACGCGATCTGGGGTTTCACCTCGAAACGATTCGGAGAAAGACGCTTCTCCTGCCAAAAACTCGATTTTGCCGCACATAAGGAAGAGAATCCGTGCACGACGACGAAGGGCGGCCAACGCGGCCGCCCTTCGAGAATGTTCCACTCGGGATAACGCTCGCCTTACCCCTCGTAGGTCACGCGCGCACCCTGCGGGGTGTCCTCGATCACGAAGCCCAAACCGCACAGGCCGTCGCGGACGGCGTCGGCACGGCTCCAATCCTTCGCGGCGCGGGCGTCGGCACGGGCCGCCAGCAGGGCGTCCACGGCCTCGGCGGCATCCGCGCCTTCGTAGCCCGCGATATCGGCCGCCAACCCCACGACCTCGGGCGGGTACCCTCCTGCGGCGCACGAGGCGGATGCGGCCTCCACGTCGATGCCGAACACGCCCATGAGCTCCACGATGACGCCGCGGGCATCGCGCACGGGCGGCACGTCGGACAGCGAGATAGTCCTGTCGGCCGTCTGCGCGTTCACCGCGGCCACGAAGTCGAACACCTCGCCCAGCGCCTTGCAGGTGTTGAAGTCGTCGTCCATGGCCAGGATGAACGCCAGCTTCGCCTCCTTCGTACGCTTCATCAGCTCGCGCGTGTCCAGCGGCGAGGGGATGTCCTGGGCGTTCTGCAGCTGCCAATCGAGGTTCTTCACCGCGTTCTCGATACGGCACAGCGCCGCGCCCGCCTCGGCCAGGCGCTCGTCGGAGAAGTCGAGCGGGCTGCGGTAGTGCGTCTGCAGCATAAGGAAGCGCAGCACCTTCGGATCGGTGACCTTCAGCACGTCGCGCAGCAGCTTGAAGTTGCCCAGCGACTTGCTCATCTTCTCGGAGTTGATCTGCAGCATGCCGCCGTGCATCCAGTAGTTCGCGAACGTGCAGCCGCACGCGGCCTCGCTCTGCGCGCGCTCGTTCTCGTGGTGCGGGAACACGAGGTCGGCGCCGCCGCCGTGGATGTCGAAGGGAAGCCCCAGGTACTTGCGCGACATGGCCGAGCACTCGATGTGCCAGCCGGGACGGCCCATGCCCCAGGGCGACTCCCACGCCGGCTCGCCGGGCTTGGCGGCCTTCCACAGCGCGAAGTCCAGCGGGTCGCGCTTGCGATCCTCCACGCCCTTGCCGTCGGCGCGCAGCTCGCGGTGGCCGCTCTCCATCTCGTCTACGTTGCGGCCCGACAGCTCGCCGTAAGCCGGGAACGAACGCACGTTGAAGTACACGTCGCCGTCGGCATCGTAAGCGTGGCCTCCGTCGATGAGCTCTTGGATGAGCTCTATCATTGCGGGGATCTCCTCGGTGGCCTTCGGACGGATATCGGGATCCAGCACGCCGGCCGCGCGCATGTCCTCGATAAACGCCTCGGTGTACTCGGCGGCCACCTCGGCAGCGCTGCGGCCTTCCTCAAGCGACTTGCCGATGATCTTGTCGTCCACGTCGGTGACGTTCTGCACGAACGTCACGTCGAAGCCGCGCCACATAAGGTAACGGCGGATCACGTCGAAGCTGATGAACGTGCGGGCGTTGCCGATGTGAATGTAGTTGTACACGGTAGGTCCGCACACGTACATGCCCACCTTGCCGCGCTCGAGCGTCTCGAAGTCGACCTTCGTGCGGGTCTTCGTATTGTAGAGTCTGATCATGGCGTCCTCGCATCCTGCATAGCCCTGGCGCCGCGCTCCCGCGACGGTGCGTTTCGACCGTAGATTGTAGCACAGGAAGGTTACGGAGCCCGCCTGTCCACCAAAGTCAGCGAGGGCTTTCGCAGTGCTTCGGATTGGCGTGAAAGACCGACGAAGCGTGCTCATGCACGTGAGGAGGGCTTGGAGCGCCAAGCCGAGGCGCTACGGAAGCCCGCAGCGTCGGCTAGTCCCGTTGCTCGTCAGGACGGCGGCACAGCAGGCAGACGGCGGTCGCGGAGATGCCCTCCTCGCGGCCTTCGAATCCCAGGTGCTCAGTGGTGGTGGCCTTCACGCCCACATTCTCCACCGCGATGCCCATGGCGGCGGCCAGGTTCTCGCGCATGGCCTCGCGGTACGGCGACAGCTTCGGCGCCTGCGCGGCGATGACGGAGTCGACGTCGAGGATGACGTAGCCCTCCGCGCGCACCTTGTCGGCCACGGCGGCCAGCAGCTTCAGCGAGTCGGCGTCCTTGAAGGCTGGGTCGGTGTCGGGGAACAGCTTGCCGATATCCCCGCCGCGAATGCCTCCCAGCAGCGCATCGGAGATAGCATGCGCCAACACGTCGGCATCGGAATGCCCCAAGAGGCCGCGCACATGAGGAACGTCCACCCCGCCCAGGATAAGCTTGCGCCCCTCGGCGAACGCATGCACATCGTATCCCTGCCCCACGCGCAACCCGGCAGGATCGAAAACAACAGGTTGCATCATTCGGTTCCTCCGATAACGACATGCGCGGCCTTGGCGACGGTGCCCACCAAGCGAGTTCCGCACGAGCCGAAACGCCCAGCGGGCGTTTCGCGCGAGCAGGACTGTCTGAGCGACTGGGCACTGTCGCCAAGGCCTCCGCGGATGATCATTCTTCCGCCCCTTTCATGTACATGGTACGCACCGCAGCGGCCAGCATGAGGTAGTCTTCGGGGACGGTCAGCTTGATGTTGTCGCGCTTCCCTTCCACTACCAGCACGCGCCCGCCCAACCTCTCGATGAGCGACGAATCGTCGGTGCCCATGAAGCCGTCCGACAGCGCCGAGGCGTGCGCGCGGCGGTAGATGCCGGCGCGGAACACCTGGGGCGTCTGCGCGTTCCAGAACACGCGGCGGTCGGGCGTGCCCACGATCACGCCGTTCTCCACCACTTTCAGGGTGTCGACGGCCGGATGCGCCACCACGGCGCCGTCGCAGTCGATGTTGCCCTTCAACGTGGCGATGGTATGCGCGATGAGGTCGGGGCTGATGAGCGGGCGGGCGCCGTCGTGCAGGATGACGTACTCGTAGTCGTCCGGCACGAACTCCAGCCCCGAGAACGCCGATTCCTGACGGCTGGGGCCCGAAGGCGCCACCACGATGGGCGTGACGAACGGGAACGGGTCGATGGCGCGCTTGAGATACTCGCTGCAGCGGTCCTCGGGGCACACGATGACGATGAGCCCGATGTCGCCCACGGCGTCGAACGCCTCGGCCGACCAGGTGAGGATGGGCTTGCCCGCGATCTCCACGAGCTGCTTGCCGCCTTCCTTGCCGAACCGCTCCCCCGTGCCGCCCGCCAGGATGATGGCGGCCGTCTGCGGGTTCTTGTCGACCTCGCCCTTGAGCCCTCCCATCGCCTGCGACAGCGCGTCGAAGTCGAGGTCGTTCAGCGCGAGCTCAGGGGCGCTGAGCACCGCGGACGAGAACACCGGGTCGATTGTCTGCGTCATAAGGTTTTCCTCTCCGCCTTGCATCGTTCTTGCCACCGCTCCATTTCCCTCGCTTGCCGATCGAAGAGCCTAGTCACGCTCGCCCGGCTGGCGCACGGTGATCTCCTGCGCCTTCAGCGACACGCGGGAATTGGGGGGAACCGAAGAGGTGACGAACGTGGATCCTGCGACGACCGAACCGGCGCCCACCACGGTTTCCCCGCCCAGAACCGAAGCGTTGGAATAGATCGTCACGTTGTCCTCGATCGTGGGATGGCGCTTCACCCCGGCAAGCCGCTGCCCGCCGCGCGTGGACAGCGCGCCCAGCGTGACGCCCTGGTACAGCTTCACATGGTCGCCGATGACGGTGGTCTCGCCGATGACCACGCCCGTGCCGTGGTCGATGAAGAAGTACTCGCCGATCTGGGCGCCGGCGCCGATGTCGATGCCCGTGCCGCTGTGCGCCAGCTCGGTCATGATGCGCGGGATGATGGGCACGTTCTGCTCGTACAGCACGTGCGCGATGCGGTACACGTAGATCGCGTACAGACCCGGATACGAGAAGATGACCTCCTCCTTCGACCCGGCCGCCGGATCGCCGTCATACAGCGCCTGCACGTCGGTGAGCAGCACCCGCTGTATGCTGGGAAGCTCGTCGAAGAACACCGTGCACACTTCCGAGGCGCGCTCGCAGATATGCTCGGGCGTGGTGCCGCCGCACAGGTAGCGCGCCGGGTCGACCTCCGCAGCATCGCGATCGTCCGAGGTGTACGTCATGGCGAGCACGATCTGCTCGCGCAGCACGCGTTCGATCTGTATGAGCGTCTCGCCGATGAAGTACTCCGGACTGGTGAACGGCGTCAGCATCTCGTCGCCGAAATAGCCCGGGAACAGCACCCGACGCAAGTCCTTGATCACGCTTTTCACGGCCAGGCGGCTGGGAAACCGCCGGCCGGGCTTCGTGAAGAATATCTCGTCGGCCTCGTAGTTCTTCTCGATGCTTTTCACGATGCGATCGAGGTTGTCTCCGAACATGGAACCTCCTGGAATCGAGTTGATCCGCTGCACTTCCCGCAGTGCACCTCGGCCGCCTTGCACGTGAAAGCGGCCGCTCCGCGGTCGGCTTGCGACGTGCCTAGTATACGACAAATGCAAGCGCAGAACACAAGAAACCCCTGCTCCTCGGGCTTCGAATTTCAAGCCGAGGAGCAGGGGCGCTTAAGAGGCGAAGCTTAGTCGGCCGCGCCGCCCGAGAACGAGCCGCCGGAACTGACGCCGGCATGGCCCAGATCGTAGTTCGTCAGCAACAGCTCCGCTTCCCGCGCGATGCTGTCGCGCTTGCGGGGCGCCGGGATGGAGCCCGATCCGGCGGTGAACACCAGCTCGCCGTCCACCGCGTCCACGTCGATGACCGAGCCGCTCGTCCACGTGCCTTCGAGGATCTGCTCGGACAGCGGATCCTCCAGCAAGCGCTGGATGGCGCGGCGCAGCGGACGCGCGCCGAACGTGGCGTCGGTGCCTTCCTTGGCGATGAGCTTGCACGCCGCCTCGGTGAGGTTGATGGACATGTTCTGCTCGATCATGCGCTCGCGCAAATCGGCCACCATGAGCTTGACGATCTCGGAGATCTGCTCGTCGTTCAGGGACTTGAACACGATGATCTCGTCGATGCGGTTCAGGAACTCGGGTCTGAACAGCTTCTTCATCTCGGCCATGACGCGGCTCTTGATCTCCTTGTCGGACAGCCCCGCGTGCTCCTCGGTGGAGAAGCCCAGCGTGGTGGGCTGCGCGATCTCGCGGGCACCCACGTTCGACGTCATGATGATGACGGCGTTGCGGAAGTCCACGGTGCGGCCCTGCGCGTCGGTCAAGCGGCCCTCCTCCAAGATCTGGAGCAGGATGTTGAACACGTCGGGGTGCGCCTTCTCGATCTCATCGAACAGCACCACCGAGTAGGGGCGCTGGCGCACGGCCTTCGTCAGCTGGCCGCCCTCGTCGAAGCCCACGTAGCCCGGAGGCGAGCCCACGAGACGGCTCACGCTGTGCTTCTCCATGTACTCAGACATGTCGAAGGACAGAAGCGCGTCCTCGGAGTTGAACAGGAACTCGGCAAGCGCCTTCGAAAGCTCGGTCTTGCCCACGCCCGAGGGGCCCAGGAAGATGAACGAGCCGGCGGGACGCTTCGGGTCTTTCAGGCCGCTGCGCGAGCGGCGGATGGCCTTCGACAGCGCCGTGACGGCCTCTTCCTGACCGACGACGCGCTCGTGCAGCACGGCTTCCATGCGCAGCAGCTTCTCGGTCTCGGCCTCGGTGAGGTTCGAAACGGGCACGCCCGTGGTCATGGACACCACGTCGGCGATGTCCTCCACCGTCACCTGATGCACGGACTTCTGGGCGTCCTCTTCCCACTTCTTCTCGGCTTCGATGCGCTTGGCCTTGAGCTCGGACTCCTGGTCGCGCAGCTGAGCGGCGCGCTCGAAATCTTGGGAAGCGATGGCCGAATCCTTTTCGCCGCGAATAGTGCGCAGCTCGTCGTCGAGCTCGCGCAGCTCCTTCGGCAGCGTCATGTTGCGGATGCGCATGCGCGCTCCCGCCTCGTCCAGCACGTCGATGGCCTTGTCGGGCAGAAAGCGATCCTGGATGTAGCGGTTCGATAGGTTCACGGCCGCCTGCAGCGCCTCGTCGGTGAAGTGCACCTGATGATGCGCCTCGTAGCGGTCGCGCAGACCCTCCATGATGCGCATGGCCTGCTCCTCGTTCGGCTCGCCCACGGTGATGGGCTGGAAGCGCCGCTCGAGCGCGGAATCTTTCTCGAGATGCTTGCGGTACTCGTCGATGGTGGTGGCGCCGATCACCTGGATCTCGCCGCGGGACAGCGGAGGCTTCAAGATGGCGGCGGCGTCAATGGAACCCTCGGCCGAACCCGCGCCGATGAGCGTGTGCATCTCGTCGATGAACAGGATGATATCGCCCGCGTCCATCACCTCCTTGATGCACTTCTTCAGGCGCTCCTCGAACTCGCCGCGGTACTTCGACCCGGCCACGAGCGCGCTCACGTCGAGCGTGAACAGGCGCTTGCCGCGCAGGATGTCGGGCACCTGGTTCGACACGATGAGCTGCGCCAGGCCCTCGGCCACGGCGGTCTTGCCCACGCCCGGCTCGCCGATGAGCAGCGGGTTGTTCTTCTGGCGTCGGCTGAGCACCTGCATGACGCGCTCGATCTCGCCGGCGCGGCCGATAACCGGGTCCAGCTTGCCGTCGCGCGCCTTCTGCGTGAGGTCGGTGCCGAACTCCTTCAGCACGCTGTCGGACGTGTTGCCGTTCGGATCGAACGGGTTGCGCCCGGCGTAGACGGGGCTCTGCCCCACCAGGTCGTTCAGCGCGCTGCGCACGTCGTCGCCCGACACGCCGAGACGCGTGAGCACTTCGAGCGCGGTGCCGTCGCCCTCGCGGACGATGCCCAGCAGCAGATGCTCGGTGGAGATGTACGATTGCCCCATCTGCATGGCCTCGCGCAGGCTGTTCTCCAGCACGCGCTTGACGCGGGGCGTGAAGGACAGATGCCCCGACACGTCGGTGTCCTCGTCGATGGCCACCACCTGGCGGATGGCCTGCACGACGGCATCGTACTTCACGTTGAGACGATCGAGGGCCTGGGCGGCCAGACCGTCCTTCTCCTGTATGAGGCCGAGCAGGATGTGCTCGGTGCCCACGTAGGGCTGATGAAGCGAGCGAGCCTCGTCCTGAGCCAGGACGAGCACCTTGCGCGCTTTGTCGGTGAATTTCTCGAATGACATGCTAGCCTCTATTCTCGCAGAGTCTATCGTATGGTTCCGTGCCATCTTAGCACTCTTGTATTGAGAGTGCCAATACCGCATATGACCGCACACGGCTGCTCCACAAGCGCCGACGGACGGCCCGCTATCCATCCTACCATGTCCGCCGCCCGCATGAGCCCCTGCCCCACTATGCCTCCAAACGTGCTCGCTTCTGACAAAGACCCGAAACGTGCGTGGGCGATTGAAAGCTCGGAGACGCGTGCAAGCGCGACGACGTGCGGCGCAGCGCAGGCCTCCGAACCGCGGAAAGGCCGCTTGCGCGGCATATGCGCAAGCGGCCTTTCGGAAGCGATTATGCGGCGGCGCTTTAGTACAGCTTGGCGCCGGCGGGGATGTGGTCGTCAACCATCAGGAGGTTCAGGCGCTCTTCGCCCTCCTCCTCATGGATGGCCGACAGCAGCATGCCGCACGATTCCACGCCCATCATCTTGCGCGGCGGCAGGTTCGTGATGGCGATGAGCGTGCGGCCCACCAGCTCTTCCGGCTCGTAATAGGCGTGGATGCCGGACAGGATGACGCGATCGGAGCCCGTGCCGTCGTCGAGCGTGAACTGCAGCAGCTTCTTGCTCTTGGGAACGGCAACGCACTCCTTCACCTTCACGGCACGAAAATCGGACTTGCTGAACGTGTCGAAGTCGACCTCGTCCTGGAACAGGGGCTCGACGACCACCTTCGAGAAGTCGATGGGCGCCTCGGCAACTGCGGGAGCCGCAGCGGCAGGCGCGGCAGCGCGCGGACGCCCGCCGGCCGGAGCCTCGTCCCTCATGTGGGGGAACAGCAGCACGTCGCGGATGGACGGGGCGTCGGTGAGCAGCATGACCAGACGGTCGATGCCGATGCCGCAGCCGCCCGCCGGGGGCATGCCGTACTCGAGGGCGCGCACGTAGTCGTCGTCGTAGCCCATGGCCTCGTCGTCGCCGAGGTCCTTCGCCTCCACCTGCGCGCGGAAGCGCTCGGCCTGGTCGACCGGATCGTTCAGCTCGCCGAAGGCGTTGGCGTACTCGTGGCCGCAGATGAACAGCTCGAAGCGCTCGGTCAGGTTCGGATCGCCCGCCAGCTTCTTGGCAAGCGGCGACACCTCGATGGGATGCTCGGTGACGAAGGTGGGCTGGATGAGCTTCTCCTCGGCCACCGCCTCGAAGATCTCGGCGATGAGCTTGCCCTTACCCCATGCGGCTTCGGCGTGGCCGCCGTTGCGCTCGAGGATATCCACCAGCTCGTCGCGCGTGCGCTGGAAGCTGACATCCTCGCCGGCTCCTTCGCTGGCCAGCTCGATCATGGTGGCGCGGCGCCACGATCCGCTGAGATCCACCTGATGGCCCTGATACTCCACCTGCAGCGTGCCGCACGAGGCAAGCGCCGCCGCCTGGATGACGCCCTGCGTGAGCTCCATCATGCCTTCGAGGTCGCTGAACGCCTGGTAGAACTCCATGGTGGTGAACTCGGGGTTATGATACGGATCCATGCCCTCGTTGCGGAACTGGCGCCCGATCTCGAAGACCTTCTCGAAGCCGCCCACCAGCAAGCGCTTGAGATGCAGCTCGGTGGCGATGCGCAGGTAGAAGTCCTTGTCCAGCGCGTTGTGGTGCGTGACGAAGGGACGCGCGTTCGCGCCGCCGAGGATGGGGTGCAGGATGGGCGTCTCCACCTCGTAGTAGCCGTGATCCTCCATGTAGCGGCGGATGGCGGAAACCACCTTGAAGCGCTTCTCGAACGTGTCGCGCACCTCGCGGTTCATGACGAGGTCGACATAGCGCTGGCGATAGCGCGTCTCCTTGTCGGCCAAGCCGTGGAACTTCTCCGGCAGGGGGCGCAGCGACTTGCTGAGCAGCTCGAACGATGCCACGGACACGGACAGCTGCCCGCGCTTCGTGCGCATCATCGTGCCCTCGACGCCGATCCAGTCGCCCACGTCCAGGTCCTTGAGCTCGGCGAACGCGTCCTCGCCCAGCGCGTTGATGCGGCAGAACAGCTGCATGTCGCCCGTGGAGTCGCGCAGCTCGAGGAAAGCCAGCTTGCCCTGATCGCGCTTCGCCATGACGCGGCCGGCGACCTTCACCTCGTCCTCGGTGGACGCGCCGTCCTCGAGGTCGGCGTACTGTTCGGCCAGGTCGGCCAGGTGGTGCGAGTACGCGAACGCATGGCCGTACGGGTCCTTGCCCGCTGCCATCAGCGCCTCGCGCTTAGCGCGGCGCACGGCGATGGGGTCGTCTTCGATGATCTGCTCGGTGGTGTCGATGGTATCGCTCATTGATTGTCCTCGAAATCACGGGTTGGCGTAGTAAGTCAGCGAGAGGCGCCCTGGTGCCCGAGATCGTGGGGAGGGCGAGGGCGAAGCGTACTTCGGTACGCGAGTCCCTCGGCCTCGCCGCGAGATCGGGTGCAAGGGCGTCTCGCAGCGTCGGCAAGTTGCGCCGTTCGCAGAACGGCGCAACTCACTAGTGTTCCAGCTTGAGAATGGTCATGGTGATCTTGCGGCCGGTGGGACCCGTGGTCTCCACCACGTCGCCCTTCTTGTGGCCCAGCAGCACCGAACCCACCGGGGACTCGTTGGAGATCTTGCCGGCGGCGGCATCGCTCTCGGCGCCGCCCACGATAGTGAACACGCGCTCGCGCCCACCCATGTCGACCGTCACCGTCGAGCCGATGTGCACGCTGTTCGAGCGCTTCGGGGTGTTGACCACCGTCGCCTCGGAAAGGATGCGGCTGATCTCGGCAATACGCGCCTCCATCATGCCCTGCTCGTTCTTGGCGTCGTCGTACTCGGAGTTCTCCGAGATGTCGCCGAACTCGCGCGCCACCTTGATGCGCTCGCCGATCTCGGCGCGTTTCTCGGTTTCCAGGAAGTGGAGTTCTTCCTCGAGCTTGTCCTTGCCTTCTTGCGTGAGAATGAAATTGCCGTCTGCCATGAATGCTCACCTGTCCATTTACAAAAACATGCACGCTCGTCCGCAAGCGTGCTACCGGTACCTGATATGAAAAAAGCGGTATGTGCAGAGCGCCGAGCGACTGCACATACCGCGAACCAGACGAATGTAAAACTACTCGGCTTTCTTCTTAGCCGCGGTGGTGGTCTTCTTGGCCGCGGTCGTCTTCTTGACGGGCTCCTCGACCTCTTCGATCACTTCTTCCTCGTCATCGGCCTCGACGATGTTCTTATCGCCGCCGCCCATGCCTTCGCGCAGGTTCTTGACGGTCTTGCCGATGGCGCCGCCGAGCTTCGGGAGGTTCTTCGGCCCGAAGATGAGCAGGATTACCGCGAGAATGATGAGAAGCTCAGGCATTCCCATTCCCAGGATTTTCATACGTTCCTCCAAATTGCTCGTGCGAAGCGCTTCTGCGACCTCGCTCCCCCTGACGCAGCCAGGGTCACATGCCTATGCAAAAAAGGGATGTTCCCCATCCCCTTTAGCAACCAAATAACTGCTTTCGCAGCGACGGTTATGATAGCACAATGTTACAGAAGGTAAAAGAAAATGCAGCGATAATCCCCTTTCCACGCCTTCTCCACTGATATGCCCCGCCCCGCCTTCGCCATGGCGAGAAGCCTTTGCCGTAGAGCACAGCCAACCGGACGAGACGCGGTCATCAACCAATTGAATCCATTTTGAACCCCGTTTTGAAACCGCTATTCGGTCGGAGACCACCGACCCTATGCAGAAATCTTGAGTATCGAGGCCCTACTTCGCAGAGAACAGCCCCGAAAGATAGCTATAACTACCGGGCATTTTATCAATCGGCTTGCTTCCGATGAGCTCTACGCTTTCGGCATTGTATTGGTATATCGCCCAATCTCCGAGCACGTATATCGACCCTTCAGTCACAACCATTTGCATCGCTTCGTGCTCGAAAGCATGCTCTTCGATAGCCCCCGTCTCTAGATCCACGATGCTCAGCGCGCTATCGTCTTGACCTTGAACGACATTGTAGTGGGCAATGTAAAGCTTGCCGTCCGCGATAGCCACGCTTGAAGGACCGCCCTTGCTCAATGGAATGAAGCTCAACGTGTTGCCTTCGGTGTCGAGTACGCCAATCTGTCTTTCCACAAGGCCAACGCTGCAGAAATAGATTTTGCCTTCATGCACAACCGCCCGGTAGGCGTCCGCAACCCTATAGGCGTTCGAATCATAGGTGCTGCAATCGATTGATTCTTTGAGGGCCAAGTCTTCGTCGTAGCAATAAATCATCGAAGAGTCGTCATCGAGAGACAATGCGAAAGCATACAGACTGTCTTCGCACCAAACGATTTTCGATACACAAACCCCCTCGATAGCTATCTTCGACACGTCCCCGTTGTCGATTCGGCAGCGGTTTATATAAGACGAATCGCAGGTGAAGACGTACTCATCGTTCACGGCCACATCATTCATGCCCGATCGACCGATAGCGTGTGTTTTGGATGCAAGGGAAGCTACATCGACCTGAAGGACGGCCTCGCCGTCTCTAACCTTAGACCTTCCTTGGGGAATAACAAAAAGACTGCCCTGGTAAACCAGGGGATTGTGAAAAACGTCACCCAAGTTCGCATAGCGCAGCGGAAGCTGCGCCACCTCGTTCAACTCCCCATCGTAGAAGACGATCCTGCTCGTTTCATCCGTCCCTCGCGTTTCGATGATGCCGATAGAGGCGTCGACGGGCGCAACCCGCTCGCCATCCGAAGCGCAACCATACAAGCCGATCACCGTGAAGAGCATCGCGCCGATTAGAAAGGGTACCGAAACTCGTTTCATAGTCAATCCTTTGATCGCAGGCATCAGGGCAACTTCTGGAGACCCGAAAAACCCGATCGGATGAATGATCGACCCTAAGAATAACACGAGCCGAGAACAAAACCTGTATGTTTGGGTATCGACGGGAGCCAAAGACAACGCTGGTCAGAAGAGCTCAAGCGAAGCGCCGAAGGCGTGCTGACCGCGCGATGCGAAGTGAGGGTTTTCTGCCCGGAGCCGTTTATGTTCCGATTGAACCCTCACGGGAGACGATATGAGCAGAACATTGTGAGCCCCTGCTTCGTGTCGTCTTTGTTTTGCGTGGGTCGGGGCCGATAATGGTTCGTATCTAGCAAGCCGGCAATCGACCAGGTTGCCACAGACATGAGAGGGGCTCACCATGTCCTATGTTACCTCAATCGGCCTCGACGTACACGCACGTTCGATAACAGCTGTCGCATTCGATCCTGCAACAGGAGAAGTGCGTTCGAAGAGATTCGGCTATGCTCCGGCCGAAGTCGCTGCATGGACGCTAGCCTTCGATTCCCCTAAAGCGGTTTACGAATCCGGCGTGACCGGATTCCACCTTGTCCGCGCCTTGCGAGGTCTTGGGGTCGACTGCATCGTCGGCGCCGTGTCCAAGATGCACAAGCCTGCAGCCGACAAGCGCAAGAAGAACGATCGCAACGATGCCGAGTTCTTGGCGCGTCAGCTTGCCGCCCGCAACATCAAAGAGGTCTGGATACCCGATGAGGAGTGCGAGGCGGCACGCGACCTCTCCCGCGTCTTGGAAGACGTCCGCGAAGACCTCACGCGCGCGAAGCATCGCCTAACCCACTTGCTCATACGGCATGGCTACGCCTTCGACGAGATCGGGCCGGACGGCAAGCGCAAGGGCAAGTGGACGAGGGCGCATTGGGAGTGGATACGAAGCATCGAGCTTTCCGAAGCGGCGGCGCGCGACGCCCTTGACTTCTACGTTTCCGAAGTGCGCCATATCGAGGCCCAGAAGAAGGCCATCGAAAAAGAAATCGCCGACTACGCCCGTGCCGATCGTTGGCGTGGGCGGGTGGAAGCCCTTCGCCGTCTCAAAGGCATAGAGACCATGACGGCGTTTTCCCTTGTGGCGGAAGCGGGGGTGTTCTCTCGCTTCGAGAGCGCCCGCGCATTCTCGTCCTGGCTCGGGCTCACTCCTTCCGAGCATTCCAGCGGAGAGAGGGTGAGCCGCGGCGGCATTATCAAAGCCGGCAACACCCATCTTCGAAAGCAGCTCGTAGAGTCGTCGTGGCACTACACGAGGGCTACGACCAAGCGCAAGAGGGATCAGCGGGGAGAAGAGGTGCCCCTTGCAATCGAAAACCATGCCGCCCGGGGGCGTGAAGCGCCTTGCAGAGAGGCGGGCTCACTTTGCAAGGCGCAATCTTCGCCCGGCGGCGGCCAACGCGGCCACCGCAAGAGAGCTCTCCTGCTGGGTATGGGTTGTGGGCTGCATGTCGGAAGGGGCTCTCGTATAGAAACTCGTTAACGTTCGATCTTTTATCCAGCAAGCCCTTCACGTCGACTGGTCGTTGGATGCGATCCCAGCTGCTTTTTTTGGACGCCGGTTTATCCGGTACGCCCGCACGGAGACTCTTCTTTGAAGGTGCGCGCATCCAGCCGTAGCAACGAAATGCGAAGCCAGCGCAGCGAACATACCGGGCAATGACGCACTGTTGCCGACCTCGGCATCCTGGGGTTATAGGCAAGAAAGTGTGTCCGTTTTAGGGGTGTAAGGGCAGGTCAAACCC
>ENA-OXVJ01000034-OXVJ01000034.1-human-gut-metagenome-genome-assembly--contig:-NODE-34-length-71421-cov-39.324412_pt1 | contig 71421 bp, 69 predicted proteins | sample MGYA00249248_ERZ652692 | MGnify/ENA primary metagenome ERZ652692 (study PRJEB26925, sample SAMN05826544) | human gut metagenome | biome: ENVO:2100002; feature: ENVO:00000062; material: ENVO:00002003... | reverse complement strand
TAAAATATTTTTTGATTTGGCTAATTTTTACTTGACTCTATATAGTTAGTCTCTCAAACAAACTATTTCTAAAAATTGGAAAAAATTTGTTTGAGAGCATTACTGTTTTTTTAATATTGGCGTATTTAATAAAAAATAGCCTAAGAGAAATGGTTATCTCTTAGGCTATTAGTATCTGCTTAAACAACTATGCGGCTGTGAAAAAAATTGGTCGTAATGGAAGGACTTCTTGAAAAAGCATAGATGGATATCTCTTGTTTTCTAAGTGAGGTTTTGCTTTTTTAATATTTTCTCTTGCCGCAGAGTGAACAAAAATATTCCATTACATCAGCTATCACTCTCAAGTATTTCTTTCTGCATGTCTTTCAAGGTCTGAACAGAAAAGCGCATTTTTTCTATTTCATCTTTATCTAACGGTATTTCAATGATCTCTCGAATCCCTGATCTATTTAAAACAGCATTAGAACCAATACAAACATCCTTACTATTATATTGACCCTCCAAATGTACCGAGACTGGAAGAACAGAATTTTCATCCAGCAAAATCGCTTTTGTAATCCTTGCCAAAGAAATGGCAATCCCATAATGAGTAGAACCCTTGTAATGAATGATCTCATATGCTGCATTCTTAACGTTTTCTGACAATTCTATTAAGTCAGAGTCGGAAAATTCAGGATGTTGATTCAACCATTCGCTGATCTTTAAACCACCAATATTTCCATGAGACCAAACAGGAAATTGTGTGTCCCCGTGCTCACCTAAAATATAAATATTCACGTCTCTTGGATCTATTTGAAATTTTTCTCCAATGGCACTTCTTAATCTAGCGCTATCCAAAGAGGTTCCCGAGCCAATAACTCTATTTGCGGGAAATCCTGTTAGTTTTTTTACATAATGGGTGAGAACATCAACTGGATTACTGGCAATCAAAAATATTCCATTAAAGTGATGTGCCATAACTGATTGGACAATTGACTTAATAGTTCGTGCATTACGCTTCACCAAATCCAATCGAGTTTCATTTTCCTTCTGTGCCGCTCCAGCTGTGATAACAATTAAATCTGCATCAGAACAATCCGAATACTCTGCAGAATAAATTCTTTTAGGCCCAACATAAGCCAAACCATTTGTAAGATCTTTCACATCACCGGCAACCTTTTGAGAATCCAAATCAATAATACCTACATTATTCCCAACACCCTGTGCCATTAGAGCAAAGGTATAGCTTGAACCGACATCTCCATTACCAATTACCACAATTTTATTCATCATAATTCTCCTTTCGACTCTCTATCTTATTAATCTACTATCGAACTTTTCCTAAATGATTTTTACAATTATCAAGCAATTTCAAGGATAGCTTGTATAGTAAGTTTAGTGAACAGCTAAGCTTTTCACAAATAAACTAATTCTAGAAATCGGAAATAATTTGTCTGAAGGAATTAAAAAAAAAGAAGCTTTAAATAGAAATAAATCATCTGCAAAAAATAATTTATAAATATCAAGACAAATATTTTATTTGTAGGCTTCGTTCGTATTATAATGGAACCGTATCACCACTTTTTGATAAGGGGGCTTTTTCTAATGAATACCTACTCCTATGATTTGCTAGTCGATAAATCTATAAAAAGAAAAATAAAAATCCTTCAAATCTTACTTGAAGCCAATCGCCCGGTGTCATTAAAAACTTTTAGCGATCTCTGTGATGTTTCTTTCAAAACGATACAACAAGATGTCGCTTACCTAATCGATAACTTGCCAAACGCTCTCTTATTAGAAGAATTCAATCATACTTTATCCCTTGAAAAATATGGCCCGAGCCGTGAGATTGTCACTTATATTGATAGTTTAATTTCAGATAATCCAATATTTCACATTATCGAATCCATTTTCTATGAAGAAAAGAAAGATTTGGTTACTTACGCTTTGGACTTATACATTTCCGAATCAACAATGAAAAATTACATCAGAACCTTCCGAAACGTTCTTAAAGATTTCAGGCTTGACCTCGATACCACTACCTTTTCCTTAGTCGGTGACGAAGCAAATATCCGTTATTTTTTCTTCCAGTATTTTCGCTCCATTCATGAAAGTAGTGCACCCATCATCCATAATGATCAATATCATGAGATAACAGAAGTCTTAGAAAAAATGAAAAGAGACTACGATCTAAATTTAAATTTTGACTACTATAGAGCAACAATCTGGATGTTCATCATAGAAAAACGAATAGAAAACCAGCATTTTATTGAGTTTGATGCTTCAATACTGGAAAAATATGAGAATAAAGATAGCTACCGTCGTTTTAAAACAGCCTTCTCTACTTATTTTCATTCAAAGGTACCTAAGGAAAACAATCGGAACCAAGAAATCTTGTTCTCTTATTTTGCACAAGTCGATACCATTATTTATGAATCAAACAGCTCATACTTAACCAATGACTTTATTCAAGAATTCACTGAACAGGATTTGCTTATTACAAATTTTTTTATCGCCTCAAAGCAGAATTTAGTACTCAACCATAAGGCAAAATCAGCTATTCAATCCTACCTCACAAATCTATCGATATTGACGGAGTGTACGGATCTGTTTCAAAAATACTCCCGCATTTTGATACGCAAGGCTAAAAATAATTACTCTGATACATTTTCTATTTGGTGTCATATTTTAAAAAATCACGATTATTTTTCACAGGTTGAGGATGTCGCCGCCAGATTAACCTTATTGTATGAGGTAAAAAAATATAATAAGAAAAAAGTACTCTTTGCGCTAACTGGAGACTCCTCTTCTGTAAGTTATTACAAGGCTCTAGCAAAAAAAGTTATTCCAAATGACGTTGAATATCATTTTTTATTCAATCGACCATTAACAAATGAATTGTTAAGTACACTGCAGATTGATTTGTGCGTATACAATTTTGAACCGCAGCTCCATCTTACATCATCAGATCTTTATCGTTTATCTGATATTCCCTTAGATACTGAATGGCAGGAACTGCAAGACCTGCTTTTTAACATCTAAAGATAAAAAACACCCCGTTGCTTTAATATCAATTAAAGCAGCGGGGTAAAAAATTCACTTAATCTTTCCTTTACAATCGTCATTGCTCTTCTTTTTTTCTGGCTTTTATTGCTTAGGCGTTCAGATCGGCGAACATCCTCTTCAAACTGTGCTTGAATTTCAGAGACCATCGGACTCGGTCCATATATAAAGGCGGATATTTCATGATTTAGATGGAAGCTTCGAATATCAAAATTTGTCGAGCCTATTGATGCGACGAGACCATCTACAATCAGATATTTACAATGTAAAAATGACTCTGCATCATACGCATAAACTTCAACTCCCGCAGACAGCAGACGATCCACAAACGAATGATTTCCATAATAAGAAATCGCTCGATCTCCTTTGCCGGGAATAATTAATTGTACCTTCAACCCGCACCTTGCTGCACGACGTATAACAGATAAAGATTCCTCGTCCGGCACGAAATATGGGCTTGCTATCTGAATCGTTTTTTTCGCCTTTCCAAACAATTCCATGATCGAATCCTTCAAAATACGTTCTGAGTCATAAGGGCCGCCAAAAATTATTTGACAGATTTCAGTTTGTTCTTCGGAAGAATTCTTTTCTAGTGGGAAGTAATTTTGTGGCTCATTAAAAAAAGGCAGCAATCCTTGTTCATCCTCATTTAAAAAAAGCCAATCCAATAAAAATGCATACTGTACATAGATCGTACTCGGTCCTAATATTTTTAGATTGGTGTCTCGCCAATAGTTAAATTTATCTGTTCGGCTGCGATATTCATTGCCTAAGTTCATACCGCCCATGTGAGCTATTTGACCATCGATGATGACCATTTTCCGATGATTTCGCCAATTTATTCTAGTGCTCAAAGACGGAGAATTCACTAAATCATACGTACGAACTAAAACACCTGCTTCTTTCAGTTTAGAAATGAACTCAAAAGGCAATTTGATCGATCCAACGCTATCATAAATAAAACGAACCTTTACACCTTGTTTGGCTTTTGCTATTAATATATCCGCTAATTCACGACCTGTTTCATCTGCCTTATAAATGAAATACATTAGATGAATATGATGCTTGGCGTTTTGAAGGTCTATCAGTAATTCTTGATAAGCTTTTTCACCATCAGCTAAATGTGTAAGCTGATTTCCTCTCAAGGATTCATTTCCAGAAAGATAAGTCAGTTCTTTCGAAATAGCGTAGGGCTCATTAATTATTTCCGGATGATCGTTTAACAACTGAGACATGTATTGGTGCAATAACTGCTCATTTCTTTTTTGTATTGGAGAAAAACGCCTAAAACTTGGCTTACCCCCTACTAAGAAAAAAAGCAAAATCCCAATATAAGGAAAAAACAAAATAGCGGATAACCAGGCAAATTTTGAAGTAGCAGGACGCTTGTCGATCAGTATTAAATACCCGCACAATGCAAAAGATACCACTTCTGCAAAGATTGTTAGGATAATCATACTATCAAAAAATTGATACGCTGCAAAGCAAACGCAAATAAATAGCAAACTGATAACCAGCAAGCGCTGTAGTTTATTTTTCATTACTGCTCTCCTCAAGATTCACATTGTCATTTATACGCATTTCATAACTTTTATTAATTTAATTTTACGCTATAATTTGGAATCAATCTAGTTTATCGAATTTCTGAATAGCTATTTAAAAAAAAGTATTCCATCTGTCATTCGTACTTCTCATTAGTTAGCTTTCCTTATATAAGAAAAGCTCGTTCGTGAAGCCGGACATGGATATAGCTGTTGTAAAGCCTTTTTTCTGTGAAAATTCTATACTCCCTTTAATAACCAAAAAAGGAACTGACCCAAAAGTCTTTAGACTTTTGAATCAGCTCCTTTTCACGAATAAACGACGGCAGCTCATAAGTTGATGTGCCAACGTTTATAGGCTTTATTTATTTAATGAATCTTTAGCTTGGTCAGCAAGCAAAGTCCTTTTATTGAAATTTGTACGAGTAACAATTTGCTGTTAAATCAACAAATTTAGCTGATTACGCTTTTACTATCGTTCACAGATTTTAAAATCAATCTGGGTCAATTCTGGGTCAAATTGATTCAATTATTACTTTTTCTTAGTCAAAAATTTCTCATCTAGCGTGGGGCGCTATACATAGTTTCACTTACAGTCACAGACCACCAACGCCAAGATATTTTTTATTTATCATACCTATCATTATTTGTGGTCTTGTTTTATTGCCAAGGGTATCAACATCAGCAAAAAGGAAAGAGCTAAACTTGTTAAAATATAAATCACATAACTTGTCCAGTCGACGGTACTTTTATTAAGATAACCTGATCCTATAAAATACATCAAAATAAGAGCAAATCCCGCAATCCATTGGTAAAACAACCGGATTCTATACCGTATTGTCATTACATAGAAGAAAATGAATATAGCGACAAATACAACATATACTCGTAAAGTGCTAAAGCTAAAATTTTTGAATAATGCATCATATCCCGACACAAATATTGCAACTAAAGTTACGAGTAAAACAGTTCTTAATAAGTAACTGTCCTTATATTTCTGCCTAAATTTATTTATTAATGAATTCATCGCGTTAACTCCTCATACTCTATTAATAATCCTGTCTAGTAGTAGATCATTTGATCGTTTAGTACATCTCAAAGATTTGAGGAACAACAATGTCTAATTTAAGTATCTCATCTTCCGAAAGAACCTTTCCATCTTTTCGCCAAACACGGATTTGACGCTGTTCTTTTTCAAGTGCGTAATTTTCTGAAACATACTTTGCTTGTGGGTTATTCAAAAAACTTCTTATAAAAATTGACCTCAATTTACTTAAAGTCAAACCGTTTTCTCCTTGCATTAAAAAAGGCGACTCATATTGATAAACTCGCTGGTCTTTTGAAAGCTTTCCTCGCATGTTATTCTCCCCTAGTCATCCATTTTACAAGCATAAACTAGTATACCAAAAAAGCCAATCCAAATGATGGACTTGACAATAATTTTAGCTAACTAGGCTTCTTTCCTTAAATCGTGAATATATTAATCCTATCAAGAATCCAATTAAAGCTGGCAATACCCAGCCCATACCTATATTAAAAAATGGGAGGTATTGACCAACAAAACTTAGCAATGACTCTATCGCAGGAATAGTTAAAAGTGATGATGGGCTTGCTGCTAGAGCATCAAAAAGAGCTGCAATAACTGTAAATGACGTGGTTGTTTGATAAACAAGCTTTCTGTGTTTAAATAATGGACTCATAATTGCCAATAAAATCAATGTCATGGCCAAAGGATAAATGAACATCAGTACTGGCAAAGATATTTCAATTATTTTGGTCAAACCAATGTTAGCAAAAAGACACGGTAGCACACTAGAAAGAATGATAAAGAAACGGTAGCTACGCTTAGGGAATAGCTCAACAAAAGCTTCAGAAAAGGCTGTTACTAAGCCAATAGAGGTTTTTAGACAGGCTAAAATAACAATCACTGCGAGTAATATGCTTCCTGCAGTCCCGAGATAATAATTCGCAATTTGTGCCAATGCAACTCCCCCGTTTTCACTAATGGCGAATTTGCCTAAACTCATTGCTCCCAAATAGGACAACAAGGTGTAAATAATACCCATCAAAACAATACTAATAGCCCCGGACTTAATCGTATCTCTAGCGATCTGATTAGGTTTTGTTACTCCCATAGAACGAATCGTAGTAACAATAATGATCCCGAAAGCTAAAGATGCCAAAGCGTCTAAAGTATTATAACCTTCCGTAAATCCTTTTAAAAAAGTTGCGTTTTGATAAACCGGTTGAACTGGTGCTGCTCGAATTGACCCTAGTGGTTGCGTAAATCCTAAAAAAAGTAGCCCTCCTAATAAAATTAAGAAAATTGGATTTAAAAATTTCCCCACATAATCTAAAATTTTTGTAGGTTTGCGCGAAAATAACCATGTCGTTGCAAAAAACAACACACTGAACATTGCTAAAGCAAAAACTAGATGCTTCCCTGAAACAAAAGGCGCGATCCCAATCTCAAAAGAAGTTGTCGCCAAGCGTGGCAGGGCAAAAAATGGGCCTATTACCAAGTAAATTAGGAAAGTAAAAATAAAGGCATATTTTCTGCCAATCTTTGACGCTAAATCGTAAACACCTTTACTTTGAGAAACACCAATCGCTATTATACCTAAAAATGGCAATCCAATGCCTGTAACCAAGAATCCTAGATTAGCTAAAATTATATTACTTCCTGCTAATTGCCCCATGTTTACAGGGAAAATCAAGTTCCCCGCACCAAAGAAAAGACCAAAAAGCATTGATCCTATATAGATGTACTGTTTTATTGAAAGTTTTTTTCCCATATAGCAGCTCCTTACTATGAACAAGAATAATGATGCCAACTAATTGTACACAAGTATATCAATACTGACAAAAGTTTTATTAAATACCACCAAATACCGTTTGAATTGTCAGAGTATTTTCTATTTTATGTTGCAAGCGTATCTGGATGATGTTAACCTTATCTTAGAAATTCCTTTCTTACCTTCGAACCCAGCAGTTCGGGGGTATTTTTGTATTGCCAGCCATATAACCAAATGATAAACTACCTTTTCAACGACTGTATTCTTTGAGTCTGCTGCGGAAACAGTAGGTTCTTTTTTACGCACTTCTAGGGGCAATTTGATTGATCAGGAAAAAATGATTTAGCCCCATCTGTTTTACATTTTTATCCTTCTGAGATATAACCAAAAATAGTGGCCGTTCGGATCGACTACGAGTTATTTTGACACCCTTTTGACGGATATTCTAAAGTAGCGTTACGTGACTTTAGAACTACAGTAGCTATCTATTCGATCTGGCTCTAATTCATAACGAACTGATATCACTCTGTGTGACAACAAAAAATCTGTTACGGTTTTGAATCACAGCGAATCTGATGTCGTTTTAAAACAACTACTTTTAGTCTGCGAAGCTATAAATCACTCAGGGCGGCTGATACATAAGCTTGTGCGCCAATTTAAACAGCCCACACAACTAAAGAAAACTAAATAGTTTGTACGCTATAGCTTACATGACTAAATACGTCCGTTTATCATAATTATAAATCCGCCTTCCTACGAAAGGCACCAATGAGGTGATGAAAACCTTAGAGCGCCTTCTTTCTTTTTTTATTCCGTGTTACCCTTTCCTTGCAGGTCCCTGGTACACTACAGAACCCGAGGAGGTGAGTGGCGGGGCTGTATAGCGGCAACCCCGCATAATTATATGGTGTCGGTCATCCGTTAAGGCATCAATGAATGGCGCAAACCCGTAGCCCGTAAACTTATCTCTTCCGAAGTTGACTCGATTTCGCCGGATGACCAGTCCCTACCAAACCTGTACTATTTTTTTACAGGAGGTTGCTATGTTCAAAATCTTTCGTAAAAATTGTTGTGGCTTGGATGTCCACAAAACGTGGATCTATGCGTGTATCGGAATCACAGATGCGAATGGTCGTACAGTGTATAAGCAAGCTCGCTTCTCTTCCTTTACAAAAGGTCTCAATGAATTAGCTGAATGGCTTGCTAAATACAACTGTAAGGATGTGTGTTTGGAATCTTCCGGTAAATTTTGGATCCCTGTTTTTAATATTCTTGAAAAAACTTGTTTTGTCACACTGGCTCATCCGAAGTACACCAAACCCCAGAAAGGAAATAAAACAGATCGCAAAGATGCAAAATGGATTTGTGATCTCTTTATGTGCGACATGATCAAACCCAGTTTTATTCCTGGTCTTGAAATCCGCCAGCTTCGTGATCTAATGCGTTATCGGACGAAACTGACCAACATGAAAACAAGTGAAAAGAATCGTGCTTTAAACTGCTTAACCGTTTCTAATCTGAAACTAGATGATGTTTTTAGTGATGTGTTCGGAAAATCATCCACTTCTATCATCCAATACTTGTTAGAACATCCCGGTGAATCATTTGATGTTCGACCATTTATCCATGCCCATTGTAAAACTCCCGTTGAAGAAATCCAAGCGGCAGTTGAGGGGGCGATTTCTGTACCTCAAGCGATTAAGCTTCGCCAATGCCTCAACCATATTAACGAGATTGAGAAGCATCGAGAAGAGATCAATCTAGAGATTCAAGCTCTTGCAGAACCCTTCTCCCCTGTTTTGGAACTACTTCGTACCATACCGGGCTTAGACACTCAGCCAATAACAGCGATTGCGATTCTTTCAGAAATAGGACCGGATATGTCCGTGTTTCCAACTTCGAAACACTTTATTTCTTGGGCTGGATGCTGTCCAAGAAACGATCGCAGTGCCCGACGAACAAAATCAACACGTATCTCTCGTGCAGGGCAGTCGTTGAAACCGCTACTTGTACAGATTGCCAATGCTCTTCTCAGATCCAAAGAACATCCAGAATTTAAAAATCGCTATCGTAGAATCAAAGCGAATCGTGGACACAAGAAAGCTATCATTGCTATTTGTAAGATGCTCCTGACCGCTATCTGGAATGTCTTATCAAAGGTGGAACCCTATTCTGCTAAAGGATATCTGGAGCCAAAACCTGCGAAAGAAGAGAAAGTTCTGACGCAATCCCAAGCTCTGGACCTTTTAAGAAAACGCGGATATACCATTATAGATAGTGCTTAAACCAAAGTTACGTTGATTCTTCCTAAATAGACTCGTTGTCTTCCATTTCAAAAATTTTGAAAACGGTAGGCTTATTTAGTGTACCGTTCTTCAGGTATCTTCAAATAGATTTATTTTCAAACTTCACGCCTCGGGAATTATCCCCCTGGGCTAAAATCAAACTTTATTCGAACCTCACCGCTTTTTACTTTCTCCGCAATATCCCGAACAAGTTCAACATTATACTGGCCACTTTCCATAAGCGATTCTTCTATTTTCATCATTTGGAATCGATAACCAAAATTGGTATAAAATCCATGCTTTTCTGTGTTTATATTTCCTATGGGTGCTCCGCCACCTTTGTTCCCTATGGCGTTCTTATTGCCGTACGGCGCGCCTCGTTTCTTCGGGATCGTTAGTGCTATTTTCCCAGCAGAACGGTTCAGACGGTACTCATTTGTGCTTAAAGCAAGCAGCATACAATCAACTCGTCTTCTTTTCTCTCTTGGTTGCATTACGATCACGCCCTCTCATAAAAAAGGCAGCCAAATCTCTGGCCGCCAATGCAATTTATTTAGAAATATAACTCATATCTGCTGAAGGATCAGTAATATCTACACCTACCCACTTTTCATAAATTTTACTCAATTCACCATTTTTTTTCATTTCAATAATAACATCAGAGACTTCTTTTCCTAATTTATCCATCTCCTTGTCACCTTTTCTATATAAGAATGCTGTATCAGTGATATCTTCAGATTTGCCTACAAATTTTCCATCCACTACTTTATTTTGAATCAATGCTATATTGGTTCCTGCTCCTTCAAAGAACCCAACTACGTCACCATTATTTAGTGCTGCAGCGGCGGTGTCTTTATCTTCAAAAATGACTGGTTCAATGTTAATTTTCTTTTCCTCAATGTACCGTTCTAAGAACTCCCTAGCGTTACTTGTGGCAGTAACCGCAACTTTTTTTCCACCACAATCTTCTAAACCAGAAATATCTTTAGTCTTATTCAAAACAAGTAATTTCATAAAACCATGAGCATAAGGTTCAGTAAAATTATACTTTTCCTTTCTTGTTGGATTAATAGCCAAGTAGCTAGATAAAAAATCTACTTCCTTATTATCGATTTTACCAAACAATACATCAAATCCAGCGGGATCAAATTCAATATTCTTATCTAGTTTCTTTCCAATGTAATTCCAAATATCTACTTCTGCTCCAACAACTTTATCATTTTTCATATATGAAAATGGAGGAACGTTATTGTTTATAGCGACTTTAATTGTTTGCGGATCCTTTTTTTCAGTTGAATCAGACTCCTTCGAATCTTTTTTTTGGCAACCTGATAATACAAATACTATTGTAAAAGCTACGATAATTGTAGTTACTATTTTTTTATAATTTTTCATTCTAAATCCCCCATTAATCTGCTTGTTTTAAAAATTCTTTAATACGTGGATTATCTGATCTATTAAATATTTCTTCAGGGCTACCAGATTCAATAAACGAACCATTTTCCATCACAAATATTCTATCAGATACCTGTCTCGCAAAATTCATTTCATGCGTTACAATCAACATTGTATACCCTTTGTCGCGCTGTTCTTTAATCAGCTCTAATATTCCTTGAATTGATTCCGGATCTAGCGAGGATGTAGGTTCATCAAACAGCATTATTTTAGGTTCAATTGCTGCTGCTCGAGCTATTCCAACTCTTTGTTGTTGTCCCCCGGACAACTGCTTCGGAAACGAATTAATTTTCTCTTGCATTCCCACGCTTTTTAATGCCTTCAAAGAAATATCATATGCAACTTCTTTTTGTAGATTTTTTACAGTAATTAAAGGCTCCATGACATTTTCAATAGCTGTCTTATTTTTGAATAGATTATATTGTTGAAAAACCATAGAAGTTTTTCTGCGAACCATTAAAGTTTGTTTCTTAGAGATGCCTGGAACTGATACTGATAAATTGTCAATATCCATTTCAAGGCTATCGGGTGTCTCTAGCAGGTTTATACACCTTAAAAAAGTTGATTTACCTGCACCAGAGGGGCCTATAATAGAAATCGTTTCACCCTCATTAATTCTCATAGATAAATTCTTTAGAATAGTTCTTTCGCCAAATTTTTTGCTAAGGTTTCTTAATTCAATCATAGTTGTGCTCCTTAACTTTTCGATAACTTTCGCTCTATTAATTTTTGAATTTGCTCAAAAATTAATATGATTCCCCAGTAGATTAGCATAGCTACTAAATAGGCCTCAAACCAATTTCCCGTTAATGAAGCTTCAACTTTCGCTTTGGATAAAATATCTATCACACCGATTGTAAATCCCATAGAAGCTCCTTTAAAAAGCATCACAAAGTTATTCCCAATAGATGGTAAAGCTATTTTAAAAGCCTGAGGCAAAATTATTCTTCTCATTGTTTGTAAATATGTCAATCCCATAGCAAATGAGGCCTCAAATTGTCCTATATCTACCGCCTCAATAGCAGCTCGAAAATTCTCAGCCATAAAAGCTGTGGTATTTAACATCAATGCCATTATCAAAACCCAAGTTGGCGATAGTCCTTGAAAGATTGGTATTATTTGTCTCAACCCAAAATATAAAAAGAAAAGTTGCGCAATAAAAGGAGTAGCTCTGAAAAATGAAATAAAAACACCTAAGATTTTGCTCAGTATAGGTACATCGAAAAAACGAATCAAAGATATAATAGTTGAAAAAACAACCGTTATCAAAAAAGCTACTATTGATACATAAAGTGTTACATAAATACCCGAAAAAGCTATCGGGATTGTTTTCAAAAAAAATGTCCAATCAATATTTTGCATATTATTTACCATACTTTTTATTTAGTAGTTTGAACGCACAGTATGTCTAAAAAGGTAGTTTACTAATGGTACTCTCTCGTCTTTTCTCACTAGTCTAATAGTGAGATACTTCACTATTGGTTTCATAAAACAACGAAACTTGGTCTTAGCAACTCTAAGAATAGATTTTACTCAACATCATGTCAGAAATTTGTTCATAGTCTCGCCTCCAAACGCCCATACCAAAAAGATCATACCAAAAAGATCATACCAACGGAATTATACCTTTTAGATAAAACGATTACAACACCATTAAAATTTGAATATCAACAAACAGTTAAATTACTGTAAATCTAATCCCTTTAGTCCTTATCTTGTATACCAATTCCTCTCCTCATCCTTGCCAATCCTTTGCGCATATCTTCCGCCATAATTTTCATACTACGAAACATGTACATGTCATACCAAAATCGGATATTGTCGTATTTTGACTGCTTCATATACTTAGGCTTGAACATCGGGAACATGAGCGGATGGTTTAATAGCTCGCTGAAACTGTTAAATCGGAAATCTTCATCGATCTTTCTTGCTTGATCAATGGCACGATTGAACCAATACCACCCATCGTTTTTAGAACGTTGCTGACTCCGATAAACTAGATCGTGGCATTTACAGCACTTCCATTCTTTACGCACCTTGTATAAGTCTCTACGCCGCTGCTGACACTCCGGACAGACAAAGAACGGAACAACACCTATGCCTAGATTGCTTGCCACATATTCGATAGTGAACATTTTTCCGAAAAGGAACACGTCGGATTCTAGCAGTTCCCCTACTTTAGTGGCTTCTTTTATATTCAATTTTGGGTATTGCGTGATAGTTCGTTCATTCATTTCTACTCACTCCGATTTTCTGCCTAAATCCCTAGAGGAAAACTGCACGTTGCGTTCTGCGTTACACGGACTAATACTTATTGCACCAGTAATCCTGTACACTTTTTTTGTGTGCTCCGTTGCAACCTTTTTTACGATCAGTTTCACTTTACCATAACTTGGAATTCTATCGCTTCTTTATACTGGGTATTATCGATGTATACTTTATCCATTTTCATCTACTCCTTTATTCGATGTTTATTGACTATCGCCCCAAGTTGCGCCGCATTGATTTTATTTCCTCGGGCTACGTACTCTAAAAATTTCTTTCGCTTCTTTTCATAGACACTCCAATGCATATTCTTAGGCTTATTAGGGAATAAGATATGCGGAGATGAACACAAATAAGAAAATCCATCCTCCCAATAATCCGAATCCAATTCCCGAGCGATCGCTTGAGCTTTGTCATACCACGTCCAAAAATCGCCTTTTGTTTCTTGCTGGCTACGATAAACCAAATTTGCACATTTTCGGCATTTCCAAATTGCATAAGCTCCACCATGAAGAAATAACTTAGTGGTTCGCCCTTCACAAATCGGACAACCAAACCAGTAGCGCTTATTACCATAGTTGCAAGGAGTCGTCTCTATAAGAATTCTACGGCCGCCTAAAAACATGTAGTTCGTTTCCCCGTTAAGTATTACTTCGACTTCTTCTTGATGGAGTATTTCTTTCTCTCCGCCACGCGTTCGGCTCCTAGTAAAAGTGTATGGAAATCTCACCGTTTTACCGATCTTCAGTAATTCTTTAAACTGCTTGATACCAATGCTAAAATAGTTTTCTGCTGTTCGAACATTCGACATAATATTCACCACTTTTTTACCAATCTCATTGTTGCACTTGCTACCATAGATGCAGAATTTGCCTAAATCATTAGAGAAACCAATACTTATCGTACTTTTTTGCTAGTTATTCTCTTACAGCGATGTGCGCCATCCCTCTAAATCAGCCGATTCAATTTGATCTATAAGCTGGGGCATGTCTCTAACCTGCGATTTATAGGCAACTAACTGGTCGTATTTCTATTGCTTTCTCCGATGGGCTCAACAGATCCCGACGGAGAAAGCAATGTCGTCTAAACTTTTGTTTACAGGCCACTTTTATCGTGCGGACCTGCAGATGCTGACCGCAAATTTTTTGGGACTTTTTTGGACTAACCTCTCCAGATACGACTTTCTTATAAAGTTCTTCATCTTCTTTTTTAGCTCTCATAACTCGTTTCATAGTGGACTCACTTATCCCTGCAATATCAGCTAATTTTTTTCTAGTGCTATATTGTTTAACTTTTGGGTCCAAGGACCTAGAAGTTAAATCATTGCGTGTACCTTGATTTTCTTTCGCTTGATTGCGAATTTTGCCAATCAAATCATCACTTCTTAAAACAATATCTACTCGCTGAGCTTTAGATAAATTCCTTCGCTCAATAGCTGTATCCCTTACAATTTCAATTGATTCTGTTTTTATTGTGAACCTTAACAATCATTAACAATTTACTCATACCAGATTGAAACATTGGTTACGCTTTATTTATGCTAGCAATTTCTTCCATGATTCTAAATCTGCTTGCTCAATATTGCGGATCGTTTCTTCTGTAGTCATATGCTGCATTCTCAGCGGATGTAGGCCTTGTAGGCGTTCTGATTCATTGGTAGCCACAAAGATGCCGCCTTCTTTGCCACGAGTCGCTACAATCGGCACGCCTTTGCTTCTTAGTGATTGAATAACCGCATAGACTTCGCGACGGTCTAGGTCTACTAGCTTAGTGATATCCGTAATATTGATCTTCCGTGCCCCACCGATGGGGAGTAATTCAGCTACTGCTCTTTCGATGATGGATAGTTGGTTCATACTGTTTGTTCTCCTTTCGCTCTTAAAATGTCAGGTTTCGTCGGGTGCTTTCGATTAATTGTTTCACCACACCATAGCTTGTCTTGATACTTGAACCACGATAGACCACAGAATGGTTGTTCCCTTCCCATATTCCTATAGAAATATACACACAATCGATCAAGCCGGCTATTCTCACTTCAAGTAAGTTTTCCTCAATTGTTAATTCAAGATACTCACAATCTACTTTCTTGAAGTCAAATGAAGTAGTAAATAATTCTTGTGCGCTGGTCGCCATTTGATTATACGCATGGGCGATCTTGGCGGTGTCCATCTTCGTGCAGCGTTCCTTTAGTTGCTTTTCACTTAATCCCAACAAGGGCGTGTTCAGTTCTTTTTGCATAGTTTCGTTCCTTCCGTTATTTTTCTAGTGTCTGCCACGTCTGCGCCTGTCTGTCGGGGCAAGCAGACATCTCATCCCTTAGAGCCACATACGATTAACCCTATTTGTCTGCCGTGTCTGCCGTATTTTCTTCCAACATATATATACGCATACTTCTTTTTTTAATAGTTCTACTCCTAGTTAGTAACAGACAAGACAGACAAAGCTTGATTATCATTGATATAACAATGTTTTTTCTGCCTGTCTTGGTGTCTGCTTATCTGTCTGCTTGTCTGCCGTGTTTCCGAATATATCCGGTTGCTTTCACTTTTCCAAATCGTAATCCGTTTCTCGTGGACTTATACCATTCAGGGTGATTATCCATAATTAAACGGATTTTATTGTCTCTCTTGTTATTTTTTCCGTACTGTTCGTTGAACCCTTCGAGCGAAATATCTTTAATCCGGATACGATCTCTCAAATTGGTATCTTTGATATTCACTGGTCTATTCCCAATAGTGAAACGAGTACCATTATTGGATAAGTAACCTTGGACGTAACTAGCTCGCTGATCGTCGTTATAATCGTAAAAGTCATAGGGTACCGGTACCTCTAGCACTGCATAAACGATCTCATCAATACTATCAACTGCTAAAAATTCTTCTTGATATTCTACAGCCATTTGCTCCAGGTCGACATAAAAGGCTGAGCGGTCAATCTCTTCATAAAACTTCATTGCTTCGCCCCATAGTTGCTGAACAAGTTCACTTGTTATAGCGTGCCCTTCGCGATCTAACGGATGATAAACCTGCTTTTCTTTGCTTGCTCTAAATGGGATAAAGCGCCTGTTCCCTGTTCGATCTTTTAAATGACCTTCATTATTGTTGGTACGAACCAATACGAATGTTTTAGCTCGTCTGACGGATCGTCTAGCGTAAGGTAATCGATATTCTAATTCTTTTTGCGATGCAAATTTTTTCAGAATTTTGAAGCTCGTCTTATCTGATACAGCCATTTCATCATCATTCACGCACCAGCACCGCTGCATAATAGAATAGTCGTCCTTTTCTTTGAAGCTAGAAAAACTATCTGTGTAAAAATCTTTATCCTCCAAGAATAATTTTTGCAGAAAAGTGGTTTTCCCCGACCCTTGGCCACTAACAAAATCAAACACGAAATCGAATTTTCCTTTAGGTTGATACACTTTCTGGATGGCACCTAACATTAAGCACAGCATCCCTTTAAAGGCATATTCGCTTTGTTCCACTCCTAAATACGTATGAAGCAAAGTTTCAATTCGAGGCTTGCCATCCCACTTTGAGCGAGCTTGCTCTAAATAACTTTTGATCGGGTGGAAGCTGTTTTTTCTTGCTATATTGATAACAGCGCTTTGTATATGTGGCTCTTTAGGTACGAAGCGGTATTCCTTTTCGATATAGCTTTTTAAAGCATGGGTAAATGAATCTTCAATCGTTCCAGCCGGTATTTTTAGCGAATCCAGGTTCAGGTTTTCAGTTAAGATTTCTTCAAATGTAAAAGCATTAAAAGCTAGCTTCCCTTTTAATTTCAAGTCATTTTCTAATACCAATTCGATATTAAACACGCTATTGGCTATGGGAGCTTCCTTACTATTCTTTCGAAAATTGGTTTGCCATGATTTCAATTCCACGACTTTATCCGCTTTTTCTTGTTCCTTGGCAATAAATTGTGACATCTCTTCTTCCAATAGCTACGCTCCTCTCGTGTGCTTTTTTACACGACTTTTGAATGTGGCGTTGATTTCTGATAGCGGTAAGGGTTCTGATAGAAAATTATCGTTGACCACCAGTAGCAAGCGATAAATCGTGTCTAGTTCCGCGCCAACAGCTAACATTTTAGAAATCATCCGCATGATCCATTCATTACGACCGCCAACGGTTGCACCAGCGACTAATTCATCGAGTAAAGCACCAGTATATTTTTTACCTGGTTTGTACTGCCTTGTATTCGTTTGACTCATATACTCACTAGAGGCTTGTTCTCGATGTGTTTCAAAAGCTTTTAGCAGCCAGTTAGGTAAATACGCCAGCTTATCGATAGAACCGCTAGAAACGGTGTATTTCTTGCCATTAATTGACGATGGACTCGCTACGACGTAACCATTGGTTAATAAATCAATCCCTTTGAATGCGTTTATCTGCCGATCAATCGTGACACCATCAGGCAATTTGAAGTAGTAATGTTTTCCGTCGGTTGGTGTATCCACGGAAAAAGTATCCGGTAACTTGCCAAATTCTTGCTCTAATACTGCCAAACTATCAAAGCCGTTTTCGTTATGAACATCAATATCCATGATGATTAAGTTCTCACTGATCCGTAGTCCAATATTTGAAGATGGGTATTTTTGCCAATGGTGCTGAATTTTATTTTTATCTGTCGTAGCTGATTTAAACCCACTAGGAAACGCTTCTGTAGTGATGGGCGCTTTTCCGTTTTTTTGTAGTGGTAATACTGAAAATCCTAATTCTGCATAATGTAAGGCTGATTTAATCATTCGGACACCTCCATTGATTCAATGCATTCAGCTATCCGAAGTAAAGTAATGCATACTGTGTCTTTCGCTTGTTTGTCTGCTTCTTCTCTTAAGAGTGTCGCTAGAGTTTCACGATCAGGAGCATCAGACTTCAACGCAAGCTCATATAAACTCTTGATTGATTCCGCACATTTTTTACCGAAATATTCTTCTAAGGTCATTCTAGTTTCGCCTTGACTTTGAATTTTCATGCTACAACCTCCAACGATTCTAAATTTTCAGCAACTACAATCGTGTTACCTGATTCGTTGCCACATAGATAAATGTCTGTTTGAAGCTCTAGCAATATTTTTACAAGTGACCCTGGTGCAAGATATTTTGATTTCTTTACTTTACAAACATCGCCGGCTTTAAACATTTGCAGTCACCGTCTCTTTACATGAAGAAATTTGTTTCTCATATTTTTGAATAGTAACAAGTTCTTTTTCTGTATAGGTGATGCGATTGTTTTGCTTTAACTCACTCAATATCCTTGTACCGACTTCTAAAGCAAGCATAATATCTACTTCATGCCAATCTATCCCCTGATCCAAACAGACTCGTTGAATGACAGCTTGAGTCAAGCCACTATGAGCCATTCTATTGTGTAGAAAGAAATCGTTCAGATTATTGTTATAGGAAGTCCCTACATCTAAAATATGCATCACTCAGCACCTCCAGCAGATTGTTTGTGATCACGGTTATAGGCCCATTCGTCGTATTCAAAGAACAGATAGACTGCTAAACCAGTAAAAATAAATAATTTTGCTATCAACGGTAACAAGCTGAGAATCCAGCCGATTAAAATACTTCCTATTACTAAATTAGTTCTTTTTTTCATAGTAATTTCCTCCAATAAATAGATGTGCTATAATTGAAGGACAAAAGAATACAGGCGTATTGCCTACGTTAGTGCCTTTATCACAACTACTTTGGTCGGTGAGTGTGATAAGGCTTTTTTCTTTTGTCCTGCATCATAATCATTACTCCTGTTCCATTTGTGCTAACAAGTGCTTAAAGCCTTCTACGGTATCTCTATCAACATCTAGCTTGCCTTCATCGCATCGCTGGATAATATCCGCCATGACTTCTTTTGGGATTGCTACTTGTCCATTAACAAACTGGAACATTGAATCATCATAAGGCGTGTACAACGGATGATAAACACCTTTAATTTCTGCAATACTTCCGTGTGGATTATCGTAGTTTCTGAAATTGAAATACGTGTTGATCTGATTGAAGGTGTCAACGTCACAATTGTTCGCATCAAGAATCGCTTGAATATCTGCAATCACATCTTGAGACACATACCAAATACCATCTTGTTGCGTAAACTCTTTGACTGGATACCCCTTGAATATCGGATACTCTTGCTTAAATTCTTTCAAGGTGCGATGTTGTTGCTTGTATTCTGTGACAATCCCTTGCTCCAATGCCTTCTTAGTCGGCTCGCCTGTTTGTGTCAGCATTCCTTCTTGAACCATCATTTGATACACTTCTGCTTTAGATACCTTAATTCCCTGTTGTGTAATAAATTGATACGATTGTTCCACCAACGGCGGATAAATGACTTTCATTGATAAATTCCTCCTAACTCGTGCATTTAATGCACTATTCAATTCGTCCATTTATTGGACAATTACATTCGTTCGTTTTATGAACGATTAACTTTAGTGACTAACAATTGACTTAGTGACGTTTCAACTTATGTGCCCTCAATATTGAGGAATGTTCCTTCGCCCCACGCTAGGAATTATTTTGCATTGTCTCTTAAAAATCGATCAGCTTCTTCTTTGCTGATGCGTTCGTATCCATCAACCAAAATCACTTTAATTAAGCCACTGTTAATGAGCTTTTTAAGCGTGTTGTAACTCGTTGACAGATATTTAGCCGCCTGCGTGTAATTCATCGCTACAGGCTGTTCTAGCTTCTTCTTATACTCATCAATAAAAATAATCGCCTGTTGCTTGCCTTCTTCAGCAGCGGCTTCTTTGACCATCTCTAAGATGGCTGGTGATAAATCTAGTTCATCAATACTTAATTTCATACGATCACCCGCCTAATGAGCCTTCTCAGGTATTTTGAGTGTCGTCTGATAGATAACTACCCCAACATTTAGAATCAGCTTAATATCATCATATGAGCGACCTAACAAGATTAGACCTGTTGTTAACTCCTCGATCTGATTGACTGCCGCCTGTTCTTTAGTAGTGAGAAAATCTAGCGGTGTAGCTTTTGGTTTTGCTCCTCTTGCCTCACGTAACTGTTTAGCATTGAAGCCTAACGCCTTTTTGTAGACTAAATCAGTGAAGTGTTTGTAAAAATGAACGCTGAACCCTGCCTGCTTGATTGCATCAGTTAATTTGATCCGTTTAATCTTGCCGTTTGATCGTTCCAAACGTCTAGCGTTCAACTCAAATTCCATTGCGAAGAATTGTTTAACTAACTCTTTTTTAAACAATCGAACTGGCTCTGTGTTATCAAGGTAAGTTATCAGCAAAGTTGCTTGCTGCTGATTGAGATGGAATACTTTTGCTTTTTGACCGCTTGGCATAGGTCGGATTTCAAATCCGAGCTTCCCAAACTCTTTTAGATCATCTTGATAGTTTCTAATTAGCCGTGTGACGCTATCACGACTATTTCCGGAAAACTCCGCTATGATCTCATCAGTAGTGAATGGCTCACAGTTTAAGTCTTCTGATTCAATAAAAACTAATTCCTGCATCGCTTAGCCCTCCTTATAAATTTTTTCGTTGACCAGCCAATCAACCAATTTTGTATAGACTGTTTTTCGGACTGATGGTAGTTGCTCGTTTTCTATCATTCCCAAAGTCTTAGCTGAAACACCAATTTCAGTAGCTGCTTCTGTTAAAGTAATATTCTTGCGTGCTCTCCTTTCTCTTATTTTTGCAGCCATTTCTGAATTAAGTTCAAACATCTCATCACCTCCACTCACGTTTTGTGAGTCACAATATATCATTCACATTTTGTGAGTGTCAAGCAGAAATTCACAAAATGTGAATTTTCAGTGGAATAAAGTAAAAATTTTAGTATAATGGCTTTATGAATCCAAAATAAGGGAAGTGTTTTTTTGAAGAATAGAATTGGTGAATTACGAAGAGAACGAGGATTGACTCTTAAACAAATGGGCAAAAAGCTAAACATCAGAGATAACACGTTAAGTCAATACGAAACTGGTAAAAGAGAACCTCAGTTAGGCTTAATGATTGAAATTGCTAATTTTTTCAATGTCTCATTAGAATATTTGATGTGCGAAAATAATAAGCGCGATTATCCAATAGAAAATAACGATGACGCTATCGATTTAATATCCAAATTTAAAAATAATGAAATAAAATTTGATAGCATGTCTAATTCTACAGCTATTAATTTAGGATTTTGGATAGCTACACATCCTGATGTTATAAAAATGGATTATCCTGATTTATATAGTTCAGCGGTCACTATTACTAATCAAGTCGCCTCCGATCACAAAATTTTAAATATGTATTCTGAGAGGAGAAAAAAAGATAATGATACTATCGCTGAAATCATTGATTTATTAGAGTCCGAAGATGGATTCTATGGTGCTACTCCAAAAGAAACCCTAGAATTTTTGAAACAATCTGAACGAATTGATCATGTGGAGCTCAATAAGATACTAGAATTTATGAAAAGCTTGCCTGATGCACCAAATGAAGATTAGAATTATTTTTTTACCTTATCCAATATTGGTCAACCCTCCCTACATACCCATCGCCCCACGTTAGGTACTGGGAGGAAAACACATGGCAACACAGATAAAAAAATACACAAAAAAAGACGGATCAACCGCCTATATGTTCAAAAAATATCTAGGGGTTGACCCGTTAACTGGAAAACAGAAAGAAACGACACGTCGAGGTTTTTCATCAATCAAAGAAGCAAAATTAGCTCTATTAAGACTAGATGTTGAAATTGCTGAGGGTGGAATCAACAAGCGCTCCACAAATCGAAGTTACCAAGAGGTATTTGATGATTGGTTTGAATTAGTGTACAAGCAAAAAGTGAAAGAAAGCACGTACTGGAACACTCGTATTGCTTTTGATAAGCATGTTCTACCAGCTTTCGGGAGCTATAAGATAAAAAAAATCTCAGTCACTGCTTGTCAAAAACAAGCGAACCAATGGGCGGCTGAGCATCCTAATAGATACCAACGGTACATTAATTATGCTGGTATGATTTTCAAGTATGCCGTTTCAATTGATGAGATCAAAACAAACCCCATTGAAAGAATTGAAATACCATCAGTCAGTAGCAACTCAACCGATATTGAAGAAGAAAATTTTTACGATAGAGATGAGCTGCTCGATTTTTTGGAAAAGATGAAAGATAATTTCCCAGCAAAACGTTATACCCTGTTCTCTGTACTCGCATATACTGGATTACGTAAAGGTGAAGCCTTGGCATTAACTTGGCGTGATATTAACTTTAGTAGTCAAACAATCACTATTGATAAAACCCTTGCTACTGGTAAAAATGGTACTTTATTGATTCAACAACCTAAAACAAAGGCAAGTAATCGAACCATTAGTTTAGATAGCTCAACGATAGAGTTACTAAAGTTTTGGCGTATCAAACAAAAAGAGGAATTAAGGAAGCTAAACATTATACCATCAGTCAATCAGCTTGTTTTCTCAAAAATTGAGGATAATGGATATATCTACCCTAGAACGCCTCAAACATGGTTGAAAACCTTCTATAATCATCATAAAGGACTGAAACGGATAACGCCGCATGGGTTTAGACATACGCACTGTAGTTTATTGTTTGAAGCTGGTGCAAGCATGAAGCAAGTACAAGCTAGATTAGGTCACAGTAACATCAAAACAACGATGAACGTATATGCCCATGTAACAAAAGAAGGCAAAGAAGAAACTGCCGATATTTTCGGAAATTATATGAAGAATGGTAAAAATCTGGGTCAATCTCTGGGTCAAAAGAAAAACCCCGCTCAATAAAGGCGGGGTTAACGTTGATTTATCAACGTTTATAAGCTTATTTAGCTAATGAATCTTTAGCTTGGTCAGCTAGTGCTGTGAAAGCAGCTGCATCGTTAACTGCTAAATCAGCTAACATTTTGCGGTTGATTTCGATACCGGCAACTTTAAGACCGTGCATTAATTTTGAGTAGCTCAAGCCGTTCATACGAGCTGCAGCGTTGATACGTGCAATCCACAATTTGCGGAAGTCGCGTTTCTTTTGACGACGATCGCGATATGCGTAGTTGTATGAATTCATTACTTGTTCTTTAGCTGTTTTAAATAGAGTGTGTTTAGAACCGTAGTAACCTTTAGCTAGTTTTAATGTCTTTTTACGACGTTTACGAGTTACTGTTCCACCTTTAACACGTGCCATGTTTAATTCCTCCTAATAAATATAAATCATTGAATTTTTTAAGTTGTAAAGCGGGTTGCGCAATTATTTCATGCGTGCCAATTGTTGGCGGATACGTTTGTAATCGCCTTTTGAAACCATAGACGCTTTACGTAATTGACGACGTTGTTTTTTCGTTTTTCCGTGGAAACGGTGACTTGTGAACGCGCGGAAACGTTTCAAACCGCCTTTACCAGTGCGTTTTACGCGTTTTGCTAAACCGCGATGTGTTTTTTGTTTTGGCATGACTAAATTTCCTCCTACTTTTCATTTCGCATACTCTTTAACTAGAGTCAAAGAAGCATTCTCAAAATTATTGCTAGTCTTTCTTCTCTTTCGGTGCAAGCACTAAGAACATGCTACGTCCGTCCATCTTCGCTTTTTGTTCCACTGTCGCGATATCGGCAGTTTCTTCAGCTAAGCGATCAAGAACTTTTTGACCAATATCTTTGTGGGTAATGGCACGGCCCTTGAAGCGGATCGAAGCTTTCACTTTGTCGCCTTTTTCCAGGAATTTACGCGCATTACGAAGTTTTGTATTAAAGTCGTTCACGTCGATCGTTGGACTTAAGCGAACTTCTTTAACGTTGATCACTTTTTGTTTCTTGCGAGCTTCACGTTCTTTTTTCTGTTGTTCGAAGCGGTATTTCCCGTAATCCATAATACGCGCTACAGGTGGTTTCGCACCAGGAGCTACTAGGACTACATCCAGATTTGCTTGTTCAGCAATCTTTAAGGCTTCTACTTTCGATTTAACACCTAATTGTTCGCCGTCTTGTCCGATCAAACGTACTTCACGTGCACGAATGCCGTCGTTAACCATCATATCCTTTGCTATGGTCATTCACCTCCAAAATTTTTGAGAGAAAAAAAGCAAATAAAAAAACGAGTTCTTTACGAACCCGCACGTAGTTCGACTCATCAAAATGACTCGTCATTAACTATCTAGCCCAGCGAGATATTCGCGTAAGGCGAGAAGCGGGTGCTTCTGCTTTCATTTCTCAACTTTAATAGTATACAAGCTAAACTTCATGTTGTCAACCACTTAAGACTCATTTCTGTTTACTTTCAGAAACTTTCTATTGAGTTTTCTTTGATTTGTATGCTAACCTGTAATTAAAGCTTTTTTTCTTACTTTAATACATACATAGCTTAAAAACTTAATCCATTATTTATAGAAGGAAGTGATAGGATGGAACAATCCTTTTTTAAAGAATTGATTCATTACAACAAACCAAAGGAATCACCTGTTCGCTTAATCGGCGCCGGCCTTTGTATGATCAGTGTGTTATTCACCGGTTATTTATTCCACCAGCTCGCAATCTCTAGCTACGGTTCTTTAGGTATCTTCACCTTTCTTTATTATCAACGACTTCCATTAAAACAATTAATGTTACGTTTATCAATAGTAGGTACTTTTTTGACTGCCGCTAATTTTCTTGGCATGCTCTCAACTCATGCTGTCTGGATCGCACCAATTATTGTTGCGGTGGTCGGTTTTTTAGGACGCTTTTTCTTCCGTTTGTATGGCATTGCTAAACCAGGACCTTTTTTTATTGTTATGGTCACGGCAATGGGCGTTAGTACCAATGTCCCATTGGCTAAAATCCCAGTAATGAGCAGCTATTTTTTTATCGGTGTACTATTTTCTTTGGCGGGGGCTTTTATTATGCATTTCATAGAAAAAGAACCCTTGCCTATCAGTAAAACAAAAAAAGCACTCAAGTCACGAATTGATGAAGATCCGGCTGTAGTTATCGATAGTCTACTATACAGTGGCATCCTTTTTTTCGCAGTCTACCTAAGTATGGGCTTGCAGCTGAAAAATCCTTACTGGCTAGTTGTTTCTTGCGCCGCTATCTTACAAGGAGATAATCTTCGCGCAATGGCTCACCGTAATATCCAACGTATTTTCGGTACAATTATTGGTCTAGCGATCGCTGCATTTTTGCTGAATCTACCTTTATCAATTTTCGAAACACTGTTAATGATCACAGTCTTATTTGTAACAGTTGAATATTTTGTGAAGCGCAATTACGCGATCGCTCAATTCTTTACCACCCCGATGTCATTGATGCTGTCCATGCTAGTGAAGCAGCAATATCTCTACAGCCTGATTCAATTTCGTTTTCTCGGCATTGTAATCGGTAGCCTGTTAGGCTTACTTGCTGCTTGGATGATGACCACCAGTCTGAGTTTTTATAATCGAAAATTTCATTCAAACTAAATATGATTCACCGAAAACCGAGTGGGAACACTCGGTTTTTGCTATAATGAGGACTATATAAATTGAAGGAGGCTCTTCTATGTATCGATTAATCGCCTGCGACTTGGATGAAACCTTGTTAGATAAAAGTCGGCATGTTTCAAAAAGGACGCAGGAAACAATAAAAATGGCCGAAGCACAAGGGCTGATATTTGCACCAGCCACTGGACGCGGCTTTTACTCAATTAAACAGACTTTGGAGGAATTGGAGGCTGTAAACAAATCCAATCACTATATGATAGGGTTTAACGGCGGCGTAGTGGTAGAAAATCACGGACCTACCATTATCAAAGATTTCCCTATGCCCTTTGAAATCCTGTCACGTTTGTTTGAATTCGGTTCCAACTATCAGGTAGCAATCCATCTTTATACGTTTGAACAAACCTATGTCTATCACAGTAATCCTGAGGAAGACGCCTACTTAACGACGATTCCTCACGAAAAAAGATTCGATGATGATATTCACTTTTTAAAAGACCACGTATGTTACAAAGCTTTGTTTCAAAATTTGGACCGCAGCTATTTAGAACAATTAGAGCAGGAAATGCCTAAAGAGCTGCACGATGTATTGGAGATTAGCTATTCCTCTAATCGTTATATCGAATTCAATCCAAAGGGCGTTAACAAAGGTGCAGCATTGCGAACATTGGCAGATCATTTAAGCATTCCGATGAACGAAACCATCGCCATTGGTGACAATATCAACGATCTAGCCATGATCCGCGAAGCTGAATTAGGAATTGCAGTAGCGAATGCTGTGCCTACTATAAAAGAAGCAGCGCAGCATACAACAATTGCGGATCATGAACAAAGCGCTGTGGCTGAAGTCATCGAAACCTTTATTCTATAATCTATAATAGAAAAAAAGCGAAGCAACTCATTTGAGCTTGCTTCGCTTTTAACGTATTCTGCGCCATAAAATCAAAATCAACCAGATGGACAGTCCAATACTAATCACTACCGTAATCACCCAACCGATTTCAGAATGGGTAAATGGCAGCGGCATGTTCATTCCGAAAAAACCAGTCACAATTGTTGGTATCGTTAATAACAACGACCAGATCGTTAAAATTTTCATTGTGTCGTTCAAATTATTGTTCAATAAATTATTGTAAGTTCCCGATAGCTGATCCAGGACCTCACTGGACAGCCTGGTCATTTCTACCGCCTGCTTGGCCTCGATCAACGCATCATCTAACTCTTCTTTTTCTTTATCTGTGAAACTCGAAAAGATCACTTGGACTTTGACTTGCTCTAAAAGTACGGCATTCTGTTTTGTCGCAGTTACTAAGTAAACTAAACCAATCTCTAGATCAGAAAGTGCTAGTAAATTTTTATTTGTTGTTTTCTCTCGAAGTTTTTTATTTAATTGTATTCGTTGGCTATCAACTTCCTCAACTAAAGGAAAATAATAATCAGAAATCAAAAATAGGGTATGGAACAATAAACTCGCGGTGCTTTGATTCGGCTCATTCATTAATAAATTGTCGATAATATTTTCAACATAAGCGGTCCGCTCATTTACAAAAGAAAAGAAATAATGATTCTTTAAAATAAAGGCCATTGGACTTGTCTCATAATGATTATCCTTTTTTAACAAGTTCGGTACATTAAAAATCAGCAGCAAGGCTTTTTCCATCGGATCATACTCCACACGTGCCCGCTCATTATCGTCCAGCGCGTAGGTCAACATCTCATCACTGATTGCGTAGCTTTCCCGCAATTTCTTTACTTCGTGAGATTGCGTGCTGTCCACATTAATCCACGAACACATCTCTTGATTGAATGTTTGTTTGCTGTCCATTAAACTCCTCCTGGTCTAGATCGTTCTAGTCCAGTATAACAAAAACTGGGCTTTGATAGTTCACTGCCGCCCTCCAATAAAAGAAAAACAGAAACGAACTCTTGTCGTTCCTGTTCTCTATCACTTCATTAATTATCCTTTCACGCCGCCAGCTGTGATTCCTTCCACATAATACTTCTGCATCACCATAAACAACAACGTGATTGGGATCGCGATAATTACACACCCCGCTGTAAAAGGCATAAACCAGTGATTAATTTTATCCGGCTGCAGCATCGTGAACAATCCGATCGCTACGGTATATTTTTGTTTTTGCTGACCCAAAATTACTTGGGCGAAAATGAAATCCATCCATGGAATCATAAATGTCATCAAAGCCGTGTACACAATGATCGGCTTAGATAACGGCAATGTGATTTTAAGGAAAATATCTTTTTTCGTAGCGCCATCAATCATCGCCGATTCATCCAGTGAATACGGAATCGTATCGAAAAAGCCTTTAGCAATATAAAAACCTAACGCGGCCCCTGCAGAATAGACGATGACTAGTGCAACCAGCGTACCATCCAGCTCCATCGCCTTTAAGATGTAATACACAGCGATCATGCTCATAAAGGCAGGAAACATATTCAAAACTAACGCTAATTTCAAGAAACGATTACGAAACTTAAACTTGATTCGAGAAACAGAATAAGCGATCGCCACTGTAATAAAGGTTGAAATAAGGCACGTAGCGATGGCGACAATCAGCGTATTCATAAACCAGCGGGCAAACGGATACGAACTATTGGTGAATAGCATTTTGTAATTTTCTAACGTGAAGGTTTTTGGAATAATATAATTAACCGACATGGCACCTTCTCCACGAAAACTGGTCAAAACGACCCATAAAATCGGAAATAGCCAAATCACTGAAAGAATGATCAACAAGACATAGACAAACGTTAAGGTACGGCGTTTTTGCTTTTTCATTATTGCAGACCTCCTTCATAAGATTTCGAGCGTGTGTAGGCCAATAAGCTAAAGACCGCACTCAACACAAAAATAATGATTCCGATAACACTAGCCAAATTATAGTCGCTGGCGATGACCGTCAGCTTGTAGAGCCAAGTGACCAGCAAATCGGTGTCTCCGGCTTGATACAGGGCAGAGTTGTTCGGCTTGCCCTCTGTTAATAGATAGATCACATTAAAATTATTGATGTTTCCAATAAATTGCTGAATCAAATTTGGTGTCATAATCAACAAAATTTGCGGAAACGTAATCGAGCGAAAAACTTGAAACTTATTCGCACCATCAATCTCTGCCGCTTCAATCTGTTCAGTTGGCAAGTTCATAATGATTCCAGTCGCAATTAGCATCGTCACCGGAATTCCTACCCACATATTGACAAAAATAATTGAAAATTTTGCCCAAGTACCATCACTCAGAAACGGTAATGCGTTAGAAATCAATCCCCATCTCTCTAGCAGCGCATTCACTGGTCCCCAATCGGCTAATAAATTACGCATAATCAACAAAGAGACAAATTGCGGTACCGCCATCGTAATAACGAAAATCGTTCGAAAAATCTTTTTTCCGCGTAAGCCTTTGGTGTTGATCAATAATGCCAACAAAATTCCAAAGAAGAAATTGGTCGCTGTCGCAGCAACGGCCCAGATCAGTGTCCAAGACAACAGTGGCATAAACGTCTCTGCCATACGTCCCGTCAAAATATTTCTAAAATTCGCGAATCCAACCCAATCAAACAAATGCCCTGGCGGCAAGTGATTATGGTCATAATTCGTAAACGCCAGACCGATCATGTAAACCAAGGGTAAAATCGTAAATAGCAATACTCCAATCAATGGTAGGATCATTAACGTCATGTGGAAACGACCATTAGTCAGTGTTTTTAGATCCTCCCTAAAGCTCGGAATGCTCTTATGTTCCTTGTTCAAGACAAATAATTTACGGTTGCTCTTTAAACTGCACCAATACACATAAAAGAATATTCCACAAAAAATAATGGCTGCTAATCCATAAATCATTAATAACATGGAATTGTCGCCTTCAACAGAAACCTTCATCCTTATTCCATCAATCGTTTGCCACTGCATTCCTTGCGTTTTCGTCCCTAAAGTTATCAGACCAACGATCCCGGGAATAATTTGATAAATACAGGCGATAATAAAGAAAATTTCAGCTAGTAAAAATAAAATCCCTTTGAAGATTTGCTTATTTAACAGATTACTGAATCCCATAATTAAAAATGATAGCTTTGTTTTGAGATCACCTTCTTTGAACACTTGTTTCATCGAAATCACTTCGCCGTAACTCCCGGCTATTTCCATCGATAAAACCTCCCTTTTTCGAATTAATTCGGACAATTATACAAAAAGATTTCGGAGCAAAAAAATGATTTCTTTTGCCCCGACATCCGCTAAATCTTACTTATCACCAGAGATATCCTTCACTAACTGATCCAGTTTTGCTTGATATTGATCCGGTTTGATTTTTCCATTATAGGTATCACTTAAAACAGCTGCAGAGGCAGTCCAAAAATTCGTCATTTCAGGAATCTTCGGCATAACGACGGAGTAATCCGAACCACTCATAGTAACGACTGCATTTGCTAATTCATCATTCGTCACATAATCGGCTTCTTGAATCGTTGTATTCGATGGAATAATATTTCTAGTTTCATCCTTAAACTGGGCTTCTTGCACCGCTTCGCTGGATAAATAAGAAGCTAGCTTATAATCTGCAGCGATTTTCTTTGAATCGCCATTAGCTGGTGCTTGGTTCACCGCGTAAAGCTTCACACCCAAGAAGGCTTTTTGCTGTACCTCATTGCCGCCGATAGTTATTTTTGGATAAACTGCAATTCCTAAATTATCTTTTCCTACCGCTTCGATAGCTTTTTCTTTATCCCATGGACCAGATTCAAATGCTGCAATCTTCTCATTTTCAAATTGCGAAATATAATCATCTCCGACATTTATAAAGCCAGAATTATTTTTCTGATCGGCAATCCACTGTAAGACGGAAATCCCAGCTGAATTGTTCCAATCCGTGCCTTTCACATCTTCTCCAGTATCACCGAACAACTTATCCCCTACTGACATAAATAATGGTCCGATTTTATAAGCGTCAACAGCTTTCAAATTTGCACCAAATATCGCGTCTTTAGTGATATTCTCATAGGAGCTGACTTGATTTTCATTTAGCATTTTTTTGTTGTAATACAGAACCTGCGATTCAATCCCATATGGGAACGCATACACTTTATCTTTATAAGTCGCACCAGCCAAAGCTGTTTCTGATTGAGCTGACTTGATCTCATCCACATATTTTTCAGGAATTTCCTGAATGACTCCTGAATCAACCAATTGTCCTAATTGATCATGAGGGAGCGCAAAAACATCCGCAGCGGAGGAAGGATCCTTTTTCACGTTTTCCTGTGCTTTTGCATCTTCTGTTTCAACGACCTTCACATGGATATCTGGATTATCTTTCTCAAAATCCTCTAAAACTTTCGTATAGAATTTTTTTGAATCTGTGGTGATCCATAACGTGACATCTGTTTTATCAGACGAGCCTGATGCTTTCTTTTCACCTGACCCTGAACCGCACGCCGCCAATGTTAAGGCTGTTGCACCTAACATTACCCCTGATAATAAATACTTTTTCAAATTGCTCTTCATTTCGCTTCCTCCTGTGTTAATTGAATTTTTGCTACAAGGCACATTATGCAACCGATTGCGCACAATTGCAAGAGAAAGCGCTTAATTTATTTATTTTTTTCTAGAATTATCTTTGTTCGAGTATTTTTACGAAATATCAAAACAAGAAAAGAACCATCCATTTGCGGTTTCCCACCATGTTTAGTACTCGAAATTTCAATTAGAACTCTTAGAAATTCTATTGAGACTATAAATATACTTGTTGCAACCGATTGCACAATATGTAATAATTGCACCACAATAACCGATGAATAAAAAATGATTGCGGTCCAACTTTTCCCAATTTTATTCGTGCAAAAAGAATGTCAGGTGAAACGAGACGATATTATGGCAAGCAGTATAGTTGGATGACATACGACTTGACAATCAGGCTTATTTTTCTGGAGGAAAAATAAATATTTTAAAAGGAAAAAGGAGTAATCAAATGGTCGAACTAAATTTGAAGCACATAAACAAAAAGTATCCGAACAATAATACCTATTCTGTAAAGGATTTTAATCTCAAAATTGAAAATCGTGAATTCATTGTCTTCGTCGGCCCTTCCGGTTGCGGAAAATCCACTACGTTAAGAATGATCGCAGGTCTAGAAGATATTACGGAAGGTGACTTTGAAATCGACGGCATAAGAATGAATGATACACCGCCAAAGGATCGCGATATCGCTATGGTTTTTCAAAATTATGCATTATATCCCCATATGACTGTGTTCGAAAATATGGCTTTTGGATTGAAACTACGAAAATATCCGAAAGAAGAAATTAAAAAACGCGTAGAGGATGCTGCTAAAATCTTAGGCTTAACAGAATTATTGGATCGAAAGCCAGCAGATATGTCAGGTGGACAGCGACAGCGGGTCGCTATGGGACGAGCAATCGTTCGTGACGCGAAGGTCTTTTTGATGGATGAACCTTTATCAAATTTAGATGCGAAACTGCGGGTTCAAATGCGGGCGGAAATTGCTAAGATTCATCAAAAACTTGGCTCTACCACGATTTACGTAACACACGATCAAACTGAAGCCATGACACTAGCAGATCGCATCGTGATTATGAATCAAGGCGTGATTCAGCAGGTCGGTTCACCGCAAGAATTGTACAACAGACCCGCTAATAAATTTGTCGCTGGCTTTATGGGCAGTCCAGCAATGAATTTCTTTGAGGTCGTTTTCAAAAATGGACGCATCACAAATCAAAAAGGGTTAGATTTGCCTTTACCAGAAGGTCAGGCGAAGGTCTTATCGGCACAGGGTTATGAAGGAAAACCTTTAACTTTCGGAATCCGCCCAGAGGATATCACGGCTGAAGAGGTTGCTTTAGAAGCTTATAAAGATTCAGTGGTTTCAGCTACTGTCATTGTCAGCGAACTGCTTGGATATGAATCCATGCTGTATTCAACGATTGGTGACACAGAATTTGTTTCTAAAGTAGATGCTCGAGATTTCCATGATCCTGGTGAACAAATTGATCTAGCCTTTAATTTAAGCAAAGCGCGCTTTTTCGATAGTGACACAGAAAAAGCAATCGATTAACTACGGAGGTTTCTATGAATACAGCAGCAATCTATCATCGTACTGAAAGCGAATATGCCTATCTATACACCAACGAACTGATGCACGTGCGTTTGCGTACAGCACGCGCAGACTGCAAAAACGTTTCGTTAGTTCATGGGGATCCCTATGAACTAGAAAAAAAGCGCTGGTACAAGCAGCCGTCTGCAATGCGAAAAACACTATCCACAGATCTTTATGATTATTGGGAAGTTGATGTCACCGCTCCTTATCATCGGTTAAGCTACGGATTTATTGTTACCGGCTATGATGAAACGACGGTGTTCTTCACTGAACATGGAGTTTTTCCGGTTGAAGAAAACTATTTATTGATGGCGAATAATTATTTTCGCATGCCGTTTTTCCATGAAATCGATCGTTTTAAAGCGCCGCAATGGGTGAAAGAAACTGTCTGGTATCAAATCTTTCCGGAACGCTTTGCCAATGGCGATCCGTCCAACGATCCAGAAGGCGTGCTTCCTTGGGACAGTAAGGAATATCCTGGAAAACAGGATTTTTATGGCGGTGACCTGCAAGGTGTCATTGATCATCTAGATTATTTAAGCGATTTGGGAATCAATGGGATTTATTTTTGCCCGATTTTTACAGCACCTTCCAATCATAAATACGATACTACGGACTATTTAGAGATTGATCCTGCCTTCGGTGATAAAGAGCTCTTCCGTAAACTCATTGAGGAATGTCATCGACGAGGAATCCGCATTATGCTGGACGCAGTATTTAATCATATGGGAGATACTTCCCCACAATGGCGCGATGTTCTCGAAAAGGGAGAAAAATCTCGCTTTAAAGATTGGTTTCATATCCATTCTTTTCCTGTTCAATATACGAAAACTGACGATTTTGAAGTTGCTGAAGACTTGAATTACGATACGTTTGCGTTTACTCCACACATGCCAAAGCTGAATACCGCCAACAAGGAAGTTCAGGAATATATTTTGTCGATCGCAAAATATTGGATTCAAGAATTCGACATTGACGCTTGGCGTTTAGATGTTGCCAATGAAGTAGATCATCAATTATGGAAAAAATTTGCAGCGACCTGTCACGAATTAAAGGATGATTTTTATCTGCTGGGTGAAGTCTGGCATAGCTCTCAGCCATGGCTTCAAGGAGATGAATTTACTGCAGTGATGAATTATGCCTTTACCGAATCGATCATTAACTATTTCTTGGAAAGAACGATTCCATTAGATAAATTGGTCAGCAATCTGAATGAACAGCTGACGCTTTATCGCAAACAAACCAATCAAATGATGCTTAACACGATTGATAGCCACGATACACCACGCATATTGACCTTGGCTGGTGGTAATAAAGACCTAATGAGACAGGTTTTAGCCTTTCTTTATTTACAGCAAGGAATCCCCTGTCTTTATTACGGTGATGAAGTCGGTTTGGATGGCGGCATAGATCCAGATTGTCGAAAATGTATGATTTGGGATCCAGAAAAACAAGATTTGCAACTTTTCGAATTTGTAAAGCAGTTGATCGCACTTCGCCGAGAAAATCAATTCACCCTCTGTGAAGGATCGCTTGAATGGCAAAAGGTGGATACGTCTACGGGAACGCTGATTTTTTCACGAGACATTTCCAACGAAAAGATCATCGGTATCTTCAATACGGGGAATCATTCCATTTTCGAGCAGGTATCTGATGAAGTCCTTATGCTGCAGCTTGCGAATATCAAAGGAGATAGTATCGCAATTGAGCCCAATGGTTTTGTCATTTTGAAAAAGTAACCATGCATTTTTTAGGAGGTTAAAGTATATGCATCATTGGTGGCAAGAAGTTGTCGTTTATCAAATCTACCCACGTAGCTTTCAAGATACGAATGGAGATGGGATTGGAGATTTGGCAGGAATTATTTCGCGTCTTGATTATTTACAGAAGCTGGGAATCGGAGCAATCTGGTTAAGTCCGGTCTATCAAAGTCCAAACGATGATAACGGCTATGACATCTCAAATTATCAAGCAATCATGCAGGAATTCGGAACGATGGCGGAAATGGAGCAGCTGATCCAAGCAGCAAAAGAACGTGGTATTCGAATTATCCTAGATTTAGTCGTCAATCATACCAGCGATGAACACAACTGGTTTATTGAAGCCCGAAAATCGAAAGACAATCCTTATCGTGATTTCTATATTTGGCGTGATCCTGTTCACAACACCTATCCAAATAATTTGAAAAGTATCTTCAGCGGACCTGCTTGGCAGTATGATGAGACAACGCAACAGTATTACTTCCATCTTTTTAGCAAAAAACAACCGGATCTGAATTGGGCAAATCCTACTGTACGACAAGTGGTGTACGATATGATGAATTTTTGGATTGATAAAGGGATCGGCGGCTTCCGCATGGATGTGATTGACCTTATTGGAAAAATTCCTGATGAAGAAATTACCGGCAACGGACCAAAGCTGCATGATTATTTACAGGAGATGAATCAGGCAACCTTTGGCGGAAAAGATTTACTGACTGTCGGGGAAACATGGGGTGCTACTCCCGAAATCGCCAAGCTCTATTCTGATCCGGAACGCGATGAACTGTCGATGGTCTTCCAATTTGAACACATCGGCTTAGATGAAGTCGCCGGTCAATCCAAATGGGTGAGTCGCCCCTTACAGATAAAAGAATTGAAGGAAGTCTTTTCAAAATGGCAGACCGAATTAGGTGATCAAGGTTGGAATTCACTTTTTTGGAACAACCATGACCTTCCTCGTATTGTGTCACGTTGGGGAAATGATGAGGATTATCATGAAAAATCAGCGAAATTATTAGCCATTTTGCTCCATTGTATGAAAGGAACGCCCTATATCTATCAAGGAGAAGAAATTGGCATGACCAATCATGTCGTCGCGGACATCACAGAAGTCGAGGATATCGAAAGTCGAAATATGTATGCCGAACGGCTCGCTGCCGGACAATCCAAAGAAACGCTTTTAGCAGCAATCAATCGAAAAGGACGGGACAACGGACGAACGCCAATGCAGTGGGACGCTTCCCCTTACGCCGGTTTTACAACAGGTACTCCCTGGCTGGCAGTCGTGCCAAATTATCCCAAGATCAATGTGACACATGCTTTACGTGATCCTCACTCCATTTTCTACACCTATCAACAATTGATCCAGTTGCGAAAAGAACAACCGATCATGGTATGGGGCGAGTACAAATTATTGACTGAAACAGCCGATGACGTCTTCAGCTATCTCCGAATTTATGAAAACAAGCGCTGGCTGATTGTCACGAACTTTTCAAATGATCCTCATTCATTTACTTATCCCGAGGGAACGTTAGGAAAGGTCATCATTTCAAATTTAACGACTGTTATCCCACGTGAACAAACCATTCACTTAGAACCTTGGGATGCCTTTGTCGTAGAACTAGGAGAAGACATATGACTAAATGGTGGAAAAATGCCGTAGGATACCAAATTTACCCTCGCAGCTTTATGGATAGTAACGATGATGGTATCGGTGATCTAAAGGGTATCCAAGCAAAACTCACTTATCTAAAGGAGCTAGGCATTGATTTTATTTGGCTAAATCCTATTTACAAGAGTCCAAATGTAGATAATGGCTACGATATTTCAGATTACCAAGCCATCAATCCTGAATTTGGGACACTTGAGGACTTGAAAGACTTGTTGGCTGCTGCTCATGAGCTGGGGATTCGTCTTATTATGGATTTAGTTGTCAACCATACCAGCGATCAGCACCCTTGGTTTATAGAATCAAAAAAAGGCAAGGACAATCCTTATCGCGACTATTACTTATGGGCCGATGCGACGCCGGAGAAAATGCCGAATAATTGGCAAAGTTTTTTTGGCGGGTCAACCTGGACTTATGATCCCAACACAAAACAGGCCTATTTTCACGTCTTCGCTAAAGAGCAGCCTGATTTAAATTGGAAAAATCCAGCGATGCGGGAAAATATTTACCAAATGATTCGCTGGTGGCTGGACTTCGGCATTGACGGTTTTCGTTTAGATGCCATCAGCCACATTCAAAAAGAACCTTGGGATTTTAAAATCACGTCTAACCCTTGGGCGCCCTTCATGAATGTTGCCGGAATCGAAACGTATATGGCCGAATTGCGAGAGATTTTCCGAAGCTATGACATCATGACTGTCGGTGAAGCAAGCGGGGTGAATAGTAAAACAGCCCCATTTTGGACCGATGAAGAGAGCGGCTATATCGATATGATCTTCGAACTGGAGCATCAGGTTCGAACTGGTGAACCCGGCTCTGAAACAGGCGATCTGCTGGGCTTCAAAAAGGTATTATCCCGCTGGCAAAAAGACATGCAGCTGCTAGGATGGAATGCATTGTATACCGATAATCATGATAATCCCCGCAGCAACTCAACCTTTGGCAATGAAACCCATGAATCAGCTACGGCACTAGCTACTGCTTATATGCTATTGAGAGGGACACCTTTCATTTATCAAGGTCAGGAATTAGGAATGACGAACTTCCCTTTCGAATCGATTGAAGAGGTCAATGCAACAGATTCACTAGCGGCTTATCATGATTGTCTAAATAAAGGTATTCCACCAGAAGAAGCCTTGCGTTTAATCACTCATTGGACCCGTGATCATTCTCGAACACCCATGCACTGGACTGACTTTGGCGGCTTTTCAACAAATCTCCCTTGGATGAAGATCAATCCTAACACGGATAAGATTAACGTTGTACTTCAGGAAGCAGACCCGTTTTCTCCATTAAACTATTACAAGAAATTGATTGCACTGAGAAAGTCATTGCCTGTTTTTCTAAACGGTAGTTATCATATCGAACTAGCAAAACATCCCAAAGTCTGGGCCTACACCCGCAAACTAGACTTAGAGGAAGCGTATGTCCTCACAAATTTGAGTGACCAGCCGCAGTCTGTCACCCTACCCAATCGCTGGGTAAACGCACCAGCCATGATTTTATTGGCGAATTATCAAGATTCGTCATGGAAAAAAACAATGACATTGCGACCATTTGAAGCGGTGGTGGCAAAAAAAGATGCTTAACCAATTAAGATTAAGCATCTTTTCATTATTCGAATACGACACCTTGGACTTCTAAAATTTTTTCATCAATCAAGCGTATGACTTCATCGCGTGCGGCAGCATCATCTACAAAGTTCAAACGATCCCCGTCGATTTGAATTTTAGGACTCTCATTGTAGTCCTCATACCATTGATCGTAACGGCTGTTCAATTCTTTATAATAATCATAAAGGGTTGGATCAAATTCCAGTTGTTCATATTCACGTCCACGCTTTTGAATCCGTTCCATCATCGTTTCAAAAGAAACACGGATATGAACCAACAAATCTGGATGCTTCTTGTGAGCGGCATAAGGCAATTCCTGCATCATATTCGCCAACAATTCATCATAAACCTTCACTTCTGTCTCCGTTGCCCGACCAAGATCGGCATTTAGATGGAATAATAAAGAATCCTCATATATTGAGCGATCTAGCACATTATTGTCATCCTGCATTGCTTTTTTGATGCTGTCAAACCGTTTGTTTAAAAAATAAATCTGTAATAAAAAAGCATATTGCTCTGGATCAGCATAAAACAGCGGCAATACCTCATTATCATCAATTGATTCATAAAAAGCCTGACTACCTAGATGCTCTGACAACATCGCGGTCAAACTTGATTTCCCTGCTCCAATGGTACCTGCTAATACAATCACGCTCATAAACCTCCAACTCACTTCATACAAAATATAGTAATTATTTCTCAACTTTTCTAATATACCCCCAATATCTTGTATCGTCAATCAAAATACCTATCTAAAAAATCACTTTTTTCTTCTAAAGAATGTTTAAAAAATCACTGATTTTCAAAAACTTTTCAGTCGTTTCGTTTACTTGTCCGTCTTCTCTGAGTAAAATGGGAAGAGACTAAAGTAGGTAATTATTACTAAGTAAGGTTTCTGTTAGCACTTCTAGTAAAAGATAAAATGAAAACAAATTGTTTTTACTACAAGAACAGTTCAATTAAAATAAATATTAACAAGAATATTTTAATTTTTCTTATGAGAAAGAACGACTCTAAAACGAAATAGGGGTTTTTTGAATGAAATCGATTGGCACGGGTTATGCCAGCGGGAAAATCATCTTAATGGGGGAACACTCAGTTGTCTACGGGGAACCAGCGATTGCCTTTCCTTTTTCAGGAACGGGCATCCAAACAACGATCTGCGCAAATAAAGTAGAATCATGGATCGAATCTAGTTTCTTCCATGGGCCGCTTTCAGAAGCCCCAAATACAATGCGCAACGTGACGGTCTTACTATGGTATTTAGTGAAGCATTTTAAAATTCCAGAACCATTTTATTTAAAAATTGAAAGCTCCATCCCCGCTGAACGGGGAATGGGCTCTAGTGCAGCAGTAGCGGTCGCAATTACACGTGCTGTTTTTGACTGGATGGAAGAACCCGCTACACAAGATAGCGTACTGCATTTTGTCAATCAAGCTGAAGCGGTTGCTCACGGCAATCCTAGCGGTATTGATGCGACAACCATCAGCGGTACTGAACCGATCCTTTACCAAAGAGGCATTGGTTTCCAACCTTTCCAGTTAAATATGGATGCCTTTTTAGTCGTGGCAGATACAGGTGTGAAGGGACAGACACGTAAAGCGGTTAAAGACATCGCAAAATTAATGGAGATGCGTCCCTATGAAACTAATAAGCAAATGCAGACACTAGGAAAATTAACTAGCCAAGCACAAAAAGCCATTTTACAAAACCAACCACGGAATTTAGGCGACTGCATGAATCAGGCACAAGGCTTATTACGATTATTAGGTACCAGCAATCGTCACTTAGACCACTTGATTGAAACAGCTTTAGAAAATCAAGCCCTGGGAGCAAAATTAACGGGCGGCGGACGTGGCGGCTGCATGATCGCTCTGGCAGAAGATGAGACTAGCGGACGTCAGCTGCAGCAAATTCTATTGGATGCTGGTGCGCGAAATACATGGATCGAAGGGTTAGGTGTGTACGCACATGTTTAGTGGTAAAGCTCGAGCTTATACAAATATTGCCTTGATTAAATATTGGGGCAAAGAAAACCAAGAATTAATCATCCCAATGAACAACAGCTTATCGCTGACATTGGATGCTTTTTATACAGAAACACATGTGACCTTTTCAGAAGAGCTCATTGAAGATCAATTCTATTTAGACAATCAACTACAAGATTCGAAAGCGACCTTAAAAGTGAGTCGCTTTCTTAATGTCATCCGCGACAAAGCCGATTGTTCCTTGCGAGCGATTGTTAAAAGTCAAAACTTCGTACCGACCGCAGCAGGCTTGGCTTCTTCTGCTAGCGGATTGGCCGCTTTAGCAGGTGCCGCAAGTGCCGCATTAGATTTGAAGCTCTCATCTGCAGAGCTGTCTCGTCTCGCACGTCGTGGTTCTGGTTCTGCCTGTCGCAGCATTTACGGCGGTTTTGCGGAATGGCAAAAAGGTGATTCTGATGAAACCTCTTATGCTGTCAATATTCCCAGCGGCGGCTTTGAAGATGGCTTAAGTATGATCTTTGTCGTCGTCAATGATGCACAAAAAGATGTTTCAAGTCGCGATGGCATGCAGCGCACTGTGGAAACTTCTGCTTTTTATGATGGCTGGCTACAAACTGTACCAGCAGATTTAGCTAAGGCAAAGCAAGCAATCGCTGAAAAAGATTTCACTGCTTTAGGCGAAGTAACCGAAGCCAGTGCATTGAAAATGCACGGTACCACTTTAGCAGCGAATCCGCCGTTTACTTATTGGTCAGCGGAAAGTATGAAAGTGATGAACCTTGTTCGTCAAATTAGAAGCAGCGGATTGCCTTGCTACTTCACGATGGATGCTGGTCCAAATGTAAAGATTTTAGTAGAACGTAAAAACGAAGAAGCATTACTTCGCACATTGAAGGATCAAATGGACAGTCAACAACTCGTTGTCGCCCACGCTGGTCCTGCAATTGAAATTTTGACAGAGGAGGAAATAAAATGATCGAAGTAACAGCACCTGGGAAATTATATATCGCCGGTGAGTACGCGGTGGTGGAACCGGGACACCCGGCTATTATCGCAGCGATTGATCAATTTATTTCCGTTTCGATCGGCCCTACTAAAAAAAGCGGCAGTATTCAATCTGCCCAATATAGTGATATGCCGATTCGTTGGACAAGACGTAAAAATGAATTGGTTTTAGATATTCGCGACAATCCCTTCCATTACATTTTGGCGGCAATCCATTTTACTGAAAAGTTCGCTCAAGAAAAAGGGAAACAACTAGCCTTCTTTGATTTGAAAGTAACCAGTGAATTAGATAATTCTAACGGTCGTAAATATGGTTTAGGCTCTAGCGGTGCGGTAACAGTTGCAACGGTTAAAGCGTTAAATGCTTTTTATAATTTACAGCTTTCTCAGCTGGAATTGTTCAAATTAGCAACTTTAGCCCATTTAAATGTACAGGGAAATGGCTCCTGCGGAGATATTGCGGCAAGCTGTTACGGCGGCTGGCTGGCCTTTTCTACTTTTGATCACGATTGGGTACTAAACAAATTAGAATCTGAAAGACTGACTACATTAATTGAAAGTGACTGGCCTAGTCTAAAAATTGAACCTTTAGAAGTGCCGGAAGATTTACGTTTATTGATTGGTTGGACTGGCAGTCCCGCATCGACTTCCGATTTAGTCGACCAGGTTCATCAATCTCGGGACGAGAAGAAAACTTCCTATGAAAACTTTCTTCAAGAAAGTAAAAAATGTGTCGATAAAATGATTCAAGGTTTCAAACAAAATGATGTGGCTTTGATTCAAAAAATGATTCGTAAAAACCGTAGTCTATTGAATCAATTAACCAGTCTTAGCAACGTTTCGATTGAAACAGAAGAATTGAAACGTTTGAATGATTTAGCAGAACAATATGGTGGCGCGGCGAAATCATCTGGTGCTGGCGGCGGCGATTGCGGGATCGTGATTGTTGATAAGCGCGCGGGTATTCTTCCTCTGATGAGTTCTTGGGAAAAGGCCGGCATTACACCGCTTCCTTTACACGTCTATCATTTCACGGAGGGCTACCATGAATCGTAAAGATGAACATGTTTCCTTGGCGCGAGCCTTCCATCAACAACCAAAAGAAAATGATTTCGATGCTGTTCGTCTGATTCATTCCTCTTTCGTCACTATACTACCAGAAGAAATTGATTTAAGTACCGAGATTCTCGGCTTGCAGCTTAGCGCCCCCTTCTACATCAATGCGATGACCGGCGGCAGTGAGAAAACCAAAAAGATCAATCATGATCTAGCGATTATCGCTCGTGAAACAAACTTAATGATGGCTACCGGTTCTGTCAGTGCAGCGTTAAAAGATTCAACTGTTGCAGACTCTTATAGTGTAGTCCGTGAAGTAAATCCTGACGGTTTGATCTTAGGCAATATGGGGGCGGGCAGAAAGAGTGAAGATGCAAAAAAAATCGTTGACCTGCTTCAGGCTGACGGCATGCAGATTCACGTAAACGTGCCACAGGAACTTGTCATGCCTGAAGGCGATCGTGATTTTCACGAATGGCCGCATAATATCCAGCAAACCGTTCAACAATTAGATATTCCTGTAATCATTAAAGAAGTTGGCTTCGGGATGAACCGAGAAACCATTCAGCAATTCCAAACACTTGGCGTAAAAGCCGTAGATGTTTCTGGGCGCGGCGGTACCAGCTTCTCACAAATCGAAAATGCTCGTCGTAAAAAAAGAGAACTGAACTATTTAGATGACTGGGGCCAATCAACGGTAATCTCTTTGCTAGAAGCCCAAGAATTTGATCATCTGACGCTTCTTGCTTCCGGCGGAATTCGCGATGCTTATGACATTTTTAAAGCTCTTTGTTTAGGAGCTAAAGCAGTCGGCATCTCCGCTACGATTCTAGATCATCTAATCAGCAATGGCATTGATGCTACGATTGAAATGATTGAAGATTGGAAATCCCAGCTTCAACGTTTGTATCTGATGACTAACAAAGCAAAGACTGCAGATTTGATCCATAATCCTATCATTATCAGTGGCGCGCCAAAAGAATGGTGCCAAGCTCGCAGCATCGATTATAGAAAACTAGCGGTACGCAATTAAGGTACAAATAATAAGAGGATGAGATCAATAGGTCTCATCCTCTTTGCTTATAGTAATATTTTACTTCTAAAATCAAGAGCAGTATTTATTTTCCGAAAAGACGTTGCAGCCAATTTTTCTTTTCACCGATCCGAATATTACCGCTAATCTTTTTAGCATCTAACATTGATTGGAAAAAGATATTGTCCTGTAATAATAATTGATTAATAACCTGCAGACGTCGAAAATGCTTTTTCTTATCCTTATCAAAGGTTAGCTCCTCAGGGATAGTTCCCTGAGCCTCAAGCCGAGCATAGTCTCTTTGGATCATTTTCATCAATTCGTATTGTCGTGTCAGCAAATGATTGATTTGTTTGATTTCAGGAAGCGCCACAGACTTTTTCGAATCCGAAGGTGTTAATTTTTTTAGCGCAGCTACATAATCCTGCATATCTAACATAAAAATATGGTTTGACTTACTTGCCATTAAATTTTTTTCGTCCACTAAATAATCAATCAACATGCCTAATCGTGCATTTGATTCAGCCAACTCATTTATCTCTCGTTTCAGTTTCTCCATGCCCTTCGAATCCTTCCTCTTATCCTAATTCTAGTCTATCGTTTTTCACAGACTATAACAATCAAAGAGGACCATTTTGCGTTAAAGAATTGAATTTTTTAAACAAAAACAATTATTGTTATCTCCTTCAAAAATTATAAGAATACTTTCTTTCCTATTTTGATATAGACAGCAAAAAATAAAAGCCATTTGAAATCAGATAATCTGATTTCAAATGACTTTCTAAACTTTTTATGCTTTGTAATCGTAAGCTGTTACGATGATTTCTTTCAACTCGCTGATTAATGGTTCTTTCGGATTAGCTGTTGTACATTGGTCTTCATAAGCCAATTCAGCCATACGATCAACGGTAGAATTCAATGTTTCTTGAGTTACACCTTGTGCTTTCAAGTTCATGTCGATGCCACAAGTAGCTCCTAAGTTGTAAACTGCTTCGATCAATGCTTCAACTAATTCTGCTGTTGTATTGCCTTTAAGTCCTAAGAACTTAGCAATGTCAGCATAATCTGCATCTGCACGGAAGTAGTCATATTTAGGGAACATCGCATGTTTTTGCGGATCCTTCGCATTGTAACGGATGATATGAGGCAATAGAATTGCATTCGTACGTCCATGAGGAATGCCGTATTCTCCACCAATCTTGTGGGCGATAGAGTGACAAATTCCTAAGAATGCATTGGCGAATGCCATACCAGCCATTGCTGATGCGTTATGCATTTTTTCACGTGCTTCTGGATCAGCTGTCTTCACTGATTTTTCAAGGTTTTCAAAGACTAGTTTGATTGCTTGTAAGCTTAATCCACGAGTGTAGTCAGATGCCATAACAGACACATAAGACTCGATTGCGTGTGTCAATACGTCCATACCAGTATCCGCTGTTACTGAAGCAGGTACTGTCATAACGAATTGAGGGTCAACGATCGCAACATCTGGTGTCAACGCGTAATCTGCCAATGGGTATTTCACGTGTGTTTCGCTATCTGTAATAACGGCAAATGGCGTTACTTCAGAACCTGTACCAGAAGTTGTCGGGATACATACGAACTGAGTCTTTTCAGGTTTGCCGATATTGTACGTACGTTTACGGATATCCAAGAATTTTTGTTTCGCGCCGAAGAACGATGTGTCTGGGTGTTCAAAGAACATCCACATACCTTTCGCCGCATCCATTGCAGAACCGCCACCAAGAGCGATAACTGTATCAGGTTGGAACTCGTTGAACATTTCTAAACCTTTGTAAACAGTATTTGTTGAAGGGTTAGGTTCAACATCAGAGAATACTTCGATTTTCACATCATTTGTACGACGTCCAAGAACTTCACGAACGATGTCCGCATACCCAAATTGAACCATACCAGGGTCACAAACTAACATTACGCGTTCAACATTTTCCATTTGCGTCAAGTACAATAGAGAGTTCTTTTCAAAGTAAATTTTTGATGGTAATTTAAACCATTGCATATTATTTCTCCGTTTCGCTATAGTTTTAACATTGATTAAGTTAATAGCAGATACGTTTTTAGATACAGAGTTCTTACCGTATGAACCACAACCAAGAGTCAATGATGGGATCATTTCATTGTAGATGTCACCGATACCGCCTTCAGCAGATGGTGAATTTACTAATACACGGCAAGCTTTCATACGCAAACCAAATTTCACTTGTAAATCTTCGTCTTCAGTATGGATAACTGCTGTATGTCCTAATCCGCCTAATTCAAGCATGCCTTGGCAAAGATCGAAACCATGTTGGTGATCATTTGCTTTGATCATTGCTAAAACTGGAGAAAGTTTTTCACGTGATAATGGGTAATCAGCACCAACACCGTCTAATTCTGCGATCAGAATCTTTGTGCCAGCAGGAACTTTAATACCCGCGCGTTGTGCGATATCTTCAGCTGAATGTCCAACAATTGCAGGGTTAACTGCATATTTGCCTTCGTTCATTACAGCGTCTTCTAATCTCTTCAATTCTGCTTTTTTCACTACATATACTTGATGTGCTTGGAACTCAGCTTTTACTTCTTCGTAAACTTCTTTATCAACGATGACTGCTTGTTCAGAAGCACAGATCATGCCGTTATCAAATGATTTTGATACGATCAAGTCGTTTACTGCGCGTTTGATTTTCGCTGTTTTTTCGATATATGAAGGTACGTTACCAGCACCAACACCTAAAGCTGGTTTACCAGTAGAGTATGCTGATTTCACCATGCCAGGTCCGCCAGTCGCAAGAACGATTGCTACGCCTGGATGGTTCATTAACATTGATGTTGCGTCGATCGATGGCTTTTCGATCCATTGGATACAGTTTTCAGGAGCGCCCGCCGCGATTGCAGCATCACGAACGATACGTGCGGCTTCAGCAGAACATTTTTGAGCACTTGGATGGAATGCAAATACGATTGGATTCCCTGTTTTCAATGCGATCATTGATTTGAAAATCGTTGTAGAAGTTGGGTTAGTTGTAGGTGTAACACCACAAACAACGCCGACTGGTCCAGCAACTTCAATCAATCCTTTTTGTTTGTCTTCGCCGATTACGCCAACTGTTTTGTCATGTTTGATGCTGTTCCAGATATACTCTGATGCATACATATTTTTGATTGCTTTATCTTCGACAATCCCACGGCCTGTTTCTTCAACCGCCATTTTTGCCAACATCATATGTTTGTCTAGTGCAGCCATTGCCATTTCGTGAACGATATGGTCAACTTTTTCTTGATCGAAATCTTCCATTTCTTTCAGAGCAACATTTGCTTTTGCTGCTAATTCATCAATCACTTGCTCAACGCTGATTGCGTCTTTTTCCTTTTCAATCGCTTTAGCCATGTGTATCCTCCTAAAAATTTTTGTGTTACTTTTCACATACACATCATACAACACCGTCAATCGTTTGTAAATAGTTTTTGTGATTTTTTTCACACCATTTCTTATTCTTAACAAATGCTATAATATCAATATTATTTGAACATTTGATTTTATGGTATTTTGAACTTATAAAAACGCTATCAAAGAACTTTTTTCACAATTACAGTCTCTTGAACGAAAAAAGAAGAACGCAGCAATGATAAAATTGTTGCGTTCTTCCTTCTTCTTAACCAATCATTATCCTATCTTTTTTCTAACTATCCAAAGTACACCCAGTATGCCAAAGCCTAAGATCGTCACTAATGGATTTGTTAACTCTCCTGTCCGTGGATATTGTTTTTTTGAATTGGAGCTGGGTTTGCTCGCTTGCTGGCTGCTGAATTCTTCACGTGTTTCTGACGATTGAGGAAAATCTTTTTTTACTGGAACTGCTGCCCCATCCTTCGCATTCTCTTTTGTTAATACGACTAATTTATCCTCTTTAGTAAAAGTAAATGTTAATGGTTCACTATCAAGTACATATCCTTCTGGTGCTTTTATTTCTACTAATGAATACTCGCCCTCCGGTAAGGAGTTGATATGAAGTAGCCCATTCTCGTCAGTGATCAGCTTCCTACGAAGATACATTTTTTCCCCTGCCGCATTTTTTAGTTCAAACTCAGCCCCCTGAAGTTTTTCTCCCGTCGCTGAATCAGTTTTCGTCAAATTGATTCCTTTCTCTTCTTTACCTTCCTTATCAGAGCGGCTCGTCGATACAGGTGTTTTCGTTTCTTTTGTTAAGAAATCGTTCGCTGCTTGTTTTTTAACGCCTCTTTCAATAGACGTTGTCTCCTCTATCTTCTTCATTTTAGGAACTGCTAACATTGGAATATCTGAAATTTTGCTTGACAATTGTTTCTTCGTTACTGGTTGCTTCAAGATTCGAAAACGAACGCTTCGATTTTTCTCAGCTTGATAATCATATTGATTTCCCTCTCCGATACCGCCAGTAATCACAGCAACGTATTCAGGATCAGGAACCTCATGAATCAAATAACTATGTCCATCCTTTAACAGTGTTCGCCAGTCTGTTTCAATTTTATCTTTAAAGGCACCTTCAATTGTTTTAACTTTATAAAAATCAATCATTACTGATTCGTCCTGCCGGTCCAGCATTCTTTCTGTCACTCCATAGGCAATTGGTTTTCCTTCATCTGATTGATCCACGATAACATACTCAAAATTTCTAGAAGCTGCCATTTTTCCTTCAACCTTCATTTCAGCTTGAAGGAGTTCAACAGTTGTAAGAGGCGTCTCAATTTTAGGTATATTCAACGAGCTATTGCCTCCTGCATCAATCTCATTTCCTGCCTTTACAGCTTTCAGCCCGATCGTTAGTTGAAGACTATTTAACACTTTTTGCCTTGCACCTGACTCATTGATGGTCACTGTCAAATGATTTCCTGTTAGCGAAGCTTGACCAAATATTTCTCCTGTTACTGAATCCTTCAATGATAGCGCTGAAAGATTATCCTTAACGCGAAAATAAGTGTCATCCGGCAAAGAAACTCTGAATGTATCTCCTGCTTCAATTTGAATCATCCATTCTTGGTTGATCTTCAATAAATAGCTTATAACAATCGAATCATTTACCCGAATCGGATTTTCTGTTGTTTTTTCGACACCCTTGTTGTCTATTATCTTCGAACCGATAATGCTTATGTTCTTTGTAATATCGCTTGCCGCTGTTGAAGCTATTGGAAGTGCTGAGCCCAACGTCATTAAATAAGAACCCAATAGTAACAGCAAAACAAACAATGAAAATTTGCTTCCTTTCTTCATTTTTCCCCCTCCAATTCACACAATTTACCAAACAAACTTCCTTGGAAGTAAAAGCTTCTCTTAATCCCCTTATGATTCTATCCGAAATACTACTTTTACTTATTTTCTCAGAATATCCACGAAATCTGGGGCTTTTTCCTAAACTAATTCTCCTTATTTTTTACTTATAATAAGCAATCTGGTTTTTTCAGTTAATGATTGGTTTACTGTTCAATATGTAAGAGGACATTAGAAAAATGAACACAAAAAGGCGCGTATAACTACGCACCTAATTAGAGCTTATTGAAGCAAGAAAAAATCTTACTTTTCTTCTGTATTCTCTTCAGTTTTATCTTCTGGTGTTTCTTCAACGACTGGTTCTGTTGGTTCAGTTGTTTCTGGTTCAACTGCGGCTGGTTCAACAGGTGCTGCAGCTGGACGTACGCCAGATTTCACCGTTCTAATTGACGCGCGATCAAATATCAGGTAAATTCCTTCGCAGTCTAACGTGACTGTTTTGTCGCTATTGTTGATCTCAGAGATTACACCGTGTAAGCCGCCGATGGTTACAACGCTATCTCCAACTTTCATTGCATCTAATAAATTTTGACGTTCTTGCTGTTGTTTCTTTTGAGAACGATTCATAAAGAAGAACATTCCCAGCATCAACACAAGTAAGATAATCATTGAAAAGTTTCCCATTTTTAAATTTCCCCTCGCATTCTTAGTAAATCCACTTTTAACTGTAACAAAGTTTTTAAGGTTACACTAGCTTTTTTATTCAGACTTTAGAAACTTTTTGCGTTTTGCTTATTAAAGCCGTACTCTTCAAAAAAGGCTTGGCGGAATTCTAATAGATTATCATCCATAATCGCTTGACGAACTTGCTTCATTAGATTGATTAAGAAATATAAATTGTGGTAAGACGTCAGACGAATCCCAAAAGTTTCATCACAATGGATCAAGTGACGAATATAGGCACGCGTATAGTTACGACAAGTGTAGCAATCACATTTTTCATCCAATGGACGGAAATCGTGCGCAAACTTCGCATTCTTAACAACTAAGCGTCCAGATGAGGTCATACAGGTACCATTACGAGCAATTCGCGTTGGCAATACACAGTCGAACATATCGACACCGCGAATCACGCCATCGATCAATGAATCCGCAGCTCCTACGCCCATCAAGTAACGTGGTTTATTTTCTGGAATCAATGGGGTCGTAAATTCTAAGACACGATTCATTTCTTCCTTTGGTTCACCGACTGAAAGTCCACCGATCGAGTAACCAGGAAAGTCCATGCTGACAAGATCCTTGGCACTTTGACGACGCAAATCCTCAAAGCCAGCACCTTGAATGATTCCGAATAGCCCTTGAGTCGCTGGATTGGCATGGGCTTTCAAACCGCGTTCCGCCCAGCGAGACGTGCGCTCAACTGATTTTTTAACATAGTCATAGCTTTCATCAAATGGGGGACATTCATCAAAGCTCATCATGATGTCGGAGCCTAATTTATTTTGGATATCGATGGCCTTTTCTGGTGATAAGAACATTTTTGAGCCGTTCAAATGATTCTTGAAATGAACACCTTCTTCGACGATATTTCGCATATCCGCTAATGAGAAAACTTGGAAGCCGCCAGAATCTGTTAAAATCGGCTGATCCCAATTCATAAATTTGTGCAGGCCGCCTGCTTCAGCAACTAAATCTTCTCCAGGACGTAACCAAAGATGATAGGTATTGCTTAAGATAATACCGGCACCCATCTCCTTTAATTCTTCAGGCGACATCGTTTTTACGGTAGCCAAAGTTCCTACAGGCATGAACATGGGTGTTGGGAATGTTCCATGAGGCGTGATAATCTCACCGAGGCGAGCTCCTGTATGTTTTTCTTTCTTTATTAAACGATAAGAAATGGCAGGTTCAGTCATTTAATTTCCTACTTTCTTCTATATGTATAAGTCTGCAACTTGTATCATGATACTGGTTTTAAACCGCTTTTGCAACTTTCTATCTAGAGCTTAAGAAAGAAGGATACTTCCTCTATTCATCTCAATCTCCTTGATACTTTATAATATCACCAGGTTGGCACTCCAGAACTTCGCAGATCTTGTCTAACGTTGAAAACCGGATTGCCTTTGCACGGTTGTTTTTCAGTATTGATATATTTGCAAGCGTAATTCCGACTTTCTCCGAGAGTTCGCTCACACTCATTTTCCGCTGTGCCAAAACAACATCTAAATCAATGATAATCGCCATCTTTTCCCCCTAAATGGTTAACTCGCTGTCACTCTTCAACTCAGTGGCACTTTTAAATAATTCCTCGACAATTTGCGTAAAAATAAACGCTGTGAACGGAATCGAAACGAACGCTAAACCAATCACCATTACGCCAGGAGCATCTTGCCGATCAGCAACTCTGTAAAAAAAAGGTAAAATACCTACAAATACGATACTGACCAACAAAATAAGCTTCTTAATCTGCGAAACGACCTTCAACGTCTTGGCAGAAAAAGCCTCCGCACCCTTAATAAAATTCAAAATTCGATTTAATAGAAACAACACACGAAATCCTAATACAACGGAACCAAAAACCGCGCAGTAAAGTAGACTGTTAATGACGTCTTTTCTTTCCGAAGAGAATTGGAAAGTAAAAATCACTGTGACAAAGATAACCAAGAACGAAATAATAATTAACGCCAGTTTAAGCAAATTGACCTTACGCTTCATCAAAACACCTCGCTAAAATTGATACCCATAGATTAGCATTCGAGAAATTGAGATTCAATATTTTTTTGTTGATAAACGATAAATTTAACTATTTTTATAGATTTATACAGGTCGTTTTTAAACAGACAAAAAACGCTAAGCTGATTTCAACTTAGCGCTTGCTTTTTATATATTTTCTGGATCGACTTCCGGCGCTTTGTGAAACTTAATTAGTTCAGTCACAATGATCGGAACTAATGAAAGCAGAATCGCGATAATCCAATGATTCATACTAATCGGAACCAAGTAGAACAGCTCCTGAGTTTGCGGAATCAAAGCAATCGCCGTGGTAATTCCTAGTGCCAACCAAGCCATTTGCGCCAATGATTTATTCGTAGCTAAATCAACTTTGAAAATCGACTTGCTGCTGCGAACATTAAATACATGTAGTATTGATGAATAAGCTAAGACCAAGAATGCCACAGTTTGACCAACTTCTAAACTAGGCGGAGTAAAGTAGCTAATATGTTCGACAAAAGCCCCGATATAAAAACCGATCAATGTCACTACAGTAAAGACCGCTGCATTCAAACCAATTTTCTTCCAGAGGCCACGGGCAAAGATTCCTTCATCACGAGGAATTGGTTTTTCATCCATGATTCCCGCTTCTGCTGGTTCTCTACCTAACGCAAAACCTGGCAAACCATCAGCGACTACGTTTACGAAAAGCAATTGAACGGCTGTAAATGGTGCACCCCAGCCTAGCAGCATAGCAATAACCACAATAAAGATCTCTGAGATATTACAGCTTAACAAGAAATTGATCGCTTTGCGAATCCCTTGATAAACAGAACGACCGCGGGCGACTGCATCAACAATTGTCGCGAAGTTATCATCAGTCAAAACCATATCGGCTGCGCCTTTAGCCACATCTGTTCCTGTAATCCCCATCGCACAACCAACATCGCTGGCTTTCAATGCCGGCGCATCATTGACACCATCACCAGTCATTGCCACAACAGCTCCTGATCGTTGCCAAGATTTTACAATTCTGATCTTATCCTCCGGTGTTACTCGAGCATAGACAGATAGATCCTTGACACGATCATCCAGCTCTTCATCAGTCATTTTTTGCAGCTGAGCACCAGAAATCGCCTCTTTGCGGCTCTTCATGATACCTAGTTCTTTTGCGATTGCTCCAGCAGTCACGACATGATCCCCTGTGATCATGACCGTTTTAATTCCGGCTTTTTTCGCACGGGCGATTGCCGCTTTTGATTCTGGACGTGGTGGATCAATTATTCCGATTAATCCCATCAGACGTAAATTTTTCTCTAAAGCTTCTGAAGTAATCTCTTTCGGTTCTTCTTCATGGATCGCATAACCTACTGCAATGACCCGTAAGGCCTTTTTTCCAAAGCGATCATTGACGATCGCCGCTTGGTCTACGTCACCATAATGAAACTTCGGATATAAAACGTCGAAAGCGCCTTTTGTAATGGAGATAAATTTCTTTCCGCGCTTATGTACAGTCGTCATCATCTTTCGATCTGAGTCAAATGGTATTTCTCCAATTCGCGGATATTTTTCTTCCAGTTCTGCTTTCGTATGATAATTTTCTTCCACGGCACGAACAATCGCCGCTTCCGTTGGATTTCCTTTTATTTCTAATTCATTATCATCATTTTCCACGATGACATCGGTACACAAGGCCGCGATACTTAATACTTCCATCGCTTCATCAGTCATGCCTTCTTCTGTATCCACCACCGAATCCCCATGCGTCCAAACGCGACGAACCCGCATTTTATTTTGCGTTAGGGTTCCGGTCTTGTCTGAACAAATCACATTCGCAGAGCCAAGTGTTTCTACCGCAGGTAACCGACGAATAATCGCATTTTTCTGCGCCATCTTCTGTACGCCAAATGCCAAGGTTAAGGTCACGATAACGGTCAAGGTTTCTGGAACAGCGGCAACTGCTAATGAGATTGCTGTGATGAACATATCTAGCATTGGTTCCCCTTGCATCTGTCCAATGAAGAACACAAAAGCCGCAGCTGCCAAAGCGATCAAACTGATCCGTTTGCCTAATTGATTTAATCGTTTTTGCAGAGGTGTTTTTTGAGTTTCATCACTATTTAAAAGGCCAGCGATTTTTCCCATCTCGGTTTTCATACCTGTTGCCGTTACAATTGCTTTTCCGCGGCCGTTTACTACTGTCGAGCCTTTGTAAAGCATATTTAAACGATCACCTAAAGAATCGTCTTCTTCACCTTGGTATTCCGGATCTTTCATCACTGGTTCACTTTCACCAGTCAAAGCGGATTCTTCTACTCGTAATTGTGAGGCTTCTGCAATTCGCGCATCTGCTGTGATCATCGAGCCTGACTCCAGTAATAATGTATCACCTGGCACTAAGTCCTCTGCATCAATCTCTTCCTGTTTACCATTTCGTATAACAGTAGCCGTTTGCTTGTTCATGTCTTGTAAGGCTGATAATGCTTTTTCTGCATTTCCTTCTTGTACGATTGCTAAAACAGAGTTAATCACAACGATCGCAATAATTAGAAAACTCTCGAAATAATCACCATAATCTGTAGCAATGGCAGTGTATAAAGATATTACTGCAGCTACCAATAGAATAATCGTTGTAAAATCAGTCAAACTATGGAAAAACTTTTTTGCCAATGATTCTTTAGACGCTTCATCAAATTTATTTTTACCGTTATTTTTTATTTTCTCTTCAACTTTTTTTTCTGTCAGTCCATCATCCAAACTAGCATCGTATTCGCTAACTACAGCATCCACTGTCTCTTTGTAGGGTTCCATCCTATTCCTCCTTTTGTTATAAAAAACTTGTCTATATTATTACTATAACACAGAAAAGCAGGTGAACTCAAAGCATACACCTTTTATTTCCGTCAAAAAGTAACAAATATAAATATCTAAAATAACCAGAGGTAATCGCTTTCAAAAAAGTTGGTAATGTGCTATATTATAGATACAAGGAAGGAGGAACTTAGATCATTCGAAGGATTTCTCGATAAAGGAAAGTAGAAAAAAGTAAACAATAAAATTGTTAGTAATACAAGATTCACCGAAAAGTTGTCAATAGTGTACGTGTGAAGTATTTCTTTATAAATAGTGAATGCGTATCCAAGGTTGAGTAGTACATCAAACACACAAGTAAAATGATACGTAAGTAAGAAAAAGTTTCTTAAAACTGAATAGAAGTGAAAACGTAGTAAAAACAAATATTTATGTTTATAGTCAAGAAATTCATGTAATACTTTGCATGTATCATAAAGTAATATAAAATTCGAATGAACTAATCCTTCCGAAATTCTAAGAGCCAGGCTTATCGAGAGCCTGGCTTTTTTTGCGAGTTCGACTTTTCGCAGTATTTATTATTAATATCCGCTATGATAAAGTTTTAGACTATCAAAAATGTTGAACACTTTAGTCGAATCGTAGGCGTGGCGAGATTAAAACTCATTTTTCATGGGTTTCGAAAAATGAATTCCTTACTTCAAGATAGCGGTCAGTTTTTCTTCCTGCTTTAGCTTCTAAGGACTATTCAACGACAAAAAGGCACTAAATACTTGACTGTATCTAGTGCCTTACCTTTCGATTCCTTTATTTCACAAACATCGCATCGCCAAAACTGAAAAAGCGATAACGTTCCTCGATAGCGTGGTGATAAGCAGACAACGTTTTCTCACGTCCAGCAAACGCACTTACCAGCATCACTAATGTTGATTTGGGCAAGTGAAAATTGGTTGAAAAGGCTTGAACAATTTTGAACTCATAGCCGGGGGTGATGAAAATATCGGTCCAGCCACTATCTGCTTTGATTTCCCCAGAAAATTTCGTCCCGATCGTTTCTAAGGTACGGATCGACGTTGTCCCTACTGCAATAATTTTTCCACCACTGTCACGAACATCATTTAACTGAGCAGCAGCTTCTTCCGTTAAGCGATAAAATTCACTGTGCATTTGATGTTCAGCTATATTTTCAACACTCACTGGTCGAAATGTGCCAAGGCCTACATGTAAGGTCAAGTAAACCAAATTCACACCTTTAGCAGCGATTTTTTCCAGCAATTCTGGCGTGAAGTGCAATCCAGCTGTTGGCGCTGCAGCAGAGCCGTTTTCCTTTGCGTATACGGTTTGGTAACGCTCTGGATCTTCCAAACGTTCTTTGATATATGGTGGCAGTGGCATTTCACCAAGAGACTCCAAGTTTTCTAAAAAGATTCCTTCATAGGAAAACTCAACAATTCTCCCACCGTGCTCTAATTCTTGCTTCACTTGTGCCCGTAAACGGCCATCTCCGAAAACAATCTGAGTGCCGACTTTCGCACGACGCGCTGGCTTGATCAGAGTTTCCCATTCGTCTCCTTGGGTGTTGTTCAGCAATAATACTTCCAAGTGTCCTCCCGTTTCAGGCTTTTCGCCATATAAACGAGCAGGCAATACCCGTGTATCATTCATCACTAAGGCATCTCCTGGATTCAACTCTTCAATAATTTCATCAAAATGCTTATCCTCGATTTGGCCAGATTCTCGATCTAACACTAATAGACGCGAGCTGTCGCGTTTTTCTAGAGGGGTCTGGGCAATTAATTCTTCTGGTAAATCAAAATCAAAATCTTCAGTGGTTAACATAGCTTCTCCTCTTTTCCTCCGCTATTCTATCATGGGTCAATCCTATTGAAAAGCACTGTGCTGTTTTCTTTCTCACGATACCAATAGAAAAAAAGAGCAAATTTGTCAAAATTTTTCTTAAGGTCCAGAAAAATGTTTTTTATGAGTTCTGCTAAACGTTGCGAAGAGTCAAAGTACTCGAAAAAAACATTCTAAAAATGTTATTCTTCTTTCAGTGAAATCGGTTCAAATTGCTTCTTTTTGACCAAAAAGAAGCGGTCTATTTGTTTTTAAACGCTTCTTGTTGCATACTAAAATCATAACTATGTTCATTTTTTTACATTCAATTGATACTTTTTGCAGTTCTCACTTGAGTTCTAACAAAATATATCGATCGTAAAAAAAGAAAAAATTGGAAGATTTCCAACGATTAAAAAGGAGCACAGAAGATGATTGAATTTGACCACGTTTCTAAAATTTATAATGGAAACAAAGTAGCAGTGGAAGACGTCAACCTTTCTTTTAATAAGGGTGAATTTATTTGTTTGATTGGGACTAGTGGGAGCGGAAAAACAACAACCATGCGAATGATCAATCGTATGATTGATCCAACCAAGGGAACGATTCGGATTAACGGGGAGGATATCCAAAAGAAAAATCCCGTTGAATTACGACGCCAAATTGGCTATGTTATTCAAAATATTGGTTTGATGCCGCATATGACGATTCGTGACAACATTACTCTTGTACAACGACTATTGAAAGTCGACAAGGAAGAGCAAAACAAGACAGCAGAGAAAATGATTGACCTAGTAGAATTACCACGAGATATGCTAGATCGTTATCCACACGAATTATCTGGTGGACAACAGCAGCGAATCGGGGTTGTTCGTGCGCTTGCAGCTGATCAGGATGTCATTTTAATGGATGAACCTTTCGGAGCCTTAGATCCGATTACTCGTGATTCTTTGCAGGATCTTGTAAAGGATTTGCAAGAACGGTTAGGTAAAACGATCGTCTTCGTTACTCACGATATGGATGAAGCGTTAAAATTATCGAACCGGATCGCCATTATGGATAACGGAAAAGTCATTCAGTTTGATACACCAGAAAATATTTTGCAAAATCCAGCCAATGAGTTTGTTGAAGAATTATTAGGTGAAGACCGCTTATTGCAAGCAAAACCAGATACCACAACAGTTGGTGAGATCATGATGCACACAGCTATTTCTATCACGCCAGAAAAAAGTTTGCAAAATGCGATTCGTCTGATGCGAGAAAAACGGGTAGATACCTTATTGGTCGTTGATGAGGAAAATGTCCTGAAGGGCTTCGTTGACGTTGAAACAATCGACCGCGAACGCCGCCGAGGAAAAGCAACAAGCATCGGTGATATCATTAATCCAAAGGTATTCTATGTTAAAGAAGCGGCTTTGGTGCGAGATAGCCTACAACGTATTCTAAAACGTGGCGTAAAATATGTGCCTGTTGTAGATGAAGGCAATCATCTTGTGGGGATCTTAACAAGAGTTTCTCTTGTGGATATTATCTATGATGTTCTTTGGGGCGAGGAAGATACTTTCGGAGATGCGGCTGAAAACATCAGCAGTGAGGAGGCGTAATTATGCAAGCATTCATCAATGAATATGGTGGACAAATGCTGACAAAAAGCGCTGAACATTTATATATTTCAGCCATTGCTTTAGGCCTAGGAATTCTCGTAGCTGTTCCTTTAGGGATCGTATTGACCCGTTTGCCAAAAATTTCTAATTTAGTGATCGGGATCGCCAGCGTTTTACAAACCATTCCTTCACTTGCCTTGTTAGCATTGATGATCCCTTTTTTCGGTGTAGGGAAATTTCCGGCGATTATCGCACTGTTTATTTATTCGCTTTTGCCGATTTTGCGAAACACCTTTATCGGGATGAAAAATGTTGATCGTAATTATCGGGACGTTGCAAAAGGAATGGGAATGACCAACCTGCAATCGATCTTTACAGTGGAATTGCCTATAGCGATTCCTACGATCATGGCAGGAATTCGTTTAGCAGCTGTCTATGTAATCGCATGGGCCACACTCGCTTCTTATATTGGCGCAGGCGGCCTAGGTGACCTTATTTTCAGTGGACTAAACAACTTTCAACCTCCTTTGATTATCGCAGGTACTGTCCCTGTTATTTTAATGGCATTGATCATCGATCAGCTTCTAGGTTTATTGGAAGATCGGATGACTCCGGCAGCACTAAGGAAGGAGGATTAATCCATGAAAAAAATAAAGATTTTCGTTTTACTGGGACTTTCTCTATTGTTCCTAAGCAGCTGTTCCTTTCCTGGTCTAGCCTCCAACGATGACGAAGATACTATCGCTGTTACTGGGGGAATCACCTCAGAAATGCAGATACTTGGAAGTATCACTGCTGGAATGGTTGAACATTATACTGACAAGAAAACGACAGTGATCAATAACTTAGCCACCAATATGATCAATCACCAAGCGATGTTGAAAGACGATGCTTCCATCTCATCCGCACGATATACAGGAACGGATTTATCTTCCATCCTGCAGTTACCTGCAGAAAAAGATCCTAAAAAAGCCTTTACTATCGTCCATGATGAATTTGAGAAGCGTTTTGATCAAACCTGGCTCCCTTCTTATGGTTTTGACAATACGTATGTATTCTTAGTTCGAAAAGACACAGCAGAAAAATACAACCTGAAAAAGGTTAGTGATTTAAAACGCGTTGCAGGAGAATTAAAAGCTGGAGTAGATACTTCTTGGATCACGCGAAAAGGTGATGGCTACGAGGGCTTTAAACAAGCCTACGGTTTTGAGTTTTCTTCCATTTTGCCTATGCAGGTCAGCCTCGTCTATGATGCGTTGTCCGCGAAAAAAATGGATATCGTTCTTGGCTATTCAACAGATGGACGAATCGCCAGCTATGACCTTGTAATGCTAGAAGATGACTTGCGATTCTTCCCACCTTATGACGCAGCACCGATCGTTTCAAATAAATTATTGAAAACTGATCCCAAGGTCAAAGACGCGTTGGAACGTTTAGCGGGAAAAATCTCTACTGAAGAAATGCAAAGACTTAATTACCGAGCGGACAATGACCTTGTGGAACCACAAATCGTTGCAGAAGATTTTCTAAAAGAACATAACTATTTCGAAGGGAAGTGAGCGTAATGCAAAATCTAAATACATTTCAACAATTCATTCAATATTATCAAACGAATGGCAGTATTATTTTTGCCCAATTTATACGCCACTTTCTGATTTCGATTTACGGGGTGATTTTTGCGGCGATCGTGGGGATTCCTCTGGGGATTTTCATTGCTCGTCATACAAAATTAGCAAACTGGGTAATTCGTTTAGCCAATGTTATCCAAACCATCCCTTCTTTAGCGATGATTTCCGTTTTAATGATTGGAATGGGGCTTGGAGTTAACGTCGTAATTTTGACCGTGTTCTTGTACTCGCTGCTGCCGATCATCAAAAACACCTATACTGGCATGCGTCAAGTCGATAAAAATGCATTGGATGTTGGAACCGGCATGGGAATGACCAATTGGCAGCGGCTATATATGATTGAGCTTCCATTATCTGTTTCGGTGATTATGGCCGGTATTCGAAACGCACTAGTCGTAGCGATCGGAATTACTGCCATCGGTGTCTTTGTTGGAGCTGGTGGTTTAGGTGATATTATTATTCGCGGAACCAATGCAACAGACGGAACCGCCATCATTTTAGCGGGAGCTTTACCAACTGCTTTAATGGCAATCATGACCGACTGGATTTTGAGTATCGTCGAACGCAAACTCGACCCAGCTACAAGGACAAGTAAATAAGCCGTAAAACAAATGCTCTCCAACCATTTATACAAATGATTGGAGAGCATTTTTCTATTTAAAATCTTTTTCATCCTCAACAATAAGCTTCCGATCATCCACTAATGAACGATACCAATAGGCAGATTTCTTCAATGATCGCGTACGTTGTTTATCCAACTCAATGCGAACCAACCCATAGCGATTTTTAAAAGCATTCATAGGTGAAACACAATCAGTAAAGGCCCAAAGCATATACCCCTCACAGGTTGAGCCATCTTTAACTCCTCGCAATAAATGGTAGAGATGTTGCGAGATGAATTCAATACGATAATCATCCTGAACAATCCCATCCTCATTTTTATATAATTCCTCTTGTTCACGTCCCATTCCATTTTCTGTGATCAACCATGGAATTGGGCGATAATTATCTTTTAGATACATCGACATATCATACATAATCTCTGGGTAGATTTCCCAGCCGCGAGAGGTATTCATTCGTCTTCCAGGAAGATCAAAGCTTTCATAATAGGATTCTGGGTGGAAGGGTGTTTGGTCATTCCAAGCATATCTTGGTGCACGGACGCGCTTTGGATAATACTGATTGATTCCAAGAAAATCAACAGGATTGTTTTTGATAACCTCAAGTTCTTCGTTTGTCGGATCAAAATAAATCTCATGTTTTTTACATACTTGAATCAGCTCTTCAGAATATTCGCCGTTAATCATGGGATCAAAGAACACACGATTAAAGAATAGATCATACATCTTCGCTGCCTGAACATCTTCAACTGAACTTGATCGAGGATAGACCATTTCAGGATTCAAAATGCAGCCGATCCGTCCGTCATCTTGTGTCCGATGATAGCTTTCAACGACTCTGGCTGTTGCTAAGGCCTTATGATAATTCCATAGCATCCATTTTTTTGTGTTTTGTTCATGTGGCCAGCGCGCAGCATCCAAATAGCATCTAGTTTGAACGACAATCGGTTCATTAAAAGTGAACCAATTTTTCACGCGATCACCATATCGCTCAAAAGCAATCTGCGCGTATTGCACATATAGTTCAAGGACGTGTTTAGAAGACCAACCATCATAGGTATCCAGCAAATATGAAGGCACCTCGTAATGCTCTAAACAGATCATCGGCTCTACACCTGCTTCGATCTGCCTATCAATGATCTCATCAATGTGTGCGGCATACTCCTCGTCTACGATCAACTTTTCGTAGTCTGTAAAAAAGCGTGCCCAATTGATGGAGGTTCGATAATGAGTCAAATGAATCTCCTTCATCAGCGCGATATCTTTCTCATAATTTTCCATGAAATTCGTCGCCACGGCTGGACCGTATCCTTCGTGCCAAACAAATCTTTCGTTTTTATACCAGCTGTCGATAAAAGAGTCTTGACCTGCTTTTTTACCTTTCCAGCCCTCTGTTTGCCAAGCTGATGCTGCTGCTCCAATTATAAAATCTTTCGGAATTGAAATTTCCATTAGTTACCTCCTAGTTCATAGTAGTTTTACGCATTTTTTATTGCTGCTTTGTTCGAAACTTTAACAAACGGTAAATAGATCAAGATGGATACGATAATACAAATAATTTGAGTAACCACTGCACCAATATCACCTGCTGTCGCAAGATAAGCATTCACGATCGGCGGCATCGGCCAAGGGACCATCACCACCGCTTTTGCCGCAAAACCAAGTGATGTCGCTATATAACCGATCGTCCCGGTGATCAATGGGGTCGCAATAAATGGGATTGCTAAAATCGGGTTAAGCATGATTGGCATTCCGAAAATTACCGGCTCATTGATATTGAAAATTCCGGGAGCCAAGGATAATTTGGTGATTTCTCGCATATCGTCTCGTTTACTAACGAGTAAAATTGCGATCAATAAACCGATCGTAACCCCTGAACCGCCCATGCTCATATACATATCCCAAAAAGGCATTGTGATAATATTAGGGATTTCTTTTCCTGCTTCAAAGGCTTCGGTATTCACAGCGATGGCAGCCAACAGTAACGGTTCACGCACAGGCTTTACCATCTGGTTTCCATGGATTCCGATGACCCAGAACACCTGCGCGATAAACATAAGCAGTAGGATTCCTGGCAGGCCTTGAACGATCCCTTCGAGCGGTCGCTGTACAATATTGTAAATAATGTCATACGCGTACATTCCCGTCACCGCTTTTATTACAAAACCCGCAGTTGCAATGATAGCTACCGTTAATATGGTTGGAAATAAAGCTGAGAAGCTTTCTGATACATTGGTGGGAACAGTATCTGGCATTTTTAACTTCAAACGTTCTTGGCGTCCTAGCCAACAATACAGCTCAATCGAAGCAATCACCACAAACATCCCGAGGAATAATCCTTTCGTATCTGTATATTGTTTCGCTAGAACATTTTCAGCTATGACAGTGATATTATCAGCATTTACATATTCATAGACAAAAGGATTGACTGATAGATAGCTCATCACCGCGACAATTCCCGGAAAAATGCCTTTCACGTTGTTCAACCTGGCCAACTCGATACCGATCAGAAAAACTGCGTAAATCGTTAGAAAACTCAAAGTAACATAACTTACAGCTGATGATATCGGTTTCAATTCTGCTAAAAAGCTCAGCGCCTTGATTCTCGCTAAACCATTTTCATTGTCAAATACCATCGCTGAGAACAAGGTCCCAAACGCTCCGGTAATGATAACTGGGATTAAGGAAGCAAAAGCATTCTTGATTACCATGATGTAACGAAATGAATTGACCTTCGTCGCAAAGTTACCAAGAACTTCCGTAAGTTTTCCCATAAAGCCGTTTTCCATAATACTCCTCCTCGTAATTGATTCTTACTTTTTTAGTTTTCAACTATGCTATACTCTTTTTACAACTTATAAAAAATCATGATAAAATCGGAACATCAATCTTTTTAGTAATCGATTACATTGCCAATCTAATACAGTTATAAAAATTTGTAAATTCAAGTATCTTTTTCTGAAAAATTTGTAAACCTCAGGCTTATCAACTTACTTTTCAACATTAAGGGAGAAGAAAAATGGCGTTTTATCAAGACATCGCAGTAGACCTAAGAAAGCAGATTATCGATGGTGTTTACCCAAAAAACTCTAGATTACCGAATCAAGCAGAATTAGCGAAGCTTTACACCACAAGCCGCGTAACAATCCAAAAAGCGTTGAAAAGCCTACAAATCGAGGGATTAATCGAAGGACGACAAGGATCAGGTTCTTATGTAAAGGGACCTGAATCGGTCTATGATTATGACGCTAGTATTTATGGTGGCATGACAAAAAAACTGGGGCACCTAGGAAATCTAAACAGTAAAATTATTTCCTTTGGTGTGACCTTCCCCAGTGAAAAGGATCAAGAAAAACTGAAGATCGGTAAAAATGATCCAATCTATGATATTATTCGACTTCGTATGCTAGACGACGAGCCCTTAGCGATTGAATACACGGTGATGCCTGTCTTACTAATTCCAGGAATCAGTGAAGAAATTTTAAAGAGCTCGATCTATCAGTATATCCAAGAGGGCTTGCATTTAAAATTTGGTCAATCGCATCGTAGAATCAAAGCAGACAAACCTGATCAATATGACATTGAATACCTTCACTGTCAGCCAGACGACCCTGTCTTAGAAATCGAACAAACGGTGTATCTGGAAAACGATCAGCCCTTTGAATACTCTCAAACACGACATCGTTATGACAAAGGTGATATTACCATCGTAAACAAATCCAGCAGACACATTTATCGGTTGTAAAGCTTTTATTTAGCAAATTCTCCAAAACACAAATATCCTCTTCCTTTAAAAAAGGAAGAGGATATTTGCTATTCTATAAACTCAGTACAACTAAATTAACTATTCAACAATTCATAACCGACTTCCTCATCACAAATCAAAACATTGATTAATTTACCATTGATTGCACCAAGGGTTGCTGTTGCTCGTTTTTTTGAGCAGATTGCACCAAGGGTTGCTGTTGCTCGTTTTTTTGAGCAGACTGCACCAATGCTGATTGGGGATAGTCGAAGTGAATCTAGACCACTAGAAATCGGGAACTGATTACGGTATTGAATTTCTTTTCCTTCGACATCAAAGGCCCGACCAATCATTGTTCCCACAGCTCCTTCAGCGAGTAAATCATTCAAATCACGATTATCTAAGATCCCTGAAGAGACGAGCGTATTCCGCGTCGTTTCGATATTTCCGATTCCGCTAAAAGCCACATCAATCTTGCGTCCCAGCGAAATATTCAAATCAATTTGCGGCTGAGCCAGCAGTTCTTCCTGCAGCTTACGGGAGTTGACAAACGCTGGTGCATTGAAGAATTCATGGCGACCATCTAATTTTTGAGCCAAGCGAAAAACTAACTCGTTGCCATCCATCACTGTTCGGTTCGGCCCTAAGCTTCCAGTCAGCTGGACCACATGGACATTTTTCAGCTCATGATCTGGGAAGTGTTTAACCATTTTTTCAACGGTTCTCCCCCACGAAATCCCTAAAAGCTTGTCATCCGCTAAAACTCCGTTGATATAATCAGCTGAAGCTTTACCTACATTGTCGAGATTGAATTCATAATCTCCCAAGCTTTTTACAACAATAACCTCCAAAAGATCGAACTTTTCTTTTAATTTCGTCATTAACGCATTGTTACGTTCAAAAGGCGCTTCGATCGTGATTTTAACGATCTGCTTCTCTCGTGCTTCCTCCAGCATTCTAGAAATGGATGGACGTGATACCCCAATTATTTTCGCAATATCGTTTTGATTCATCCTATCTAAATAATACATTTCTGCTACTTTTAATAATGTAGAAATATCATTCGCCATATTATCCTCCTAGTTCAAATACTGGATCAGCATCCTATAATTATGTAATAAAGTTGTCAATCATTTTCAAAGCCGTGACTACACCGTCTTCATCATTCGTCGGACAATGCCAGTTGGCTGCCTGTTTTAATTCACTCGTTGCATTTCCCATCGCGATTGATTGCGAAAAGCGTTCAAAAGAAGAAAGATCGTTGTCATTATCCCCCACGACAAAGACCTCGCTGTCCGAAAGTCCATAATAAGCTGCCAGTTTAGTTAAAGAGCTGCCTTTACTGACATTTTTCTTACCAAACTCGATCATCGTCGGATAGCCTTCCACACAGGTATAGTGTTTTGAAAAACGCTGTTCTACTCGACTTTTGTTCTGTTTTATTATATCGGGGTTATCGCAAATAAGCAATTTGGAATATTTTTCAGTCGGCTCACTTTCGCTTATTGGACAAAACCTCAGCAGATTATTTGTCAAAAAACAAAATTCCAGTGTCCCGAGATTTATCGAAGGAAAAGCTGTGATTGCTCCACGATCATTAACCGCAATACAGGTCAAGCCATTTTCACAACAGTAATTTGTCAGTTCTTGATACGCCGAAAAATCCAGAAGCTCCTCAACCAGTCTATCACCAGCACCATTTTGAACCAGAGCACCATTAGCGATAACATGATAATTCTCTGCTATTCCCACTGCTTGAGCATGAGGCAGCACTCCTGAAAGCGGACGTCCAGAACAAAAGGCGAATATGTACTTTTTACTTTTAGCTCTCTGGCGAATTGCTTCTGCAACACTTTGTGACAGCCTGCCATTCGAATCCAGCGCTGTTCCATCAAGATCTAAAGCAACTAATACCATCCGAATCTCCTTTCAAAAAAAGGCTGGACACTTTATCCAGCCTTTTGACATATTATTTTCCCATTTCTTTTAAGGCGGCTAATGCTGCATCTAAAAATGTTTCTTCGTCCAATCCAGTCAGTAATCCCACAGAATTGATTTGCGGAATCCCTTCAGCATCGGCAGGATCAATTGGGCTGGTAAAGGCAATTAAATCAATATCATTATTAGCAACTGCTCCTTTGACCATTCCTGGATTTACTTCCTGAATTTCTACTTCATAACCGTGTTCCTCTAGTAACTCCACGATTCGTTCCCCCACCATGGCAGAACTAACCGTACCAGATCCACATACAGATAATATTTTGATTTCGGTCATCTCAAAACCTCCAATTTAAGTAGTTTTCATGTTCACACTCTGATAAGCCCTTTTATCCATTATAGTATAACGCTTTCATAAAATGGAGTTTTTTAGAATTTAATTTTGCTAGTCACTGCTAAAACCTCTTCCGGTGTTGTCGCAGAGCTGATTGTATCAAGATCTTCTTTGGTCTTAAAAACGTTCATTAATTGTCGCAGTAAATCCAACTGCTTTTTCGGATGCTCCATCGCCAACGGGAAAAATATTTTACTTTGCAGTTTAATATCAGGACTGCCCATCATCGATACTTCAATCGGTTCTTTGGTTACGACGACACCCATACCCGGCCGCAAGACATGCTCCGGATCTGTATGAGGAATCGCGATGTTGTGTCCATCTGCTGCTAGCCCAGTTGGAAAAACTTTTTCTCTAGCCACGACTGCTTCCACATAAGACGGTTTAACTATTTCCGCCTTTTCAAATTCAGCACCGATCAACTGAATGACCTCTTTAAATGAATGAACATCCTGATCAAGTAAAATACAATTTTTTTCAACAAGATTCTTTTCTTCCATCGCAAACCCTCCTTTTATTGTTTATTCGGCTGCAGAACAACTTTGATTTCATTGCCAGCCATCACTTGTTTAATTGCTTCTTCCCATTGCTCCAATGGGTAAATTTTTGTGATCAAGCGTTCCGCGTCGATTTTTCCCTGTTTCATCAGGTCTAAGGTCAAATGCCAAGTGGAAGGCTTTTGCGAACGCGAGCCGATAATATTCATCTCACGCTGTACAATCGAATTCATATCCAATTCATTTAAATTTTTGCCAAAAACGCCCATTTGTACTAAGGTGCCCTTTTGCTTTAAATAATCAAAAATCGCTTTTATCGCCGGTGCCGCTCCAGAACACTCAAAACAATAATCCGCACCCTTATCGTTGGTGAACTCTTTGATAATCGCTGTTGCATCTTCTGTCAGCGAATCAATCACTCGATCAGCACCTAATTCTTTAGCTGTCTTCAACCGCTCGGCATCTTGGGTAATCCCTACAACGATTACTTTAGCCTCCACACTTTTCAACACTTGACTTAAGCATAACCCAATTGGACCAGGACCGACAATGACTGCTACTTCATCCTTTTTAACTTGAGCCTTTTCCAAGCTGGCATGAACTCCGCAAGCAATCGGTTCAGTAATCGAAGCTGCCAATAAACTGATTTTTTCATCCAAAACATGAATACTTTCCTCACGAGTCAACACATACTCGGCAAAGCTGCCGTTCACTTGGCTGCCTATGCCTTTGCGATGCAAGCAAAGATTATATTCTTTATTTTGACAAGATTCACATTCTCCACAGGTATCAAAGGTTGTTTCACTAGTGACGAATGCCCCTTTTTGAACTTTCGTGACATTTTTTCCAATCGCTTCTACTACACCAGAAAATTCGTGTCCTAAAACTAGTGGCGTTTTTAAACGATCATACTCACCTTTAAACCCATGGATATCTGTTCCGCAAATCCCCGTGTAAATGACTTTGACTAAGACTTCCCGATCTTTAGGCACAGGTTTCTCAATCTCTAATAATTCCATTTTGTTATAACCAGGTTCTGTTTTAACTAACGCCTTCATGCAACCACCTTTTCTTTTGGCGTATCTGAATTTTCACCTTCCAAGAAGCTCCAAACTGCTTGCTTGTTTTTCTTGAATAAGATATACATTGCGAAGTAAATTACAATAACAATTCCCATCCACAAAAAGTTTCCTGATAAAAATGCTAAGAAGATCAAGGCCATTACAGGATTATATAAAATTCCGAAGCTGGTGATCATCATGGCTCCTTCTGGAATATTTACACCAACTTGTGCAGCAACTTCAGTAAAATATGGAGCCGTTAACGTACATACATACAAACCGATTGTAAACCAAATAATGCCCGAGATCACGCCTTTGAAAATATTTCCCTTTGATACACAAATAATCATTTCTACCATGTAAGGCAATGCGATTAAATCAACTAACGGCAAAGTTTCGTTTCCTGGCAAGATCATCGCCAATAATACCATGATCGGAATTAGAATCAGTCCCGTCATCAAGGTCGCAGGCTCACCATAACCAACTGCGTCGTTAACAGAGAGCATCCATTCACGATTCTTACCGCTGCCTTTTGCCGTTTTCTTACTGGCATTTGTCAAACTAGTAAATGCTGAAGCAAAAATACTCGCAACGCGTGGGAAGATTGCCATAACAGCTGATACTGCTAGTCCCATTGTGAAAACACTGCCCCAACCATCTAAGCTCGTTAAATTGTTTAAATTTCCCATGATTCCGATCAGCAGACCAAGAAATAATCCTAAAGTAATCGGTTCTCCTAAGAAGCCTAATTTCTTTTTCAGCGTTGCAGGGTCCCAATTAATTTTACCAGCACCTAATTTGTCTAAAATCCAATTCATGATGATTGCATACGGCACTGAAGTAACATGGTGCGGTGCAGTCAAGGTTGTTCCTGGTAAATTATAGTAATTCGCCCAACGTTTCGCAATTACCTCACCTAGTAGCATGACATATAAATTCTGTACGATCATGCAAGCCATTGCCAACGCCATGTTACTGGTGATCAAATAAATCATCGAGCCCCAAACCATGAAAGAATAGTTATTCCACATATCACTTGGCATAAATACATCGGTCCATCTTAATAAGAATAATGCCACTTGCAGAACCAAACCTACTACTAAGAAAACTACTCCGACTTGCGTCGAATACGCAATGACCGAAGTCGCCTGCCAGCCTGTGTCAAATACCGGCAGCTTTACACCCGTTTGCTCGACCATGTTGTTGATGACCGGAGTAACAATTGGTACAAATGAATTCACGATCAAATTGAACCCTGTCAATCCGATCCCAGCATTCAAAGCAGACTGAAAGGCTTTTTTAGGTTTTACCTTCAAAAATAATGCCACAATGAATAGCATTACTGGTACAACAACCGCCGCTCCAAATGAACTTAAGATATTTTGTAACAACTCCACAATAATTCCTCCCTTTATGAACTTTTTTTCACTTAATAGAACTTATGAAAAGTATCGCATGACATTTTATCATTGTCAACACTTTTCTTGAAAACGATTACATCTAATAAACCATGCAAATATACGTAGATTAATAAAAACGAGCCGAAAAACCTTATTGACTTTTGTTCTTTATAATGAAATAATGTAAAAAACAACATTGGAGGTTATACTATGCTGGAACAATTAAAAGAAACGGTATGCAAGGATAATAAAGCGCTTCCTAAAAATGGGTTGGTTTTATGGACGAGCGGAAACGTCAGCGCAAAAGATCCCGAAACAGAATATGTGGTCATCAAACCCAGCGGCATTCATTTTGATGACTTAACACCAGAGAGCATGATTGTCGTAGATTTGAAGGGCAATATCATTGAAGGTGATCTGACTCCTTCTGTCGATACAGAATCTCATTTATATGTCTACAACCATTGTCCTGAAGTATTAGGTATTACACATACACATTCCCCTTATGCGACAGCTTTTTCGATTGCCGGAGAATCACTACCTATATATACAACTACTTCTGCTGCCGTTTTTGGCAAAGAGATTCCGTTGTCAGAAATCGCTGCTGTCGGCGAGAAAGCCATTGGAGCCGAGATTGTTCGTTGTTACCAAGAAACCAATTGTCCCGCAATTCTACTGAAAAACCATGGTGTCTTTACTGTTGGAAAGTCTGCGACAAATTCACTAAAAAATGCGGTTATCCTAGAAGAAACGGCTCAAAGCGTCTATTACGCCAGAACTTTAAACACCTCACTCAAACCATTAGAAGATTCCTATACTGCCGAAGTATATGACTTCTACCAAAATAATTACGGACAAAAATAAAGGAATTAAATACATTAATACGAAAAAGGAGTTTTATCATGGCAAATCATTATACGGTCGCTGATGTAGAAAAAGCGGCAAAAAACATTCGCAAACATGTTCTAAAATTGACACTTGAAAGAAACGGCTGCTACCTCTCACAAGCTTGTTCATCAGCAGAGCTTTTCGCGACTCTTTACTTACGTGTATTGAACTTAAGCGAAAGCAAAGCACCTCGTTTACCTGGAAAATTTCCAGGAACACCGTCGAAGGACAATATGGATTACATTCAAGGGGCTGAATATCACGGATCATTAAAAGCACCTTATGATCGATTCTTTATCTCACCGGCACATTATGCAGCACCTGTATATGCAGCATTGATAGAAGCAGATCGTTTAGATGAAGCCGCATTAGAAATGTTCAATCGTGACGGCTATTCAATGGAAATGATTGGTGCAAATCACACACCCGGTTTTGAAAACGCTGCCGGAACACTAGACCAAGCAATCAGCGTTGCAGGCGGGACAGCTCATGCCCGGAAATTACGTGATGAAGAAGGCCGTGTCTTCGTTATGATGTCTGATGGCGAAATGGAAGAAGGACAATTGTGGGAAGCAATTCAAGCGGCGGTCTTCTATCAATTGGACAATTTGGTTTTAATCGTGGATATCAACGGACAACAAGTCGAAGGCGAAACAAAAAAAGTAATGAATATTGAACCTCTAGAGGATCGCTTCACTGCATTTGGCGCCAAGGCTGTTTCGGTTAATGGACATGATATTGAAGCGATTGAAGAAGCTGCCAAACAGGGAGAAAAGAACAAGCCGTTAGTGATTCTTTGCTATACCGATCCAACGCAAGGGATTCCGTACTTAAACGAAAGAAGACCGATCCTGCATTTCGTTCGTTTAAAAGAAGGCGAAGAATTCGATAAATATACGAAATTCTATAACGAAATGTAAGAAAAAAGGAAGGAGTTTTACTATGAAAATCGAATCGGATGTACATTCAAAAAATATGATTAAATTCGCACAAGAAAATGAGGATGTGTTAGTCTTATCTGCTGATTTAGGTACCTCCTGTGAAGTCAAAGAGTTTCCAAAGGTCTTTCCTGAAAAATATTTATCAATGGGGATTGCGGAACAAAACATGTTAAGCTGGGCAGCTGGTTTAGCTCGTGAAGGCTTCCGCCCCTTCTTACACACATTTGCAGTCTTTCTTTATCGCAGACCGCTGGATCAACTAGAAATGTCGATTGCTTATCCGAACCTGCCCGTTTCCCTTTTAGGCTTCGTACCTGGGATCACTACTCCCGGCGGTGTTACTCACCAATCAATCGAAGATGTCGGTATCCTGCGAACAATCCCAAACATGACGATTTTTGACTGCGGTGATGCGACAGACGTTGAATCAGCATTGAATATTTGTAAAGAAGTCAATGGACCAATCTATGTCAGAATGCTGCGAGGCCAAATGCCGCGTCTCTTCTCACCTGACAAACCAACAGAGTTCAATAAGGGTCGTGTCATCTCAGAAGGCGATGATGTCGCTTTGTTCTCTAGCAGTATCTGTACCGAAGAAGCAATGCGGGCGACTCAGTGGCTTGAGAAAAAAGGTGTTTCAGTCCAACATGTTCATGTTACGACACTCAAACCTTTCACTGACCCATTAGTAGTTGATTCAATCAAGAAAGTAAAACACGGTGTTGTTACCATGGAAAATCATGTCACCATCGGCGGTTTAGGTACCGCAGTCGGCGAAGTAATGCTAGAGCATCAGCTGCATAAGCAATTAATCAAGGTTGGAATCAACGATGAATGGACGCACGGCGCTTCGAAACCTTATTTGTTGAAAAAATACGGGTTAGATGCCGCTTCATTAATCCGAGCTGTTGAAAAAATCCTAGACAAAGAACTCGACTTCAATGAGGATGAGCTAGAAGAAATTCGTTTAGAAGACTACGATCGCGTATAAATCGAGTAGAGGGGAAAGCCAACTGACCTTCCGCCCCTTGTATATTAGAGT
>ENA-OXVJ01000026-OXVJ01000026.1-human-gut-metagenome-genome-assembly--contig:-NODE-26-length-78549-cov-38.653362_pt1 | contig 78549 bp, 75 predicted proteins | sample MGYA00249248_ERZ652692 | MGnify/ENA primary metagenome ERZ652692 (study PRJEB26925, sample SAMN05826544) | human gut metagenome | biome: ENVO:2100002; feature: ENVO:00000062; material: ENVO:00002003... | reverse complement strand
TTATAAAATATTTTTTGATTTGGCTAATTTTTACTTGACTCTATATAGTTAGTCTTTCTGAAAAAAATGTAGTGGCTCTTTTCTGCGCAGAAAAGAAAATATTTCTTATGTCGGAATTATATAAGCTTATTAGAAAATAACGCTATAAGATTGCTCACAGAATTTTCACAGTTAAGCAAAATATTTTTCACTTTTTGATACACCAGCTTTAATTAAGGGAGAAGGTATAGAAATAAAGGGCTTTTTTATTGGATTATCTAAGAAAGCATGGCAATTAAAAACAAATAAATGATCAATTTTTACCTGTCATCGATTATTTTCTCGCGAAGGAAATTTTTGAAGGGAGCAATCCAAGCGAGAATAAAGGGGGAGATAAAATGACGAAAAAGCGGCTTCGTTTGATTCATAAATGTTGGCTTACAGGACTAGCTATTTTTCTATTTTTAACCAGTTCGAATATCATTGTGAGTGCGGTGTCATTGGATCTATTTTCAAATACAAAAGTGAGCAACAACAGCGGGACTACTTCAGTAGCACCCTATTTAAATGTTGCGAATAAGCCTGTGACTTTTACGATAAATGGAACAACAGCAATAGGCGCGACGGCGGGAAGGACAGGTGCGAAGTATGCATTTGTCAATGTACCGGCGCAATTAGCTGGTAAGGTTCAAAAAGATGGAAATGCCACTGTAGATACCACAGTCACGGTACTGGCTTCTGATATCAAGGCTGTAACAGGAACGGTTTTGGATTTGGTAACATCATTGACCGGATTACTGACAACCTTGGGATTGGGTACGCTGGTGACAAATCTTAACAGTGCGGTTACAGCATTGAATAAGGAAGACTTCGGGCGGCAGGTATTCCAATCTCCGGTAGAGCAGTATTCGTCGACTCTATTAAGAGCGGATATTAGCCAAGGACTGCTGCCAATTATAACGAACGCATTGATCTTACGTCTAAAGGCCATACAAACGATCGTTCAGGGAATCACTCCTCTACCTTTAATCAATGTAGTCTTAAATAACCTCTTAACTGCTTTGACCAATACAATTAGTACCCTTGGCAATGCGAATTCGACAGTTAGCAAAAATCTAGCAGCGGCTTCTATTTTAGGATCAACGAGCGTTTCGTTTCCGACATTGGTCTCTAGCCCCACAGGATTGACACAAGATTTTACGGCTGTTGTACGGGGCGGGATTTTTCAAACAGATAATTTTGATGTCCAGCTGTTAAGCAACTATGGCGGTAATACAAATCTTTATTTCGCTGCTGGAAGCCTGACGATGAAGAATGAATTATTGCCAAGCAGTTTGAACTTTGGCAGTCATCCGGTTCAAACGAAAGTTGATGAAACATGGAATGCCTATATCGGTGGGAGTAGCGCCAATCCGCTGCAAACAGGAACGATCCGAATTGATGATACTCGAACTACAGCAAAAGCCTGGCAGCTGAAACTTGCGCAAACAAATTCTTGGGTAAGCGGGCAGAAGAATTTAGCTAATGCTCGGCTAGATATCGTCTTAGGTGGAGTAAATAGCAACTTTCAAAATTATTTTTCCATTTCAAATCAGACAGTCCATATGCTCCCCAGCAATCAAGTGACCTTATTTTCTTTGAGCGCCACTACGGATTCCGGCTATTTTGAGATGCCGCTGAATCAGTTTCAGCTTTTTGTTCCTAAAAATACCCCAAAACAAACGGGAACTTATCAAACCACTCTGCAGTGGACCATTTCCAATACACCATAAGTGATAAGCGATTAAAAGTGCCTAAGAAATTAGGCGCTTTTTTTTTGTGAGTTTGTGAAAACTAATTACATTTGTTTTTCACTGTGCTATCATAAACGTATAAGTATACTGATAAAATCGATACTGAAGTTTGTGAATCATTTTGTGAAAAAATTTTTCGGATTAAACAAATGAACGTTTAAAACCAAGCCAGCTACAGGTTCAGCTTCACTGTTTCGGCATTTTTCTTCTATTATTTATTTGGGGTAAGAATAAGCCTGCTGGTGTATGAAATGTTGCAAAATGAGGAGTAAGCCCAATGATTTTGTTGGACCACAGGGGAGGTTTGTCTATGGAAACATTAACGAAAGCGATCGCAAAGTTTAAAGGAGGTGTCAAAGTCCCCCATAATAAAAATACGGCAGAATTTGAAAGCGTTTTTATGGAGCCGCCGAAAATTGTGACCATTCCAATGCAGCAGCACATTGGAGGTGTTTGTACGCCGACGGTTAAAAAAGGGGACGTTGTCACAGTCGGCCAGGTAATCGCGGATTCGGAAGCCTTTGTCTCAGCTCCGATCCATGCCTCTGTTTCTGGAAAGGTAAAGGGAATCAAACCGGTTTTGATGGCGAATGGTCAGATGTGTGACGCGATTCATATCGCAAGTGATGGGTTGCCTGTGGAATTTCCGGAACCCAAGCCGGTGGAGATCCACTCAAAGGAGGATCTTTTGAAGGCAGCACGAGATAGCGGCATTGTTGGTATTGGCGGCGCCGGATTTCCTATGCACGTAAAGCTGAATGTCAATGAGAGCACACCGATTGATACGCTGGTGATCAACGGGGCAGAATGTGAACCCTTCATTACATCGGATTACCGCGAAAGCTTGGAGTATCCGGAACGGATTATTGCAGGAATGCAGCTGGTGATGAAGTACCTGAATATCGCTCATGGTGTTATCGGCATTGAGAGTAATAAGCCAAAAGGATTAAGAAGGTTGCGCGATCATTTAAATGAGTTAGCTGATCGCGATCCGTCCATTGATGTTATGGAAATTCCATCATTGTATCCGCAAGGAGCGGAAAAAATGCTGGTTTACGCCACCACTGGACGAAAAATTCCACCAGGGAAATTGCCGTCTGAGGTTGGCTGCTTAATCATGAATATTTCGACTATTTCACTGTTGCAGCGTTATATCGAGATTGGAATGCCATTAACCCACAAACGAATTACCGTGGACGGAAATGTGGCTGAGCCGAAAAATGTCGTGGTTCCAGTGGGGACACCAATCGGCGAAGTAATTGATTATTGCGGCGGATTGATCGATGAACCTAGCAAGATTATTTTAGGCGGACCGATGATGGGAATTGCGCAATTTTCTGTCGATTTGCCAATCACGAAGCAAACCAATGCCATCACGATTTTAGGAACGGCACAACAGTTGCCTGAGGAATCACCATGTATCCGCTGCGGACGCTGTGTCGAGGCCTGTCCAATGTCGCTGTTGCCAGTCCAGATCGAACGTTGTACTCATAATAATGACCTTGCAGGCTTGAAAAAATTGAATGTCTCCGCCTGTATGGAATGCGGCTGCTGTGCCTTTGTTTGTCCGGCTGGTCGAAGACTCGTTCAGTCAATGAAACGAGCGAAACAGTTAGAAAGGGAGGCTGCCAAATGAACAAATTACCTGTTTCCATTTCACCCCATCTGCACTCTGGACGGAGCAGCCGAGGAATCATGCAGGACGTGATCATTGCCTTGATCCCGGCTGTGATTGCCTCCACGATTATCTTTGGCTTTCGTGCGCTTATCTTGATTATTGTAACGGTTGCGGCGTGTGTCATCAGTGAGTATGTCACTCGGAAAATCCTAAAGCGGCCAGATTCGATTCACAATTTGACAGCAGTTGTCACAGGAATCTTACTGGCCTTGAATCTGCCGGTGACCTTGCCATTTTGGATGGCTATTTTAGGTGGTGTGATTGCAATTGTGATCGTGAAGGAATTTTTCGGCGGAGTTGGTCAAAACTTCGTGAATCCGGCGATCACTGCGCGGATTATTTTAATGATGTCCTTTGCTTCCCAAATGAGTACCTGGCAGCCGCCGCTGAACTATTATATGTTCCGACCAGACGTCATTTCATCGGCGACTTATTTTTCAGCCTCTCAGACAGGTCAGAAGATTCCCTCGTTATTGGATATGTTTTTGGGTATACGCGCGGGAAGTCTAGGTGAAACCTGTGCTTTAGCCTTGCTGCTCGGCGGCGCCTACTTGGTAGTGAGAAAGGTGATTTCACCGATTATTCCGCTTTGTTTTATCGGAACAGTGGTCATTTTTTCTACTTTATTAGGCGGAGATCCGTTATATCAAATGATGTCAGGCGGATTATTGCTGGGAGCAATTTTTATGGCGACGGATTATACAACTTCACCCATTACCAGAAAAGGCAAGATTATTTTTGGGATCGGCTGCGGGATTATTACCGTATTGATTCGTTTCTTTGCGGCGTTACCAGAGGGTGTTTCTTATGCCATTTTATTAATGAATATTTTAGTCCCTCATATTGAGAATTTGACGATTCCGAAGGTTTTTGGTGAGGAGGCGAAGGTAAAATGAAGCGATCCAGTTCCAAAGTCATTTTTACCGATGCGTTATGTCTCTTCATTATCTGTCTAGTGATCACCTTTGCAGTAGCTGGAACACGTTCTGTTTTTAAAGACCGAATCGCCAAGCAAGAATGGGAGCAAACCCAAAGTGTTATGAGCCAGCTGATTAAGGCTGATGACTTTCAAGAAGTCAAAGTAGCTGGTGACAATCAAGGCTATCAAGCGCTGGATACTGCTGGGAAGACTGTCGGTTATCTCTTCGTGACCAAAGCTTATGGCTATGGCAGTGATGTCAGTGTTATGAGTGCAGTGATGGATGGTAAAGTCATCGGTATCGATGTGCTGGATGCCTCTAACGAAACGCCGGGGCTTGGTCAAAATGTCACGAAAAAAGAGTTTATTGATCAGTTCGACGGTATCGATGAGACGCTGGAGGTAGTGAAGAACGATCCTGCGAATAAGAATCAAGTAGAAGCGGTAACAGGAGCAACCAAATCCTCCAATGCCGTTGCTACATCAGTCAAAGAGGCACTTGCTCTGTTTGAACAAGTCGCTACGTCAGAGAAATAGGGAGGAGAAGCAATGGAAAAAGAAAAAGCATCCACTATTTTCAGCAGAGGGTTGATCAAAGAGAATCCTGTCCTGCGTCTGATGTTAGGGACCTGTCCGACGTTAGCGGTGACGACCTCTGCAATGAATGGTTTAGGAATGGGAATAGCGGCAACGGTCGTTCTTTTAGGCTCGAATGTCGTAATTTCCCTATTGCGAAAGGTGATTCCTGATCGTGTCAGAATCCCAGCATTTATCACCATCATCGCGGGCTTTGTAACAGTTGTTCAATTAGTGGTGAAGGCGTTGGCCCCTGCCTTAGATGCTACTTTAGGGATTTATCTACCCTTAATCGTAGTGAACTGTATTATTCTAGGGCGTGCAGAGGCTTATGCCAAAAATAATACAGTGCTTCATTCAGCTTTAGATGGACTAGGAATGGGTGTCGGTTTTACAATGGCGTTGTTATGTATGGGCGGTATTCGCGAGCTGCTTGGCAGCGGAACCTTATTAGGGTTTTCGATTACGGCAGGTGTGATTCCACCAATGACGATCATGCTGCTGCCGCCAGGCGGGTTCTTCGTCTTCGGTATGCTGGTGATGCTGGCGAATAAGTTGAGTGATCGCAAGACGAAAGAAATCGATTGTAGTGCTTGTCCGGTCGCTGAAGCCTGTACCACGGTTTGTGAGGAAAAGGCGGGTGATCAGTGATGCAGATTTTTGTAACGATTTTAGTTGCCGGTATTTTAACGGATAATTTTGTCTTGTCACAGTTTCTAGGAATTTGTCCATTTTTGGGAGTATCGAAGAAATTGGACACGGCTGTCGGCATGTCTCTCGCGGTTACCTTTGTTATGGTATTAGCGACCTTAGTAACCTATCCGCTTTACGCTTCGGTATTAGTACCGATGGGGCTGGATTACCTACAGACGATTGTCTTTATCTTAACGATCGCCGCACTTGTGCAGCTAGTAGAAGTGGTGATGAAACGGTATATGACTCCGCTTTATAACGCGTTAGGGATTTATTTACCCTTAATCACTACGAACTGTGCAGTGCTTGGTGTAACAATCCTTAATTTTTCGAAAAATTATTCCTTCGTGCAATCAATGGTTAATTCATTTGCCGCAGGAATCGGTTTTTTAGTTGCAATGGTAATTTTTGCCGGGGTACGCGGCCGCTTGGAAGGAAATGATATTCCCGAGTCGCTTAAAGAGCTGCCAATTACATTGATTGCCGCCGCTATCGTATCGTTGTCGTTTCTTGGATTTGCCGGTTTGGCAGAAGGATTATTCCAGTAGGAGGTGGAAATAATGACAGAAATCATGATACCCATCGGCATTGTTAGCGGGATGGGATTAATCGCAGGAGTCATTCTTTCCTTGGCCACCATCATCTTCCATAAACCGGTGGATGAAAAGGAAGAAGCCTTGCGAGAAGCGCTGCCGGGAATCAACTGTGGAGCCTGTGGCTTTTCTGGCTGCGATGGTTATGCTAAAGCGATGGCTAAAGGAGAAGCTGGAGCCACCAACTGTACGCCCGGAGGTCCATCTACCCAAAAGGCTTTGGCGGAGATATTGGGGATTGAAGTTGGGGATGTTCAGAAGGTTGCTGCCTTTGTTCGCTGTAATGGCACCTGTGAGTTTACAAATAAAAAAATGGCTTATGCCGGAACGGAGACCTGCTACGGGGCCAACCAAATTTTTGGAGGTCCGCAAGACTGCCGCTTTGGCTGTATGGGCTTCGGCGATTGCGCTGCTGTTTGTGATTACGACGCGTTGCACATCGTTGACGGTGTGGCCAAGGTTGATCCGGATAAATGTGTCGGCTGCTTGAAATGTGTCACCGCTTGTCCAAAAAATCTGATCAAGATGCTGCCGGCAGAAAATACTGCGCTTGTGGCCTGCTCCAATCAGGATAAAGGCGGTGGTGTGAGAAAAATCTGTGATGTGGGCTGTATCACCTGTAATCGTTGTGTGAAAACATGCCCGCAAAAAGCCATTAAAATGGAAAACAATGTCGCGGTGATTGATCCGGATCTGTGCATCGATTGCGGCGAGTGTGTGGAAATTTGTCCGCAAAATTGCATTTTGAAGATGCCGGTGAAGGAAAAAATACCTAGTTGATAAAAAATAGCGGAAGCCCTTTCAAAAAGATATGCTATCATTAAAAGAAAAGGGCAGGTGTTGAAATGAAATTATTAGTAACAGAGGATTATGAAACATTAAGTCAAATCACGGCGGACATCGTTTTGATGAAGTGGGCGGAAAGTCGCCGCGTGAATCTGGCGCTGACTGCGGGCTCTTCACCTAAGCGTGCGTATGAAATCTTAGCTGAACGATTGAAGCAGGTGTCTTTTGATCAAAGCTTGGCGCATTTCTACAACTTTGACGAGATTACTTTGAAGGGTCAAGAATCTGGCTTGACGATGCAGGCCCTAAAGAAGGAGCTATTCCAGCCTTTAGGGATCGAAGAAGAAAATATCGAAGTGTTAGATGCTAAAAATTATCGAGATTATGATCGACAAATCGCTGAAGATGGCGGCTTGGATTTGGTTTTGATGGGCATCGGTGGAGACGGTCACTTCTGTGGCAATTTGCCAGAATTCACTTCCTTTGATTTCGGTGTTTATCGTGTTCCGATTGAAAAGGACGATGATTTATACAAGCTTCTAGAGGGAGCAAGTCCCTATGAGCCTGGTGAAGAGATGGTGACCTTTGGCGCCCAAACGATTTTAGCAGCCAAAGAATTAGTGCTGATCGCTAATGGCGAGAAGAAGGCCGCAATCATCAAACAGGCGCTGGAAGGACCAATCACAGAAGATGTTCCCGCGTCAGTTTTGCGCTTGCACCCGAATCTAACAGTGATTTTAGATCGGGCAGCAGCAAGTTTATTAGACTAATAAAGATAGAAAACGAGAGGCGATCATCGCCTCTCGTTTTCTGTTAAACTAGTTAACTTATAAGCTTCGCCGCAGCTTCATCAGCAATCACCGTAATATTAGAATGCAGTCTCAAGATAGACGCTGGGAAGTCCTCCGTCAACGGCCCCTTCAACATTTTCGCCAAAGCTTCCGCCTTGTTGCTACCATTGACGATCAATAGTACTTCTTTGGCCTTTAGTACACTTAACGGCCCCATTGTCACGAAAGATTCTGGAACTGGCTGATTATAACCTTTGTATATCTCGACAAAAACATCATATCAGGGATATTCAGGCTTTATCTGTGCTTCATAAGAGAGACTGTCAAAATCAGTTGTTTTGGGCATGTTCCCACAGAAGTGACCATCACTGCCTAAACCAATCACCATCAAATCAAGGCCACCGGCTTCCTCAATCTGCTGATCAAAGATCGTGTAGTTTTCCATTGTCATCTCGTGGATATTTTCCTTTTTAATCTTCGCTGGCTCATAAAACATTTTCTTCATTTCAATGTAAGTAGTGGTATGCTCTGAACCCTCATAGGGAGCGCCGTCAAAAGTATAAATATGAAAATTCGAACAATCAATGCCGCTCTTCATCCGTTCAATAACTAGTTCATAGGTCTTCTCAGGTGTCGAACCCGCTGTTAAGGCACAGTTCACACGTCGATCAAGTGTCATCTTCGACAAAATAGTAGCCGCCGCCAATTCACTCATTGCTTCATAGGTTTTTACCGTTGTAATTTTCATTGTATCATCCTCATTTCTTTATTTAGTTCAGACTTAAAGAGATCAAATTGTCATTGCTGTGAACCTTGCTTTTAGTAGAGATGTTCACGTCAGAGTAACTGTTTGTATTTGTGATCACCACGATGGTAGGGGTGAATTCAACATGTTCTTTGACCTTTTGATAATCAAACTCGATCAGTTGATCGCCTTTTTTTACCGAATCCCTTTGGTTTACCAACGCCTTGAAGTATTTGCCGTTTAAATCCACTGTATCCACGCCAACATGAATCAATAATTCAACCCCATCGGATGAACGCAGTCCGACAGAATGTCCACTTGCTAGGACAACCTCGACTTGTCCCGTAATTGGTGAATACACCTTGCCATCCTTGATATCAATCGCGACCCCTTCACCTAGAATTTTTTCGGAGAAGGTTGGATCAGGTACTTCTGTAATAGGGATCAAATCTCCTGTTCCAACACTACCTAGATCAATTGTTTTCAACCCATCCGCATCGATTTTGACAGTATCCGCTGTTTCTTCCTCAAAGTCGCTGGCTTTGACCCAAACTAAGGTAATAGCGAAAGTCAGGATCGCTCCTACAGCGATACAGATTAGTGCATTGACGATATTTTCTGGATATTTTGTCGAAATATAAGAAGGGATAGCTAAAATCCCACTGCCGGCAAAGGCAAACATTTTCAAATTAAATATCGCTGAAAGACCACCAGCCACCGCATTTCCGATCAAAGCGGCATAAAAAGGTTTCTTATAACGCAGATTGATTGAGTACATTGCCGGTTCAGTAATGCCTAAAATTGCGGTAAATCCGGTCCCGATTGCTAAGGATCGTGTGGTTTTATTTTTCGTTTTGATGGCGACAGCTAGATTTGCGATCCCTTGATTAATATTGCTGATAATCATTGTTGGCAGCAAGACAAAATCAAAGCCTAAGGTACCTAAATTTTGGAATGCGACGGTTAATAGGGTGTAAGCCATCCCGGTCATAACTAGCACTGGGAAGAGTGTCAAGAAAACTACCCCAGCCAGTGGTCCCGCCGTAGCATACAACCAGATAAAGAAGTCCGCGATGTAAACGCCTAGATAGTTTCCAGCAGGGGCCAAGACAGCCAAAGAAACGACTCCCGTAATAATCAAAGCTAAACCAGAAGTAATGATAAACTCAAAATTCTTAGGAATGAATTTGCTCAAGAAGTTAAAGACGAATTTCAAAAGCAAGACCGCTAAAATAATTGGAATTACCGACGAAGCATAGGAGAACAAAGGAACTGGAATCCCGAAAAATGATAGCGGTGCTGCACCTTCTGCTGCACCATTTATCAAGGTTGGATACATCAAAATACCAGCCACTGTAGTAGCCAAAAATTCATTGACTTTGATCCGTTTCGCAATTGATATCGCTAACAAGAAAGGCATAAAATAAAAACTAGCATCTGAAACGATATTCAATACCGTGTAAACATCTGAGGTTTCTTGCAGCCAATTCATACTTGCACATAAAGCTAAAATCCCTTTGATCAGCCCCGCTCCGCCAAGAGCGATAACAATGGGCAAAAAGGTACTAGAAATAAATTCAATCAAGAAATTTGGGATATCTTTTAGTTTCAATCGCTCCTTTGTTTTAACCTTTTCTGACGCCTGTCCGGCACTCCCAATCAAACTAATCAATTCCTGATAAACTTTTTGTACATCTAAACCGATGATCACCTGCAACTGTCCATTTTTAATTTGAACGCTGATAACGTCAGTAATATTTTCTAGAGCAGTCTGATTGATTTTGTCGTTGTCATTTAAATCAAAACGTAAACGAGTCATACAATGGTTGAAGTAACTAACATTTTCTTTGCCGCCGATATTTTGTAGAATTTGTTTTGCTGTTTCTTTTGAATTCGCCATTTTTATTACTCCTATTCTCCAATTAGTTTATTGATATGGATGGTTAAGTACATTTTGTCTTCGTTTGTGATTTCCCAAGCCTGGTTGGTTTTAAGATAGTTATCAATGATGTCTACGATGCGTTTTGTCTCGGGAAAATGTTTCTCCAAATACCTGAACATGGTGGAATCTTCTGATTGGTTGGCTTTTTCATTATGAAGGTATTTCAAAATGAAAAATTTCAAATGGCTCAAAAACCGATTGATGCTGTAAGTCAACTCTTCAGCATCCAAAAGGGCACCAGATTCCTTGCTGACGATATCTAGAATCTGATTAGAAATGTCAGTCACGACCAGCGCGTCATTCATAAAAGGGGAGTCCAACTGTGCATTGACGAAATGCATCGCAATTAAAGCCTCTTCCGAATCTGGAAACACCAATTGAAAGTGCTTCTCCATAATTTCCTTGGCTTTTTTTCCAACCACAACTTCCTTTTTGTACAGTCGCCGAATCTCACTATCTAGCGGACTGGCAATCAGTTGATTTTTCGGAATTCGTTCCAACGCAAAACTGATATGATCTGACAATGTCAGTAAAATATTTGCATTAAATTTGGCTTGCAATGTCTTACGGGCAAAATTAATGATCTCTTGTGCGGCTTCAATCGCTTCGATTGTAATGTTATTTTTGATTTGGCCTAGTAACTGATAGTCCGTTTTTCCGACAACGTACATTTCTTTAATTTGTTCAGTATTTACGGTATCTCCGTTCTTCTTTCCAAAAGCAATTCCATTACCCAAAATCAAATAATCAACCTTGTTATCATCCCTAACGATCGAAACATTGTTGTTTAATGCTTTGCGAATCCTTGACATGATTTTCCTCCTTTCGCGTAAAGACGCTAAAAAAGACGTGCCAATCCATCAATATGTATGGATTAGACACGCCTTTTCAGTAACGTATTTAAGATATCTTTTTGTACGTTCATAGTAACCGCTATCAGAAAGATTGTCAACGGCTTTTTCAAAATTAAAAATTAAAAGACAAGTTTTTGGAGAAAAAATCTATCTGTTGTCACACTTTGTATCGAGAATGTCACAAGAATCTCAATTTGTTTCTTGTGACTGAAAATCGTTAAGGGATTACATTTTTACAGCCAACTGACTATACTCAAGGTGGTCAAGAAAGGGGCAGAACTGATGAAAAAAAATAAACGTACATTTCCAAAAAACTTTTTATGGGGAGGTGCTATTGCAGCAAACCAAGCAGAAGGCGCTTATGATGTCGGCGGGAAAGGTCTAAATGTCTCCAATATCAATGAATTCGTTGACGATATTCCGTTGGTTGATCGCATGGAACGTGATACGACCTTGATATTTGTCACCGAGGCTATCGAAAGCATCGAAAAAAGTGAAGGACGTAACTTTCCTAAATTACGGGGGATCGATTTTTATCATACGTACCAGGAAGACTTAAAATTACTAAAAGAACTAGGATTAAATACTTTTCGGACTTCGATTGATTGGTCACGAATCTTTCCAACCGGTGTTGAGAAAGAACCAAGTGAAGAAGGATTGAGATTTTACGATCAGCTGATTGATGCTATTCTTGAAAATGGTATGGAGCCAATGATCACGTTGTCTCATTATGAGATGCCGCTATATTTAACCACTCATTATCAAGGCTGGTATTCACGAGAAGTCATTGAATATTTTGTCAAATACAGCCAAGTGGTTCTAGAACGCTACAAAGATAAAGTAAAATACTGGATCGTCTTTAATCAGATCAACTTGATTGGTTATCAGTCATTTTGTCATCTTGGTATAACAGAAGATACTCATGAAAATCTGCTGGAAGCCAAATACCAAGGGTTGCATAATATGATGGTGGCTAGTGCAAAGGTTAAAAAAGTGGCGACAGCAATCAATCCAGCAATGGAGATCGGAATGATGGTTTTTGCTGATCAAGTTTATCCTGCTTCGACAAAGCCGGAAGATGTTTTAGCTGCAGTCCAATATTCGCAAATGGATTATTTTTATAGCGATGTTTTACTGCGAGGAAAATATCCAAATTATGCGTTCAGATATTTTGAAGAACAAGTAATCGATATCAGTTTTTACGAAGGTGACGAGGAGGTCTTGAAGAATACCGCGGATTTTCTCTCATTCTCTTATTATTATTCAAGTTTGGTTTCAAAGGAATCAGTTGAGAAAAATCGTCAGTTCTTTAGAAATCCTGAATTAGAACAGACACCTTGGGGCTGGTCGATAGATCCAATCGGATTACGAATCAGCTTGAACCAATTTTATGATCGTTATCAATGCCCGATTTATATCACTGAAAATGGCTTGGGAACGCAAGATACGGTGGAGGAAGATGGTATCCACGATGACTATCGTAGTTATTATTTTGCAGAACATTTGAAGCAGGTGAAAGAAGCAATTTATGATGGGGTTGATGTCCGAGGCTATTATGCCTGGGGACCGATCGATATCGTCAGTGCCTCCTCCCATCAAATGAGCAAACGCTATGGTTTCATTTATGTGGATATCGATGACTATGGAAAAGGCAGTAAAAAACGTTTGAAAAAAGATAGCTTTACTTGGTTTCAAGAGACAATTCGAAAAAACGGTATGAATCTTTAATTGAAAAACTGTCGATTGCATTCACTTATCTCCTCCAGTACAATTTAACTGAGATTGGACTGGAGGAGATAACGATGTTTTCAGGTGAACAGCTATCAACATTTAATGATTTAGATTATCTGATCTACAATTTTATTAGTGAAAATCCCACCAAAATTCCTTATATGACGATTCGAGAACTGGCAGATGAAACGCATGTTTCAACAGCAACGATTACTCGTTTTGCTAAAAAAATCGGATGTAACGGCTTCACAGAATTTAAACTGCTTTTCAAAAAGAACCAGACAAAAACAAAACCAGAGACAATCAATGATATCTCTGTTGCGGAAGCTTTTTTTGCTCGCGCAAAGGAAACCAATTTTCAAAAGCAACTGGATGAAACTGCTCAAATTTTGGCAACGGCTCGCATGATTATTTGTGTCGGTACTGGGAATTCTGGCGTGATGGCGATTTATGCGGCGCGCTATTTTTCATCGCTGGGAAAATTCGCAGTCAATGTTGATAATCCGATGTTTGACATTGATATGCCCACCTCACCAGATACGGTCTTCCTTTTCTTTTCTGTTTCTGGTGAATATTTCTTGCAGACTTTGCCTTTAATCAAAGCCAGCGAAGCAAAAATCATCTCAATCACGAATAGCCGAAACAATCCATTAGCGAAAATCTCAGATTGCAACTTAGCCTATTATGTCCAGCATGAGAAAAAAACGATTGAGACTTACGAATACTTGATCGATACCACCACTCAAATACCAGTCATTTACATGATCGAAGTACTAGCCAAAAAAGTTCGACAGCTAATGCAAACCTGACACTCTTCAAGCGAAAGGTCCCTCAAATGGGGGCCTTTTTTTCGCATATTTGACAAGTTAACAACTGTTCACTATAATTTTAGTGAACAGTTGTTAACTTATTTGCGGAGGGATGACTATGCCAAGAAAAGCAGCGCGAGATACTAAAAAGCTTATTTTACAGGTGGCCTTAAAACAGTTTTCTGAAAAAGGGTTTGATGGTGTTGGGATTCGAGATATTGCAAAGGAAATTGGGATACGAGAAAGTGCAATCTATAGACATTACAGCGGAAAGCAAGCAATTTTTGACGCAATCATTTTAGACATTGAGCAGCGCTATCAAGAGGAAACTGCCGAGATTGGCGCTTCAAAAAGACTGGATGGTCTCTTAAATGCAAAGGGTGTCCGTGAAGAATTGATTCAGATGAGTTTTACAATGTTTCAATTTTATTTAGAAACAGAGTATGGCTCACAATTGCGTAGAATGCTGACAATCGAACAGTATCGTAGTTCTGAAATAAGCAGTTTTTTTCGCGAACTCGTCATTAACAATGGGTTAGAGTATATAGCACAGGTGTTTTCTCAATTAATAGCAGAAAAAGTCTATTTGGATGCTGATCCTGAAGTCATGGCTTTACAATTTTATTCGCCTCTGTATTTACTGTTAACCAAATACGATAATCAGCCCGAAAAGTATGAAGAAGCATTGTCCTTTTTAGAAAAGCACATCACCCAGTTTAATAAAATCTATCTGAGGAGTGATCAATGATGAAGGGAATCGGGATACTGGTAGCGGAATGGGTTGTTACAGGAATGATCGTTTATGCAGGATTATGTGGAAGGAAACTGTTCTTTATTGACGGACCAAGGTCAGCGGTGATTACATTAGGTTTAATCGGATTTGCCCTGTGCATGGTCATGCCGACGATTGGCAAGTTTATCAGTAATGCGCCCGCACATCCTTTAACAATTATGGGGTATATTTTTGGTGTCATGGCACTTTTTACTACGGCGGTTCAGTTATTTAAATGGCAGATACCATTTATCCAAGATCCAAAAAATGCGCTATTTGTAATTGCTGGTTGTATCGTTATAAAATCAATTATTGGACGGTTTTCTTTTTTGCTAGTCTGATGGTAGATGAAAAGCCCGCACGTTTTAATTTTACAAGGTACGGGCTTATTTCAGTTACAAGTTCTCTTCTTCTTTAGTTTCAAAATAGCGTGAATGAACAACCACTAAAATGATACCGATGAAAACCATCGCACTTGCAAAGTAGAAGGTATAATTACCGCCGAATTTTGCACCAATTAAACCGGCGACAAAAGGGGCGAGTGAGCCGCCAAAAAAGCGGACGAAGCTGTAAGTTGATGAAGCGATGTTTCGTTTGATCCCAGGAATTTCCATCGCAATCGTTGTCATCAAGGTGTTGATTATTCCTTGGAAAAAACCAGCGATAATCAACGCAGCAGCCACTAGTGAGGGTTGGTCGGCATTGATTCCCATCAGCAGCAGGCAGACAACAAAACCGATAAATCCGATCATCAAGGTATAGAATGTTCCGATTTTTCGTTCAAATCGAGTAGCTAAGAAAATCGAAGAAATAGCCAATAAAATTCCCCAACCAAAGAAGGTCATACCAATTTCCATTTCAGAAAAATTCGGCATTAAAAAGGGCGCATAGGCAAGCAAAGTAAAAAAGCCGAAATTATACAATAGGGCGATTAAACCAACTGAACGCAGCTTATGATTTTTCAATGCTTTAACACCAGCAAAAAAGGCAACTTTTTCTTTTTCTCCCTTGGATTCCTTGAACATAATCAAGATTGATAAGAATGAAATCAGCATTAAAACCGATACACCCGCAAACGGCAAGCGCCAAGAAATCGAGCCTAGCGAACCACCAACTAAAGGCCCAATCGACATACCAAGTCCCATTGCCGCTTCATACAACATGATTGATTTTTCCGTTTGCCCAATTAGCACACTGACGATTGCAGACAAGGCAGTTGAAATGAATAAGGCGTTTCCCAAACCCCAACCCGCACGAAAATAAATCAATGCATCGATTGTATTGGACAAACCGGCGAACAAAGCAAATATAATAATAATAGCTAAACCCAACATCAAGGTTTTCTTAGTACCAATCCGACTGGAAACAAAACCAGTAAACAGCATCACAATTCCGGTCACCATCATGTAACTGGTAAATAATAACGTCGTTTGCGCAGGCGTTGCTTGTAATGATTTGGCGATCGAATTCAAAATTGGATCAACCAATCCGATCCCCATGAAGGCGATCATGCAGGCAAAGGCAACGACATACGCTGCTTTACCATTTTCTTTCTCCGTAACTATACTGTCATTGTTTTCGTTTAAATTTTCCATTAAGTCACCACTTTCCATTCAACAGTTTAATCACAAAAGGATTTTATGTCAATATTTACATAAATATATTTACAATTATTTTTGCCAAAAAAAACAGACCTCAAGAGATCTGCTTTAAACTTATTCAGAAAAATAAGCGTCGATTTTTTCTTCTGCCCACTCACACCAAGACAGTTCCTCTTTGCATAGACGAATCTTCCGTTCAATAATCAATTCACGACCGAAATTTTTACGGCGTTCCTCTTTAGTTAGCTTGCTCAAGCTGTTTAAAACTGTCGAATACTCTTTTAATTGTTCATTGAAGTATTGCTTTCGTTCCATAATCAAGAATTTTGATGTATCACGGTCTAATGCAGAAATGGTGAATACTTTTGCTAAGAATTCATCTTTTTGAGAGGGAGCGTGGCTTTTAGTGAAGACCCAGTTTTTTACCACTTCTTTTCCTGCCGGAGTAATATCATAGATTTTACGTTTGCCATCGGGAATATCGACAATTTCGATTAATTCCTGTTTGCGCAATTCTTTTAAGGTAGGATAAATTTGACTATGATGAGCCTCCCAAAAAAGATTCAAAAAACGTTTCAATTCATAACCAGTCAATGGCGCACGTACGAGCATCGCCAAAACAACATAGCTGATAGTATTCATAATGTGATCCTTTCTGTTAAGGATTTTTGGGTTAGTTATTTTTTATTCATTGGTTTTCTCCGTGTTCATTGTACCATTGATTCCTATTTTTGCTAATAGTCCTATTTATTATAGGGTGTCATAAACTGTTAAATAACAAGGGGATTTAGGATAGTGGAAAACGAAGGTGAAAACATATAAAAATGAATATTTCGAGAAAGCGTTGACATTCATATTTTTATCACTTAGAATGAAGTTATAAAAAATTAAGAGAAAAGACCGATCATGGCGCCGGAGTCATGATTGTGAGTATGTTACTGAAGATGATCAGGCAGAACTCAAGAAAGCATAGCTGGAGACCAAGGTCCCGCTGTATACTTTCTTGGGTTTTTTTTTCTGGAAAGGAGGAAGTATGAAGATCAGCCAAATCTTAAATAATAACGTTGCATTAGTGAAACGAGGAGGAAACGAGGTCTTCGTCGTTGCAAAAGGAATTGGTTTCAAAAAGAAAAAGGGACAGCAGATCGCAGAAGAGGAAGTTGAGAAAATGTATATTCTTGATTCCTTTGATATGCTGGATCATTTCAGCTATTTATTGGCTCATTCAGACCCCAACGATATTCTTTTGGTCAGCAATATTATTTCCTATGGAGAGGAACAATTAAACATTAAGGCAAGTGATTATTTGAGTTTGGCTCTTCTTGACCACTTGGAATTCCTATTGAAACGTGTAGAGAAACAGCAGTTTATCAAAAGTCCGCTAATATGGGATACAAAGCGTTTTTACCCAGAACATTTTAAGGTCGGACTTAAGGCGTTAAAAATGATTGAAGAACAGAAGGGCTTGCAGCTTCCTGAAGATGAAGCCGTGTCTTTATGTTTGCACTTTGTAAATATGGAAGAAAGTCGCGATAGCCGAAAAGACCATGTTTTAGAGATGCGAGCGTTAAGTGACCTAGTATCGATTGTGGAACATCATTTTAATGTGACGTTAGATGACGAATCAACGAATTATATGCGCTTCACTACTCATTTACAATACTTTGTGCAGCGAATCGTTAACGGAGAAATATTCAATGATGGATCAGAAACCTTGGAGCTTTATAAACAAGTTTGCCAGTTGTATCCAGAATCGTTTAAAGCTGTTCAGAAAATGAAAATCTATGTACAGTCACAATTTAATCTAGAGATTTCAATCAATGAAGAAACCTATTTAATGCTTCACATAAATCGTGTAACAGAAAGAATGGAGGACAAAAAATGAGTTATGAAAAATTAAATAAACAGCTGATCGAATTAGTCGGCGGTAAAGATAATATCAAAGCAGTCGCTCACTGTGTGACCCGCCTGCGTTTAACATTAAAGGATCGCAGTTTAGCAAAAACTGAAGAAATCAAAAATTTGGATGGTGTGATTGATGTCGTCTCCAATGAGGTTGCCTATCAAATTATCGTCGGAACACATGTTACGGACGTGTACAATGAGTTTATGGCGATGCTTGGCTTGAAACCGGATGGTGAAGAGATCGAAAAGCTAAAAGCCAAAGGAATCAAAGGAATTGCCTCTTCAATCTTAGTCATGATTTCAGAAACCATGACTTCTATTATTGAAGTTTTACTTGCAGCCGGAATGATCGCAGGGATCATGGCAATCATTTCATTAACAGGATTAGTTTCTAAAGACAGTCCAACATACATGATTTTTGATACGCTGCGTGGTGGGGTTTTCCACTTCTTACCAGTCTTTATTGCAGCATCAGCAGCTAAACGAATGAAATTGAATGAGTATGTAGCAATGGCGCTGGCAGTTGGCTTACTTTCTACTAATATTGATGGGGCAAAAGGTTTGGAATTGTTCGGTTATCATCTACCAACGATCGGTTACGCGAATACCTTTATTCCAATCTTGTTGGGTGTTTGGTTCTTGAGTGTCGTGACAAAATACTTGAAGAAAATCATTCCAAGTGGGTTGCAATATTTCTTAGTTCCGGCATTATCACTGGTATTAACCTTTCCAGTTATTTTAGTCGTCTTTGGCCCGATTGGAACATTGATCGGTGATGGCGTAAGTGCCTTCTTTGATGTGTTGATGAATACGATTGGTAACTGGATTGTGGTTGTCTTGTATGCGGCCTTCCAACCATTCTTGATTGTTTTAGGAGCTGCCAATTTTACTTATCCAATTGTATTGAACTTTTTGGGAACAATCGGCTACGATCCAATAATCATGCATGCGGCAACAATTTCTGATGTGGCAGTTTGCGGAGCGATGTTTGGTTACTTCTTACGTGCAAAAAAAGGTCATCAGCGCCAAATGTTCGGTACGGTCAGTTTTAGTGCTTTAATGGGTATTACTGAACCAGCTGTATTTGGGGTTTTTGTTAAATATCGTCGACCATTTTTAGCGGTTATTATTGGTGGTGGATTAGGCGGATTGATTGCAGGGTTAGCCGGTGTGAAAACAATGGGATTTGTTTGGGGATTAGCCTCATTACCGACTTATCTAGCAGGCGGAACAAGTAACTTTATTTGGATGATCATTAGTGTCGTGGTTGGCTTTGTTGGTGCTACAGCTGTGGCGTATGGTATCGGCATTCCTAAAGAAGAATCCGAAGAAGAACTTGAAGAAAAAGAATTTGTTGAAGCATTAGAGAGCAACCAAGGATTGAAACAAGTTTGTATTGGAAAAATTGCTGAAGGAGATGTAGTTCCATTAAGCGAAATTAGTGATAAAGCATTTGCCTCTGGAGCGTTAGGAAAGGGTGTTGGAATCATACCAGCTCAAGCAGAGGAGTCGATTATTTCACCAGTCGAAGGAACTGTGACAGTTGCATTTCCAACCAAACATGCGTATGGCGTTAAAACGAAAAATGGTGTTGAGTTATTGATCCATATTGGTGTTGACACAGTAAATCTAAAAGGTAAATATTTCGAAAGCTTCGTAGAAAAAGGACAGGAAGTCAAAAAAGGTGACATTTTAGCGAAATATCAAGCTGAAAAAGTAAAAGAAGCCGGTTTTGATCCAGTAATCATTGTGGTGGTAACAAATTCAAATGATTATCTTGATGTGATTTCAACTAGTAATGAACAAGATGATGAATTACTAACAGTGATTCTATAAAAAGGAGAGACACATGACATTTACGAATGATTTTTTCTGGGGTGGTAGTATTGCTGCCCACCAATGTGAAGGCGCTTGGCAAGAAGATGGAAAAGGTCCAGCAATCATGGACTATGTTACGAAAGGATCAAACAAAGAACCACGAGTAATCACGGAGACAATTGATCCAACGTTAGACTATCCTTCACATCTAGGAATTGATTTTTATCATCATTACCAAGAGGATATTCAACTGTTTAAAGAAATGGGGTTCACAGCGTTACGTATCTCGATTGATTGGTCGCGGATTTTTCCTAAGGGAGATGAGCAGGAGCCTAACCAATCCGGATTGGATTTTTATGAAAAAGTGATTGACGAATTAATAGCAAATGGAATTGAGCCGATTGTAACACTTTATCATTTCGAAATGCCGATTCATTTAGTTCGCCAATATGGTTCCTGGAAAAATAGACAGGTGATTGATTTTTATCTACATTACTGTGAAACGGTCATGCGGGCGTATGATTGCAAAGTGAAATATTGGGTGACTTTCAATGAGATGAATCATATTGATCCACAGTCCGAACAATCGGATATTTTCACTTATTTGATTGCGGGCTTAAAATACAGCGAGATGGAAAACCCAGTAGAAGAGTTAGCCAAAATTGGCTATAACATGACATTAGCTGCAGTGAAGGCAGTTAGACTTGGAAGAGAACTCAATCCTGAAAATAAAATCGGCTGTGTCTTCGGCTTGAATCCAATCTATTCCTATGACTGCCACCCAGATAATGTATTGAAGGCCTTTTTAGACAATGATCGGGATTATTATCAAGTCGATGCCATGTGTAATGGTAAGTTTCCTAAATACAAAATGAAACAATATCAAGCATTAGCGCTCGATTTAGGAAATCAACCAGAAGATGTTGAAGATTTTGCTAAAGGAACGATTGATTTTATTGGCTTAAATTATTACATGTCTAGTCTGTCTGAACCAAACCGTCCGGTAGAGGGCGAGTCAGCTTTATTCGGCGGTCTTCAAAATCCATATCTAGAACAATCTAAATGGGGCTGGGGAATTGATCCAACAGGTATTCGCTATGTCATGAACTATTTATACCGAAAGTACGAGTTGCCAATCCTGATTACTGAAAACGGGCTGGGGGCGATTGATCAATTAACAGACGGAACCGTTCATGATGACTATCGCATCGCATATTTAGAAAAACACATTAAAGCAGTGAAGCAGGCAGTAGAAGAAGACTTTGTAGAATGCATGGGTTATTTGACTTGGGGACCAATTGATTTAGTCAGTGCCACAACTGGAGAAATGAGTAAACGGTACGGTTTCATTTATGTTGATTTAGACAACGACGGTCAGGGGAGTTTGCAACGGCTGAAAAAGGACTCTTTTGACTGGTATAAAAAAGTCATTAAAAGTAATGGGGAGGAGCTATAAAATGAAAAAATTTTGGGGATTATTGTTTGTTTTCTTATTAGGGCTTAGTTTAACGGGTGGTGTTTCAGTACAAGCAAAAGAAAAAAATTCCGAGAAAAAAGCGGAAGTGACCATTTATCTGGTTCGTCATGGGAAAACTTTTTTCAATACAACGGGACAAGTTCAAGGATTCGCCGATTCACCTTTAACAGATAAAGGAATTACACAAGCAAAACAAGTGGGTAAGGGGCTGAAAGATACGAAATTTGACTTAGCTTATTCCAGTGATTTGGGACGCCAAAGAAATACTGCCAAATTAATCCTGGCTGAGAACGAGAAGAAGACGCCTAAGCTTTCAGAACACGATGGATTCAAAGAATGGAATTACGGCGGTTTTGAAGGAAAAACGAACGCTGAGATGTGGACACCAATTTTTGAAGCGAACGATTTGAAGTTCGATGAGGATTGGACAGATTATGACAAGCTGGTTAATAAACTAGGTGATGAAGGGGTAGCAGATGCTATTGCTGAGAGCGATCCGTTGAAAGTCGCAGAAAGTTATAAAGATATCACTGGAAGAGGGCAAGCTGCTATGGACAAAGTAGTTGCCGATGCGAAAAAGAAGAAGGCGAAGAATGTCTTGATCGTATCATCTGGCAGCATGATTCCAACACTACTAGAAATGTTGGTTCCTGGTGAATATCAAGGTGAGACTATCGATAATTGCAGTGTTACGACTTTGAAATATAAAGATAATAACTATTCAGTAGCGAAAATCAATGATACACAATATTTAGATTAATAGAAAAAACTTTCGATAGCGACTTATCGAAAGTTTTTTCTATTTAAACCTCAGTCTTTCGACGGATGATTTTCTTTTAGATCTTTTATACACTTGTTTTAGAAAGGAAGATCGTCATGAAAGTTTTGTTTGTGTTTGAAGATCGGGAATATTCCAGTTTTTTTGTTTACGATTTAACGAGCGGTGTGAACAGCCTTTTACGAGTCTCACCTGAAATAAAGATTCAAAAACTGACGTTGGGAGAATTGTATACCCAAGTACCGATCGAAAAATTTCTAGGCTATTTTTCCGTAGCCTTTTCTATAGAAGTAAAAAAATATTTAATCTTAAAAAAGACCGATAGTTTATTAGGAGTGAAGGAAGCCGGGCTTGAAGAAGATGGTAAGATGTCAGTAACAATTTATAAAGATTTCATCGCTTTGAAAAATGGACAGAAATTTACGAAGGGAGATCATCGGCTGACGCTCGATGAGATTGATGCGTACATTAGTTATCAGATTGATCAGGATGGTCGAATTGATGTGTTTGAACGCCAAGAGGATATCATTCGCTTGATGAAACGCAAAACAGTTCGCCCACGGCTATCTTCCATTACAAATAATTATGGGACAGTCAAAGAATACTCCGGCAGCAATCTCAATTTAAAAGATATGCTGAAAATGGGAACAGGCTATTTAGCTAAAGGGAGCGCTCGTATGAATAAGATCAACGTACCAGAAGTTGGAAGCTTTTCCTTGCTAGGTGCTTTTCCTTATCGCTTAGGTGCAGTAAATTGGGAGCAAAATAGTGTGAAGCTGCGGTCAGATCTGATTCAATAAAAAGTTATTCACAGGATTGTCAAGAAAAGCATTTTCAAAGTCTGTTTTAGCCGCTTACAAAGAGTAAAATGCTTTTATACCAACCTTTATTTGCGTTTCACAATTGAGAAACTTTCTGGAAAAAGCGCTATTTAACTCTTGACAATTGAGATAAGTATCTGAATCACTGAAACAGATATTTATATTAGCCCTTTATCAAATGAATAAAATTATCGACCGATATACTTAGAGAAAAATTTTTGTTAGTTTGCTAGTAAGATATACAGTAAGGATCAGCTACTATTAAGTGATTATATAATTTCGAATAGAACAGATGAGGAGAGATAATGATGATTTGGACATTAATTGTTGGTGCTATCATTGGCGCAATCGGTGGTAGTCTTTCTGGACGCGGTAAACAAATGGGATGCATTTTCAATATTATTGCAGGTTTGGCGGGCTCTTATATTGGACAAGCAATATTTGGACACTGGGGACCACATTTAGCTGGGATGGCATTAGTACCATCGATTTTAGGTGCAGTAGTTGTTGTGGCGGTTGTTTCATTTTTTACCGGACGGCGATGATTAAAGAAACAGAAGTTGAGAGTGTGACTTCTGTTTTTTTGTGTATTCATTGCTTTTTCTTTTTCTAGTCGTGTTCGTTCAGCTTTTCGAAACTCTTTGCTATAATGAATGATGGGTGATAATAATGATAAAACGGATTGAGAAATTACGAGCACTGATGAAAAAAGAGATCATTGACGCGTACTTAGTAACAAGTCCAGCGAATCTTCGTTATCTGACTAATTTTACCGGAACTGCTGGGTTAGCTTTGATTACATTAGAAAAAGCGTTCTTTATTACTGATTTTCGTTACACTGAACAAGCAAGTGAACAGGTGCAAGGAATGACGATTATCCAACAGCAAGGTAATATTGTTGATGAGATTATCAAATTGATGGAAAGTGAAGGCATCAATGTGCTTGGCTTTGAGGATGCATCCATGACTTACGCAGAGTATTCTATTTTTGAAGAAGTGATTGACGCGGAGCTGGCTCCAGCTAGTGGTATGATTGAGAAACTGCGAGAACAAAAAGATGATGGAGAGATTGCCATTATTGAAAAGGCCTGCGCTATTGCTGATGAAGGCTTCGAGCATGTCTTGAAAATGATCCGTCCGGGCATGACTGAAATTGAAGTTGCTAATCAGTTGGATTTCTTCATGCGTTCACTTGGGGCAACGGGCACATCGTTTGATACGATTGTGGCTAGCGGTGTTCGTTCTGCTTTGCCACATGGCATTGCCAGCGAAAAAATGATCGAACAAGGAGATTTAATCACGCTTGATTTTGGATGCGTCTATCAAGGCTATGTTTCAGATATTACACGGACATTTGCGATTGGCGATCCTGGTCAACAATTGAAGGAGATTTATCAAATCGTTTTGGAAGCACAATTAAAAGTCATTGAGGTAGCACAAGCTGGTGTGACCGGAGCACAGTTAGATGGGGTTGCTCGTGATTTCATTACTGAAGCTGGTTATGGAGAAGCCTTTGGACATTCTACAGGTCATGGGATCGGTATGGAGATTCATGAGGGTCCGAATATCAGTCGTTCAAATGATACACCGTTGAATGTGGGGAATATTATTACTGATGAGCCAGGAATCTATTTAGCTGGGTTAGGCGGTGTTCGAATTGAGGATGACTTGGTGATTTTAGCTGAAGGAAATCGAATTTTGACGCGGTCGCCAAAAGAGCTCATCATTTTATAAGTCTTATTGAGTAGTGGTAGCGTAAGTAAACAAGAAATGATAAACTAGAACCAAATCTGCAGAGATTGAATTAGGAGGAAGTATCATGATTTCAGTAAACGATTTTAAAACTGGCTTAACGATCGAGGTGGACGGCGGCATTTGGCGCGTAGTCGATTTTCAACATGTAAAGCCAGGTAAAGGTGCGGCCTTCGTTCGTTCGAAACTTAAAAATCTACGTACGGGAGCAGTTCAAGAAAAAACCTTCCGCGCTGGTGAAAAAGTAGCAAAAGCTCAAATTGATAATAAAAAAATGCAGTATCTTTATGATGACGGAGATAACTATGTCTTCATGGATATGCAAAGCTATGAACAAATTGAAATGCCAAAACAACAAGTAGCAGAAGAAATGCTTTATGTATTAGAAAATACGGAATTGACCGTCATTATGTATGGTAATGAAGTTTTAGGTGTTGATCTGCCAAATACCGTAGTATTGGAAGTTGCAGAAACAGAACCAAATATCAAAGGGGATACCTCATCAGGCGGTTCAAAGCCTGCTGTGATGGAAACTGGCCTGACCGTCAATGTACCATTCTTCGTAAATCAAGGAGACAAACTGATCATTAATACACAAGATGGCAGCTACGCTTCCAGAGCATAATGCATAATAAAGAGTAAGGGTGTCAGTTCTGTTTTTCGCAGAACCAAAAAACAGGAAAACATACTTGCCATTCAAAAATAAAGCCAAAATGGAACAGTTTAACAGAATGATATACGGCACGAATATCATTCTGTTATACTGGTAAGAAAAATAATTACATTTAGCAGGAGTAAGGGTGTCAGTTCTGTTTTTCGCAGTATCAAAAAACAGGAAAACATACTTGCCATTCAAAAATAAAGCCAAAATGGAACAGTTTAACAGAATGATATACGGTACGAACATCAGACTTATTTTTCTGGTAAGAAAAATAATTACATTTAGCAGGAGTAAGGAGAGAGTAAGATGGCAGATGAAAAGAATTTAGTTTTAGGCGAGAGCCCGGAACTTGGGGAAATTATCATTGCACCAGAAGTAATCGAAGTAATTATCGGGATTGCGGCTTCTAAAGTTGACGGAGTTTACGGCATGCGCGGCTCATTAGCTAGCAATGTGACAGAATTACTTGGTAAAGCAGCTCACGGTAAAGGTGTTTATCTCAAAAATGACGAAGACGGATTGAAAGTCGATATTTATTCTTATTTTGACTATGGCACTTCGGTACCTAAAGTGGCTATGGCCATGCAAGAGCGCGTGAAACAGCAAGTTTTATTTATGACAGATGTTGCCTTAAGTGAAGTAAATATCCACGTAGTCGGCGTTGTAGCTGAAAAACTAGAGCAACCAACTTTAGAAGAACTATTCAATGATGAAGAGGAAAATAATGAGTAAAGAATTATCACGTCACGAGATTCGAGAAAAGGCCTTGCAGGCACTGTTTCCGTTGGATTTTAATCAAGAATTAACAAAAAAAGACGCCATCAACCATGCATTAAGTATTGACCAACAAGAGATTGTCAGTGAAGATGAAGACGCATTTGTTCCAGTCTATCTTGATGAATTAGTTGGCGGAGTCGTTGAACATCAAGCAGAACTAGATAAAATTATTCAAAAGCATCTACGTTCTAACTGGTCGATTCAACGAATTGCTAAAATGGATTTGATTATCTTGCGACTAGGTATTTATGAGATGTTATACAACACGCAAGTACCTAACCGAGTGGTTCTAAATGAAGCCATCGAGTTAGCCAAAACTTTCAGCGATGATCAATCAAGAAAGTTCGTTAATGGAATCTTATCTAATGTAATGAAAGAGATCGATGAAGCTGGGGCAAATAGCTAATAGAGCTATTTTTCCCAGCTTCATTTAAACTATAGAAAAGAAAGAAGCGGGGAATGAACGTGGCACAACTTATTAATGGTAAAGAATTGGCAGAAAAGCTGCAACAGGAGACAGCACAGCAAGTTGAGACATTAGCAGCAAAGGGTATCCATCCAGGGTTAGTCGTGTTATTAGTCGGCGAAAACCCCGCTAGTCAAATCTATGTTAGAAACAAAGAGCGTGCAGCAAAGAAAATCGGTATACACTCTGAAGTCAAAAGATATCCAGAAACCATCACCGAAGCAGAGCTGATCAAAGAAATCAACTACTTTAATCAATCAAATGAGTTCCATGGCATTTTGGTTCAATTGCCCTTACCAGAACACATTGATGAAGAGAAAGTTTTACTGGCAATCAATCCGTTAAAGGACGTTGACGGATTCCATCCAATGAACATGGGACGTCTATTTGCTGGAATGCCTCACACAATTCCTTGCACCCCGTATGGTATCATGAAAATGTTTGAAGAATACAATATCCCATTAGCGGGTAAACAAGCAGTGGTGATCGGTCGCAGTAACATCGTGGGAAAACCAATGGCAATCTTACTTTTAGGTGCAGATTCAACAGTGACTCTGACACATTCTAAAACAGAAGACTTAGCCAAAGTTGCTAGTAAAGCAGATATTCTGGTTGTAGCAATTGGCAGAGGCCATTTTGTAACGAAAGAATTCATCAAACCAGGAGCTGTCGTTATCGATGTCGGTATGAATCGAAATGAGGATGGAAAGTTGATTGGCGATGTGAAATTTGATGAAGTCGAGCCAATTGCTAGCTACATTACACCTGTCCCTGGCGGTGTCGGTCCTATGACCATTACGATGCTGATGCAGCAAACCGTGGAATGCTGCGAACGCCAAGTATTAGATCACGAATAGCAAAGAGGTGTTTAAATGGCACAAGAGTATTTAACTGTCAGTGCATTAAACAAATACATCAAACGAAAATTCGACGTAGACCCCTATTTAGAGCGGGTCTATTTGACCGGAGAAATTTCCAACTTTCGCATGCGGGCAAATAGTCATCAATATTTCAGTTTAAAAGATGAGCGTTCCAAAATCAGTGCAATCATGTTTAAAGGAGCTTTTCAAAAATTGAAATTCACACCAAAGGAAGGCATGAAAGTGCTGGTAGTCGGTCGTGTGGCATTGTATGAAGCCAGCGGTAATTATCAAATATATATTGACCACATGGAGCCTGATGGTGTTGGCGCACTATACCAAGCTTTAGCAGAACTACGAGAAAAATTAGACAAAGAAGGATTGTTCTCACAGCCAAAGAAAACTTTGCCGCGTTATCCGAAACGAATCGCGGTGATCACTAGTCCAAGTGGTGCAGTCATTCGCGATATCATCACGACTGTCAAACGCCGATACCCAATTACTCAGTTGGTTCTTTTCCCAACTCTAGTACAGGGGGACAAAGCGGCCGCTGATATTGTTAAAAATATCAAAAAAGCCGAAGCAATGGATTTTGATACGATGATCATCGGTCGTGGCGGTGGTTCCATTGAAGACTTATGGCCTTTCAACGAAGAAAGTGTGGCGCGTGCGATTGCAGCTTCGCCAATACCAATTATTTCTTCTGTAGGGCATGAGACGGACACAACGATTGCGGATTTAGTTGCTGATGTGCGTGCAGCAACGCCAACGGCAGCTGCGGAATTAGCAGTTCCTGTCTTATCAGAGGAAATTCTGCGAATTAAAGAAAAGCAGGCGCGTTTAGAACAGGCCTTCTTGCATCAATTGCAACGAAAAAAAGAACGGTTTGAACGTTTGCAGCAATCATATATTTTTAGACAGCCAAACCGTTTATATGAAGCGCAAAGTATACAACTGGATCGCTTAACGCAGCAATTACAACAGAACATGACTGTTTTGGTGAATCAGCGAGAACGAGAACTAATGCAATATAGCAATCGTTTGGCCCAAGCTAATCCGATCAATCGTGTCAGACAGGCTCAACAGCAAATGAACTATCTACAGGAACGTTTGCAGCAGCAAATGCAAGGCTATTTGGAAAACCAACAACGGCGAGTGCAGCAGGTTATCACTTCATTGGATTTACTAAGTCCATTGAAAACAATGGGACGGGGATTCACCTATACGACCCAAGATGAGCAAGTCGTTCGTTCAGTAAATGATTTGCAGGAAAAAGAGATGACCGTTCATTTTGTTGATGGTACGGTTAAAGCCGCGATTTTAAAAATTGAAAAAGGAGAAGAGTAATGGAAAATACAACCTTTGAAGAATCAATTACGCAATTAGAAACCATTGTTACGCAGTTAGAGCGTGGCGATGTACCTTTAGAAGAAGCACTAGAAGCGTTTCAAAAAGGAATGGTTTTGAGTAAGCAATGTCAAGATACGTTAACAAAAGCAGAAAAAACACTGACTAAAATGATGAGTGAAGATGAAGAAGTGCCTTTTACAGGTGAGGAGGAAGCCTAATGTTGCAGCAGCTTTCTGCTGAAGAGCTACCAAAGGTTGAAAAAGAGATCGTTGACTTCATTACTACTAGCACTGTACATGAAGAGTTGAAAAAGAGCATGCTTTATTCCATCGAAGCAGGCGGAAAAAGGATTCGGCCGCTCATTGTATTAGCGACTGTTCAGGCATTTCAGAAAGAGTTAACAGCCCCTGTTTATCAAACCGCCGGAGCCTTAGAGATGATTCATACCTATTCACTGATTCATGATGATTTGCCAGCGATGGATAATGATGATTTGAGACGTGGAAAACCCACCAATCATAAAGTCTTTGGTGAAGCCTTAGCGATTTTGGCTGGTGATGGACTTTTGACCGGTGCCTTTCAACTGGTTAGTGAAACTACCTTGAGTCCAACAGAGAATGTTTTGTTGATCCAGCTTTTGGCAAAAGCAGCAGGAAGCGGCGGGATGGTAGCTGGTCAAGCAGGCGACATGGCAGCCGAGAAACAACACGTAGCACTAAACGAGTTAAAGGCGATCCATCGCGGAAAGACTGGAGCACTTTTAACTTATGCTTTCGTTGCAGGTGGCATTTTAGCCAATCAAACCGAATATGTGATTGAACTGCTTGAAAAGCTTGGGAATCACATCGGTTTGGCCTTCCAAATTCGCGATGATCTGTTAGATGTTGTCGGAACTACCAAGGAGCTAGGAAAAAAAGTAGGTCAAGATGAGAAATTAGATAAAAGTACTTATCCGGCTTTACTCGGATTGGAAGGTGCAAAAAAGGCACTGACAGATGAATTGAAGCAAGCAGAAATAGTTGTACAGCAATTAGCAAAGGCCGCTGATTTTCAACCACGAATTTTCCAAGAGTTACTTGGGCTATTTGCACTTACAAAATAAAACTATAATGAAGTAGGAAATAACTATGAAAAAAGAACGTGTCGATGTGTTGGCTTTTAATCAAGGTCTTTTTGAAACTAGAGAAAAGGCCAAACGTGGCGTTATGGCTGGGTTAGTTTATGACCAGAAAAATGAACGTTTGGACAAACCAGGCGAAAAAATTTCAATTGAAACCATTCTACAAATAAAAGGTCAAAGTTTAGCGTATGTTTCTCGTGGCGGACTAAAATTAGAAAAAGCACTAAAGACTTTTGACGTTGATATGAATAAGAAAATTCTGCTGGATATTGGTTCCTCAACGGGCGGCTTCACCGATGTAGCATTACAAAATGGTGCCGCATTGAGTTATGCACTAGATGTCGGCTACAATCAGTTGGCTTGGAAATTGCGACAAGATGAACGCGTAGTGGTGATGGAACGGACAAACTTCCGTTATTCAAAATTAGCAGACTTTGAAAAAGGACAGCCCAATTTTGCGACAATTGATGTTTCCTTTATCTCCTTAAAATTAATTTTACCTCCGCTTCATGACATTTTGACTGATGATGGCGATGTCGTGGCGCTAATTAAACCTCAATTTGAGGCAGGGAAAGAATATGTTGGAAAAAAAGGGATCATTAAAGATTCAAAAACACATTTGATGGTATTAGAAGATATTACCGATTTCGCAATGACTCACGGCTTTTATGTGCAAGAATTAACGTTCTCTCCAATTACTGGAGGTGAGGGCAATATCGAATTCCTTGCTCATTTAAAAAAAGTGCCCGAAAGAGGTAGCTTAAATCCAAAAATTGATCTAACAAATATTGTCTCAGAGGCCCATCAGCAATTAGATAAGTAGTCTGGAGGAGAGGGAATGCGAAAACAAGAACGGCATCGTATCATTACACAGTTATTAAGTGAATATGATGTAAAGAAACAAGAAGATTTTGTGGCGATCCTTGCACAACAAGGAGTGACGGTAACACAGGCCACAATCTCACGTGATATTAAGGAAATGAAACTGATCAAAGTACCAGCGCAAAATGGTGGTTATCGCTACAGCATGCCGCGTAAAGAACAAGAAGATGTGAATGAAAAACTTGCTGATTTATTAAAAGAAGCGGTGATATCTGTTGATCAAATGGAGAAATTTGTTAATGTGAAAACATTACCTGGAAATGCTTCGGCGTGTGCAAATTTATTAGAAAAACAATTCACAAAAGTTTTATTTACGACTTTGAATGATGATGACGGCGTTTTGATGATTGCACGGACAGAAGAGGACGCTAGACGTATTAAGCAAGACATCGCTGAAAAAAGTCAAAATAATTAGTACGACTCATTAAAAGGGGAATAGGCAGAATGTTACAGGAATTGACAATTAAAAATTTTGCGATCATTTCTTCGTTACATTTGAGCTTCACTGATGGAATGACTGCGTTAACAGGTGAAACTGGAGCCGGAAAATCGATCATAATTGATGCAGTGAGCTTACTGGCAGGAGCTCGCTCGTCGATTGAATATATTCGCCAAGGCAGTGATAAATGTCTAGTCGAAGGACTTTTTGATTTACCAAAACAATCGGACTTTCAAGAATTGATTGAAGAGCTTGGAATTGAGGTTGATGAGGCTGGATTGATTGTTCAGCGAGATTTGAATAGTTCAGGAAAAAGTGTGTCACGTGTCAATGGCAGAATCGTAACTCTCGCAAATCTACGTAGAATCGGACAATTTCTAGTAGATATTCAAGGCCAAAATGACCATCAAGAACTGATGCATCCAGAATCCCATTTACGTCTTTTAGATAGTTTTGGTGATCCAGCATTTCAAGAAATTAAAACGACTTACCGAATCGCTTACCGAGAGTATGTTACCTTAGCCAAACAGGTTAAGAAATTTAAGCAAAACGAGCAGTCCTTTGTTCAACGGATTGATATGTTGACCTTCCAGCAAGAAGAAATCGGTAACGCTGAACTTACTCTGGGCGAGGAAGAAAAGCTGATGGAAGAACGTGACAAACTCACCAATTATCAAAAAATCGTTGACAGCCTTTCCTATAGCTATCAAGCTATGACGAATGAGGAGACAAGTTCCCTTGACGCTATTGGGTCAGCTAGTCAAGAATTGCAAACAATTGCCTCTCTAGATAAAGATTATGATAACATTTCTGATAATGTGCATAGCGCATACTATCTTTTGCAAGACGCTGTTAGCGAAATTGGTCGCCAACTGGATCTGTTAGAGCTTGATGAAGAACGTTTAGATTTGGTTAATGAGCGACTGGAATTGATTCATCAATTGAAACGCAAATATGGTGATTCGATCGAAAGCATTTTGAGCTATTACGAGCGAATAAGCCAAGAGCTTCTAGATTCAGATTTTTCTGGAGATAAATTGGAAAAACTAGAAAAGGAATTAGCAGTTAAAGAAAGTAAATTGCTAAAATTAGCGGAAAAGCTGCGAACAGCTCGACAGGAAATGGCGAAGAAACTGGAAGCGGCTATTCAAACTGAGTTGAAGGATCTTTATATGGAGAATGCCCGTTTTGAAGTACGTTTTAAAGAAACAGGATTTAGTCCTGAAGGCATTGATGAAGTAGAATTCTTTATTACGACGAATCCTGGTGAACCATTGAAGCCGTTAGTTAAAGTGGCATCGGGTGGAGAAATCTCACGCGTCATGTTGGCGTTGAAGACGATTTTCTCAAAAACACAAGGGTTGACCAGTATTGTGTTTGATGAAGTAGACACGGGGGTCAGTGGTAGAGTGGCTCAGGCGATCGCAGACAAGATTTATCAAATCGGACAAAATTCTCAAGCGCTTTGTATCACCCATTTGCCTCAAGTAGCTGCTAAAGCTGATCATCAGCTGTTTATTCGCAAAGAAGTAGTAGATGGGCGAACATTGACTAAAGTGGAGGAGCTAACTGAGCAAGACCGTACAGAAGAAATCGCCCGTATGTTAGCAGGAACTGAAATTACGGATTTAACTGTTAAACATGCAAAGGAACTATTACAGTTAGCAAAAAAATAGCCGGAGCATTTGCTCCGGCTATTTGCTTACATAATACTTAACAGACTACTCAAAACTAATGATCCAATTGTTAAAATTAACATAGTCCAAATAACAACTTTAGTAACTTTAGAAAATGTGCTCGTGGATTTTTTGTTATTCATGATGTCACCATCCCTCAAAAAAACTTCAAAATCATCATACTTCATTTTTTAAAACTCCGCAATCAACCAAAAAAACTTTTAAAAAATACTAAGAAATCTTTTCGCGTCGATATTGCGAATTCAATTGTTAAAACTTGCTAAATCCTTTATATTTTAAATGAATTGAAACACGAATGTAACGATAATGCAGTATAGTGAGGGTAGTAGTTTGAAGAGGAAGGACTGTATTTGTTGGCATCATTTTCACCAATTTTATTGTTATGGTACATTTTCCCGATAATCGTCTTTTTAGCGTCTGATTATATCGTGACAACTTTCAAATTAAAACAACGCTTCAATTTAAAAACACCAGACATTACGATACCATTTTTGATTGTCGGAATGCACGAAATATCAAAAAGTATTAGCACGTTTTCGATTTTACCATATTTTTTATTAACTATTCTATTATTGGGTATTAGCGTAGTCGTCTTCCAAGCCTATCGCTATCGCGAAATCATGTATGGTCGCTTCTTTAAAATGTTTTGGCGCTTAACCTTTTTATTATCATTTTTAGTCTATTTTATTTTGATTGTTGTCAGTGTTATTAATGCATTATAAACTAAAAAAACTTTTAAAAAACTCCTGATTATCCGTAAAACCCTTGAAAAAACACAATGGTTAGTAAAGGTCAAAAAAGTGTTATTTTTGTTTTTTACAAAGTGTGGTAGATTGTGGGGGATTGTGGTAGACTAATCTCATGCGGTGGTAAAAAGGGGTGGAGTCTAGATGTTCATGGGCGAATTTCAACATAATATTGATGCGAAAGGTCGTTTGATCGTGCCATCAAAATTACGTGAACAATTAGGCGAGAAATTTGTAGTCACCCGTGGTATGGATGGCTGCTTGTTTGGATACACATTACCCGAATGGAACCAATTAGAGACTAAATTGAATGAGATGCCACTTTCTAAGAAAGATGCGCGTGCATTTGTACGTTTCTTTTACTCCGCAGCAACTGAGTGTGAGATTGATAAGCAAGGACGGATTAATATCCCCGTGTCTTTACGTAATCATGCCTCACTTGAGAAAGAATGCGTGATCATTGGCGTTGCCAATCGGATCGAAATATGGGATCAAGCACGCTGGAATGAATTTACAAAAGAAACTGAAGATAGTTTTGATGACATTGCAGAAACAATGGTCGATTTTGGATTTTAGAGAAGAGGATTATCAATGACAGACTTTCAACATACAACCGTTTTACTTCATGAGACAGTTGATGGTTTAGCAATCAAACCAGACGGTGTTTATGTTGATTGTACATTAGGTGGAGCTGGGCACAGTGAGTATTTACTGAGGCAGTTAAACAATGATGGGCATCTTTATGCTTTTGATCAAGATCAAAAGGCAATTGAAAACGCGAAAATTCGTCTAGCTGAATATGTCGCAAAAAAACAAGTGACCTTTGTTAAAGCTAACTTTAGAGAACTTACAGCTGAACTGCAGCGCTTTGGTGTGACAGAAGTTGATGGGATTTTATACGATCTAGGAGTTTCTTCACCTCAATTGGATGAGGCGGAACGTGGATTTAGTTACCACCAAGATGCACCATTAGATATGCGAATGGATCAAGATGCATCATTAAGTGCTTATCAAGTTGTAAATGAATATTCTTACCATGAATTAGTAAAAATTTTCTTCCGCTATGGCGAGGAGAAATTCTCCAAACAGATCGCTCGTTTGATTGAGCGCAGGCGCGAAGTTAAGCCAATTGAAACTACTGGTGAATTAGTAGATTTGATTAAGGAGGCTATTCCAGCTCCAGCACGTCGAAAGGGCGGGCATCCTGCTAAGCGTGTCTTCCAAGCCATTCGCATTGCTGTGAATGATGAATTAGGAGCGATTGAAAGTTCCTTAGAGCAGGCGATCGACATGTTAGCAATTGGTGGAAGAGTGAGTGTCATCACATTTCACTCGTTAGAAGATCGGATCGTAAAAACAATATTTAAAGAATTCAGTGCGCCAAAGGATATGCCTCCTGGTTTACCTATGATACCAGAGGATTTTCAACCGATTTTGAAATTAGTAAATCGAAAACCCATTATTCCTTCTGAAGAGGAATTGCAGGATAATAATCGCGCGAGAAGTGCAAAATTGCGAATCGCTGAGAAAATGAAGAAAGGATAGGAATTATGGCAGAATTAAAAAATAACCAACCGTTTCAATTTGATTCTCAGCAAGAAGAAATTCATCAAACGCCAGATTCTTTTAAAGTCTTCGTTTCTCCTGGTGATCGTTTAAAAAAAATCACGTGGGTAGAAAAATTCGCCGTGTTAGCCTTCTTAGTGATGTTGATTGGCTTATCGGTTGTGATGGTCAATTATCGTAATGAAATCAGCAAAACACAAAATGAAATTACAAGTATTCAAACTGACATTGATGCAAAAGAAAAAACAGCGACACAATTGCAGCAAGAAAAGAGCGAATTGTCTCGTTCTGATCGTCTAAAAGAAATTGCTGAAAAAGCTGGACTTTCAATCAATGACGACAATTTAAGGAAAGTGAAGTAAATGAGCTTTAAAAGGCTAAAAAGAAAAATCCGAAAAAAGAATTTGACTCCGATGAACAATCGCAAAAAAGTAGGCGTTATTTTGTTTGCTACGAGTATTGGATTGTTCTTTTTATTTGCCGTTCGCATGATCTATGTAGTAGCAGGTGGTCACGTAGCTGGAACCTCTTTAAAGGTTAAAACTGAAGAATTATATCATGGTGGTGAGGTAGTAAAAGCCAAACGTGGCACAATCTTTGATCGAAATGGTGAGGTAATTGCCGAAGATGCGACATCTTACTCGATTTACGCGATTCTTTCAGAGAGCTATGTAAATGGAAATGAGAAACTTTATGCTCAAGAAAAGAACTTCGATGATTTAGCTTCTATATTAAACAAGTATTTAGGAATCAAGGAAAAATCAGCCTTAAAGACGCTGAAAAGCGGACTTAACAGTGATGGCACTAGTAAGTATTACCAAGTCGAATTTGGTAATAAAGGTAAAAATATTTCCGAAGAAACGAAACAAAACATCGAGGATGCGATGAAAAAGGATAAGGTTAAAGGACTTTACTTTACAGAGCATACTGATCGGATGTATCCAAACGGAAATTTTGCTTCTCATTTTATTGGATATGCGCAACCTGATAAAAAAGAATCACTAGTTGGCATGATGGGTGTTGAAGCGGCTTATGATGATGTCTTAAAAGGAAAAGATGGAAAAGTAGTTTATCAAAAAGATGAAAATCAAAGACCAATTCCAGGAAGTATTGCGGAAGAAAAAAAGGCAGTCAATGGAGAAGACATTTATACTACATTAGATGCGGGGTTGCAAAGTTATTTAGAGACATTAATGGATAAGGTAAGCTCAGAAGCGAAACCTACTGAGATGACTGCCATGTTGATGCAGGCAAAAACAGGAGATATCCTAGCGATGTCTCAGCGTCCAACCTTTAATCCTGAGACCAAAGAAGGTTTGGGAGAAGAAGATGCATGGCGAAATTTCCTAGTGGAAGATAGCTATGAACCAGGGTCAACTATGAAGGTTTTCACTACTTCAGCTGCAGTCAATGAAGGTATCTTTAATGAAAATGAAAGTTACGTTTCAGGAAAGATCCAAGTAGCTGACGCAACTATTAATGACTGGGACTTAGGTAAAAAAGGAATATTAACGATGCGTCAGGCGCTTTCTTGGTCAAGTAATGTCGGAATGGTCAAATTGGAAGAGCGGCTAGGAGACCGTTGGCCTGAATATGTGAAACGCTTTGGTTTTGGTCAAAGTACTTATTCTGGGTTGCCAGGCGAAACTAAAGGAACATTGCCAACGAGCAATATCGTTGACCAAGCAATGAGTTCATATGGACAAGCCATAGGCGTAACCAATTTCCAAATGATGCGCGGCTTTACTGCTGTAGCAAATGATGGAAAAATGCTGCAACCTCACTATATTGAAAAAGTCTCCAATCCTGATACAGGGAAAGAGATTATTACGAAACCAGAAGTTGTAGGAGAACCAATCACAGCAGAAACTGCTCAAAAGGTTCGTGAATATATGCGTGATACTGTTGAAAGTGAAAACTACGGTTCGGCATACGATCAATATAAAGTGCCTGGGTACCATATTTCTGCTAAAACAGGTACAGCTCAAATTGCAGAGAATGGAAGATACTTAACGGGAGATACAAATTATATCTATTCGATTGCGTTGATGATTCCTTCAGAAGATCCTGAATATATTTTGTATTTAACCATGAAACAACCACAAGAAAAACAAGAAGGCATTTTGGGTGAAATTGCGAATCCACTATTAAGTCGTGTAATGGAATTTCAAAATACCGAAACAGATTCTTCTGAGGAAGAAAGCAATACGAAGGTTACGGTAGAAGATTACCGAAATCTTTCAACATCCAAAGCAGCAGCAGATGCAAATAAACGTGGATTAACAGCTGTTGTGATTGGTGATGGAGATAAAGTCATCGAACAGTCTGCGAAGCCAGGAGAGAAAGTTATGGCGAACGAGCATCTTATTTTACTAACTAATGGTAAAAAAGAGATGCCGGATGTCCGCGGATGGTCCAAAGCAGATATCTTAAAACTAACAAATCTGTTAGATATTGATGTCAGCTTCAAAGGAGATGGGTACTGTACGAAGCAAAGTATTGCTCCTTATGCAGAGGTCTCGAAAAAGAAATTGAAAATTACGTTAGGTTAGGACTGGAGAGAATAACATGCAACCGGCACAACTATTTATTGCTTTTGCCAGTAGTTTTGCGATTACTGTGGCAGGCATGCCTTTTATAATTGGCTACTTTAGAATGAAGAAACAAGGACAGGAAATTCGTGATGAAGGCCCGAAGTGGCATAATTCAAAGGCCGGTACCCCAACGATGGGTGGTCTTGGCTTTTTAGCTGCTGCTGTAATCACATCAATTTGGTATAGTCTATGGACAGATAAAATGACGACTTCGCTATTAATTTTAGTATTTGTTTTATTACTATATGGAATTATCGGATTTTTAGATGATTTCATTAAGCTGGCGAAAAAGCAAAATGAAGGGTTGACATCAAGGCAAAAATTCATTGCTCAAGTGGTTGTCGCGATTGTTTTTTATGTAATCTATCGAATGGAAGGCTATCCCAATACTTTGAATTTCTTCGGCATTGAGTTGCCGCTAAGTATTATTTATGGCTTGTTTGTGATTTTTTGGTTGGTAGGTTTTTCAAATGCGGTAAATCTAACAGATGGAATCGATGGGTTGGTATCTGGTTTAGGAACAATTTCATTTGCTACATATGGGATTATTGCTTGGAAACAACAACAGTATGAGGTTTTAATTGTTTGTCTTGCTGTGATGGGCGGACTTGTAGGCTTCTTTCCTTACAATAAAAAACCAGCAAAAATTTTCATGGGTGATGTTGGATCGCTAGCTTTAGGTGGGCTGTTGGCGGCCGTGTCGATTATCTTACATCAAGAGTGGACATTGTTACTAATTGGTTTGGTATATATTTTTGAAACAGCAAGCGTGATTATTCAGGTTGCTTCCTTTAAAATGACAGGTAAGCGTGTTTTTAAAATGTCGCCATTACACCACCATTTTGAGATGTCTGGCTGGTCAGAGTGGAAAGTAGACACGGTGTTCTGGGCTATCGGGCTCATTGCATCCATCATTGTGTTATTGATCGTACTGTAGGAGATGACTAGAAATGAAACAAATCAAACAATATCAAAACGAAAAAGTATTAGTCTTAGGATTAGCGAAGAGTGGATTTAGTGCGGCCAAGTTGTTGAATGACTTGGGCGCACTTGTTACGGTCAACGACGGAAAACCCTTTGAAGAAAATCCAGAGGCTCAGGGCTTACTGGAACAAGGTGTACGTGTGATTACTGGGCATCATCCGATAGAATTGCTAGATGAAGATTTTTCTTTAATGGTGAAAAATCCTGGTATCCCATATAATAATCCGTTAGTGGCCAAAGCGGAGAAACTGCATATTCCAATCTTGACCGAAGTGGAGTTGGCTTATCAAGTCGCTGAATGTCCAATCGTTGGTATCACTGGTACGAATGGCAAGACGACCACCACCACCATGATCGGTCTATTGTTGAATCAAGAACGTACTGCTGGAAAGGCCCATCTTGCTGGTAATATTGGTTTCCCCGGCAGTGAAGTGGCTGCTAAAGCAACAGCTGAAGATGATATAGTTATGGAATTGTCTAGTTTTCAATTGATGGGAATTGAAACATTTAAGCCACAGATTGCGGTCATTACCAATATTTATGAAGCACATCTAGATTATCACAAAACACGTGAAAATTATGTAGCCGCGAAGTGGTCAATTCAAGAAAACATGACAGCAGATGATTATTTAGTTTTAAACTGGAATTCAGAAGAGTTACAAAAAATGAGCAAGCAAACGAAGGCTCAAGTTGTTCCTTTTTCAACGAAAGAAAAAATTGAAAATGGTGCTTATTTTCTTCATGGCGGTCTATATTACAAGGAAGAGAAAATCATGGATGTTTCTGAACTAGGAGTACCTGGTGCGCATAATATTGAGAATGCCTTGGCGGCGATTGCGGTGGCGAAGTTAAAAGGAGTCTCCAATAATGGGATTCGTACTGCATTGAGTAATTTCCATGGAGTACCTCATCGTACACAATACGTTGCCACAATCAATGGTCGTAAATTTTACAATGACTCTAAAGCGACTAACAGCTTAGCGACAGAAATGGCGTTAAGCGGATTTAATAATGAACAGTTGATTCTGCTGGCTGGTGGATTAGATCGTGGAAATGGATTTGATGAACTGATTCCATCTCTGGAGGGAGTCAAAGCGATTATTCTATTTGGTGAAACGAAAGATAAATTGGCTGAGACGGCTGAACGAGCAGGAATTAGGACGATTATTATGACTTCAAATGTTGAAACGGCTGTTCCTTTAGCCTATGAACAAAGTGAAGTTGGAGATAGTATCTTGTTATCTCCTGCAAATGCAAGCTGGGATCAATATCCTAGTTTTGAAATTCGCGGAGACAAATTTATGCAAGCTGTTAAGCAATTAGAAAAGTAGGGAAATGAAATGAGAATACTTGTTACAGGCGGCGGCACGGGCGGACATATCTATCCAGCCTTAGCATTTATCCGTTACGTACAAAAAATTCAACCTGATTCAGAATTTCTATATGTAGGAACGCATCGAGGGTTGGAAAATAAGATCGTGCCTGAGACAGGCATTTCTTTTAAAACAATCAAAATTCAAGGCTTTAAGCGGAAACTTTCGCTTGATAATATCAAAACAGTCCAATTATTTGTTGAAAGTATCAAACGCTCGAAGGAGATCTTACGAGAGTTTAAACCAGATGTAGTGATTGGTACAGGTGGCTATGTTTCTGGTTCAGTCGTTTATGCAGCAGCACGTATGAAAATTCCTACAATCGTTCACGAACAAAATAGCGTTCCAGGGATTACAAATAAATTTCTTAGCCGCTTCGCTGATCGAGTTGGGATTAGTTTTCCAGATGCTGCACAATATTTTCCAGAGAATAAAACTGTCTTAGTTGGAAATCCGCGAGCCCAAGAAGTGGTGACCAGTGGAAAGTCAGAAGTATTAGAACAATATGGTCTGTTGCCAGACATTCCAACTGTCCTAATTTTTGGCGGAAGCCAAGGGGCACTCAAAATAAATCAGGCGGTCATTCAAGCACTACCTAAATTTTCACAGAAAGAATATCAAGTGCTGTACGCTTCTGGTGATCGTTATTATAATGAGATAGCAGAAAAATTTGATATCGAAAAAATCAATCATAATCTATCGCTTCAGCCGTACATCAAAAATATGACAGATGTTATGGCAAATGTTGATTTATTAATTGGACGTGCAGGCGCAACTTCAATCGCAGAGCTTACAGCTTTAGGTTTGCCAGCTATTCTCATTCCAAGCCCATACGTCACAAATGACCATCAAACGAAAAATGCACAGAGTTTGGTCAATGCTGGGGCTGTCAAAATGATTACGGATGCTGATTTAACTGGGGAAAAATTAGTAGAAGCAGTGGATGAAATCATGGATGATCCAGAAAAAAAGGCAATGATGGCGAAAGCTTCACGTCAAGAAGGTATCCCAGATGCAGCAGAGCGATTGTGGTCATTAGTTAACGAGATTGTAAAATAGTTTTTTGGAGGTGAGGACCATTAGTCGTGAAGAGTTTCCGGAGGAAGGCAAAGAAAATCAGCAAGTAGAAAAAACAAAGCAAGAGAATTTGACCCCATGGCAGTTAGCGAATATGGAATATTTGAAACAAAAAGCGCTGGAAAAGGGTGAAACTGTTGATCAGGCAGCAACTGCTGAAGAGACAAACGAACTTTCTAACACTGATGGACTTGCCGAAGAAAAATTAGAAGAGCCTGAACAAAAAGATACAATACCTTTAGAATCTGAAATTGAAGAGCCTGAGATGGAGGATGCACCAAGCGGGCCTAAAAATGGATCATTTTTAGAACGATTACCTAATATCAAACATGAGCGTAATCGACGGCTCGTAAAGAGATCCTTGATTTTAATCGGGTTATTTTCAATTCCAGCCTTATTATTATTGTATTACATATCACCACTAGCTAAGTTAGGCGGTGTAAGTATAAAAGGTAATGAGAAGATTTCAACAGAGATAATCGAAAAAGAACTGAATTTTAGCGTGGGTGACAATCTTTGGAGTCAATATTTTGATCGTAAAGATAACGTGAAAAATCTGAAAAAGCAAGAATTGCAAATTGAAAATGCAGAAGTTCACCTAGATGGGGTCAATCATTTTTTGGTAGATGTGAAAGAATATCCTGAAGTCGCATACTTAGAAAATGATGGAAAGTATTCTCCTGTTATTTCAAATGGTAAAATTATTCCGATTGAAGTAGAAAAAAGTGATGGTGACCTGCCAATTCTAGAAAGCTTCACCGGATCAAAAAGAATTCTAAAAGTACTTGAAGGCTATAAAAAATTATCTGAAGAGGTTAAACAAGGCATATCCCAGATTAAATATTCCCCAACAAATGAAAACAAGGAATTATTGGAAATTTTCATGAATGATGGGAACAAGGTCTTAGTCAGCATTAACGATTTAGCCAGTAAAATGAAGTATTATCCTCAAATTGCGAAAGAAATGAGTGACAAAGGAATTAAGGGGATTGTAGATATGGAAGCAGGAATTTACAGCTATCCGTATACTGAAAATTCAACTACTGAGGACGCAACACAAAACTCAACAGATCAATCTGGAACCGCTGTTGTAAATGATTAAATTTATTACAAGAAAATGTTGAATCTTCTTTTTCATTCTAGGCAAAATGTGTTAAAATTGAAGGCAGTGAATTACTTGAAAAAAATTATATTTCATGCTTAACAGTAAGTTAAAATATTACATCTGAATAAAGCATTTATTTGAAAATAGGAGGGAATCCCATTCATGGCAAAAGCAGGAATGTATGTAGGCCTTGATATCGGGACAACATCGATCAAAGTTGTTGTTGCCGAGTACATCGATAGCCAAATGAATATCATTGGTGTTGGAAACGCAAAATCAGAAGGAATCAACCGTGGGATTATCGTAGATATCGATAAGACAGTACAGGCGATTCAGCGAGCAGTAAAACAGGCCGAGGAAAAAGCTGGGATTCAGATTAAAAGTGTCAGCGTTGGACTACCTGCTAACTTGTTAGAAGTCGAACCTTGTCAAGGTATGATCGCTGTTAATAATGAGTCAAAAGAGATTATGGATGAAGATGTTCGTAATGTCGCTTCAGCAGCAATGGTTCGTTCAGTTCCTCCTGAAAGACAAATCGTTGCGCTGCTGCCTCAAGAATTTACCGTCGACGGATTTGAAGGCATCAAAGATCCGCGAGGCATGATCGGTGTTCGTCTTGAAATGTTTGGATTAGTATTTACTGGTCCAAAAACGATCATCCATAATATTACAAAATGTGTTGAAAAAGCAGGATTATCGGTTGCTGAAACAGTAATTACATCCTTAGCTTTAACAGAATCTATTTTATCTGATGGTGAAAAGGATTTTGGCACGATTGTGATTGATATGGGTGGTGGACAAACAACGACGGCAGTTATGCATGATAAACAGTTGAAATTCACACATGTGGATCAAGAAGGTGGGGAATTTGTTACAAAGGATATCTCCATCGTTTTAAATACTTCTTTTAATAATGCTGAGGCGTTGAAGATCAATTATGGAGACGCTTATCCAAGCCGGACATCTGCTGACGAAGATTTTCCAGTTGATGTCATTGGAAAAACAGATCCAGTTAAAGTTGATGAACGATATTTGGCTGAAATTATCGAAGCACGGTTGGAACAAATATTCCGTAAAGCCAAAGATGCTTTAGATGAAATCGAAGCACTTGATTTACCAGGTGGTGTTGTCCTGACCGGTGGCGCAGCAAGTTTACCAGGTGTGGTTGATTTAGCGGAAGACATTTTTGGAACCACAGTTAAATTGCATGTACCGAATCAAATGGGCTTGAGAAATCCAGTCTTTACAAATGTCATCAGTATCGTCAATTATTCAGCTGAATTGAGTGATGTCTATCATTTGGCAAAATCAGCGGTTACAGGTGAAAAAGTTTCACTATCTGCTTCACCACAAACCAACGCTGTTTCAACAGCACCTGTGTATGACGATTACGAAGCATCAAATGATTATGAAGAAGAAACAAAGCCAAAAAATGAAGAAAAAGTAACCGGGAAGATTAAAGACTTCTTCTCTAATATTTTTGATTAATTTGTAGGAGGAATAGAAAACATGGAATTCTCAATAGATAACAATATTAACGAAGGTGCTGTTATTAAAGTTATCGGTGTTGGCGGTGGCGGTGGCAATGCTATCAACCGTATGATCGAGGAAAACGTTAAAGGCGTTGAATTCATCGCATCAAACACTGATGTTCAAGCACTCAAAAACTCAAAAGCAGAAACAGTTATTCAATTAGGCCCTAAATATACTCGTGGTTTGGGTGCAGGTTCGCAACCAGAAGTTGGTCAAAAATCAGCTGAAGAAAGCGAACAAGCTATTCGTGACGCATTAGAAGGTGCAGATATGGTCTTCATCACAGCTGGAATGGGCGGAGGTACTGGTACTGGGGCTGCTCCGATTGTGGCGAAGATTGCAAAAGATCTCGGTGCTTTAACTGTCGGTGTCGTTACACGTCCATTCAGCTTTGAAGGACCAAAACGCGGACGTTTCGCAGCAGAAGGGATTTCAGCGTTAAAGGAAAATGTTGATACTTTATTGATCATCTCAAACAATCGCCTGCTAGAAGTAGTTGACAAGAAAACGCCAATGCTTGAAGCATTCCGTGAAGCAGATAACGTTTTGCGTCAAGGTGTTCAAGGTATCTCAGATTTAATCACAGCACCTGGTTACGTGAACTTGGACTTTGCTGATGTGAAAACTGTAATGGCAAATCAAGGGACTGCTTTAATGGGGATCGGTGTTGCAAGTGGTGAAGATCGTGTCGTTGAAGCAACGAAAAAAGCGATTTCCTCTCCATTGCTAGAAACATCTATTGATGGTGCAGAACAAGTTCTATTAAACATCACTGGTGGATTAGATATGACTTTATTTGAAGCACAAGATGCTTCTGACATTGTTGCAAGCGCAGCAACAGGGGATGTTAATATTATCTTAGGTACATCAATTAGCGAAGAATTAGGCGATGAAATCCGTGTTACAGTAATTGCGACAGGAATCGATCCAACAAAAAAGGAGCGTAAGGCTACACGTAATACACAACGTGCTAGTCAAATCCAATCAGTTCCACAAAAACAAAATTTAGATATTGAACCTGCAAGAAGCAACGATGGTCAGTCTGCTTTTGGTGAATGGGATATCCGCAAGGAAGAAAATATCCGTCCTAAAGTTGAAGATACACAATTTGATAACATCGAAAAGAAAGAATTCGAAACATTCAATCGTGAAGAAGTAAAACCTGAAAAAGACGAAGAACTAGATACACCACCATTCTTTCGCCGTAGAAAATAAAAGGGGGAGAGCACATGATCGCTGAAAACTTGCATAGAATCGAGCAAGAGATTCAGGAGTCGTGTGCTCTTGCTTCACGTAACCCAGAGGAAATTACTATGGTTGCGGTGACAAAGAGTGTCGACTCCATGACCGCAAACGAACTCGTTGAATTAGGTGTGACGGATTTAGCAGAAAATCGAGTAGATAAATTGCTGGATAAAAAGCGAAGTCTTTCAAACTATCAGCAGATCAAATGGCATCTCATTGGTAATTTACAGCGTCGCAAGGTAAAATTGATTATAAATGAAATTGATTACTTTCATGCGTTAGACAGTTTACGGTTGGCACAAGAAATACAAAAGCGTGCTGAACATCAAATAAAATGTTTTATTGAAGTAAATGTTTCCGGAGAAGAATCAAAGCATGGCATTAGGCCGAGTGACCTTCAATCCTTTATTAAAGAATTAGAGGGATTAGAGAAAATTCAGGTGATCGGATTAATGACAATGGCGCCATATGAGGCAACTGAGTTAGAGATTCGGAATGTTTTTTCTACTTTGAAACAGCTTCAAGAAAGTGTGAAGGAACAAGACTTGCAATATGCACCATGCACAGAATTGAGCATGGGAATGAGCCAAGACTTCAAAACGGCAATTGAAGAAGGTGCTACTTTTGTTCGAATCGGAACGGCACTATTTAAGAAAGGTTAGGTAAAGTTAATGGGAATTAGTCTAGCAAAGATCACTGATTTTTTTGGTTTAGCAGATGACGATATGTATGAAGAAGCAGCGACACCTGCTCCAAAGAAGCAGGTTAGCCGCCCAGTAAGCGCACCTTTGAAGAAAGAACGCGTGGCAACACGTCCTACGTATCAAAAGCAGGAACGTTCTCCGGAACGTCAAAAAGAAAGAATACAGCAGGAACGGGTCAGCCAACCAGTCGCAGAACCTCAGACAAATCGCAGAGCTGAAACTGTGGCAAAAAGGGCCGAAAGCATGGCAAAGAAAAGCGAAAAAGTCGTGTCAATGCCTAACAATAATAATCGAGCGCAACGACTTACACCAAGAACAGAAGAAAAAAGAAAAGACCGTATTTCAGTAGTAGAACCAAGGGCCTATAATGAAGCAATGACAATAGCTAAACGAGTAGGTCAAGGTGAGGTAGTCTTAATTAATTTTCAATCTTTGGATGAAATGAGAGCGCGTCGTGTCGTCGATTTTCTAACTGGTGCAGTCTTTATGATTGATGGTGATATTAAACGTGTTGGAAATGAAATGTTTTTATGTACGCCAACAAATGTTGAAATTACCAACTCTACGTTGAGCTCCATGGTTGATGAAGATATTTACGGATTAGAAATGTAAAGGAGCCGCATAGTTGAATCTACTTATTACACTTTTTTATTATTTAAATCGACTAGTTTATCTTTATACGATTCTTTTAGTCGTTTATGCATTAATGTCATGGTTTCCTGGTGCTTACCAGTCTAAATTTGGTCAACTATTAGGTCGAATTTGTGAACCGTTTCTTGATTTATTTCGACGTTTGCCTTTGCAATTTGGCGGAATCGATTTTTCTGTAATGGCAGCGATTTTAGCATTAAATATTGCGATGGAGGTTCTACAAAGAATTTTGTATAGTATTATCTACTAAGGAGGTGGCAATATGAATGCAAATGTCTATCAACATTTTAGACCTGAAGAGCATCCATTTGTTGACAGTGTTGGCGATTGGCTAGAACAAGTTGAAAGCCAATACGCTCCTTATCTGACGAATTTTTTAGATCCTCGGCAAGCCTATATCTTGGAGACGTTAATTCGCGAAAATAGTGAATTGAAATTTTCATTTTATGGTGGCTATGAGCATGCTGAACGGTGTCGTTGCATGATTTATCCAGAGTATTTTGAACCGCAAACCGACGACTTTGAGCTTGTGATGATTGAAATTAATTATCCGAAAAAATTTACTGAACTTTCACATGGGAAAATATTAGGAACATTAATGAATGCTGGAATTAAGCGTGATTATTTTGGGGATATTATTTCTGATGGTGATCGCTGGCAAATTTTTTTAGCGAAAGAATCGGCTAATTATATCGTAGGTCAGGTAACTAAAATTGGTCGTGTAACCGTCCATCTAGAGGAACGTCCGTATACGGATATCATTATTCCAAAAGATAGTTGGGTTGAGGAAACAACGACCGCCACATCCATGCGATTAGATGCGATTATTTCAACTGTTTATAATATTTCACGACAGCGTTCAAAGCAATTAGTTGAAGCCAGTAAAGTAAAAGTGAACTGGTCGGTCAATGAGCGTCCAGATTATTTACTTGATTTATTAGATGTCGTTTCAGTTCGTGGGTTTGGGCGAATTCAGATCCAAGGTTTAGAAGGAAAAACAAAGAAAGAAAAATTCCGTTTGCGCTTAGGCGTTTTACGAAAATAAATTTTATGAGGTGAGCAAAAAAATGGCATTAACTCCATTAGATATTCAAAACAAAAATTTCTCCACTAAGATGCGTGGATATAACCAAGACGAAGTCGATGATTTTTTAGATATGATTGTTCGCGACTATGAGGACAGCATCGCTAAGAATCGTGAATTAGAAAAAGCATTGAAACATTCAGAAGAAAAACTAGAGTATTTCAATGAATTGAAAGAAGCGTTGAACCAATCAATCGTCGTGGCACAAGATACTGCCGATAAAGTGAAATCTTCAGCAAGTAAAGAATCTGAAGTTATTGTGACTTCTGCGCAAAATCGTGCGGATGAATTAATTTCTAATGCGATGCAAAAGGCAAACTTATTAACAACGACTGCAGAAGATAAGGCTAAAGAAATTTTAACAGATGCTACTTCCAAAGCTCGTCAATTGGCTGCTGAAACAAATGATTTAAAGAAGAAGACGCGTGTCTTCCATCAACAATTACTATTATTGTTAGAAACTCAAATCGATCAAGCACGCAGCGGCGACTGGGAAGAAGTTTTGAAACCAATGTCTTCATATGTTGGTGATGGTCATGAGGTATTGAAGGAAGTTTTAGCAAATGAACTTGACAACGATACTGAGAATGCAGTAGACTCAGGTGAATCCATTGTTCTTGAGGAGCCTCAAGAAGATATGGGCTTGACAATTGATATTCCTGAATTGATTAAATCAGACGAAGAATAGAAATCTAGAACAGAAAAGCTAGTTAGATTCTTATTAGCGAGCCGATGATAGTGGAAGTTCGGCAGACCCTCTAATTAGAAAGATCCTCTGGATTATTCGGTTATGAATTTAAAGTAATAATCGACGTGTCATTGCGTTAACGATGATTAGAGGAAACTTTAGGTTTCAAATTTGGGTGGTACCACGACAAGCTCGTCCCTTTGCGGATAAGCTTGTTTTTTTGTTGATTTTTTTATCCATTAAGAGAATTTCAACAAAGATTACCAGTTTTTTTGGTACGTGTGTGAAAAAAAGCGACGAACTAAGTTACTGTATCGCTAATGTTCAATTTTATAATTTAAAGGAGACGATCAATAGTGAAGACAAAAGAAACTCTTCAACTAGGAAAAACCGGATTCCCAATGCGCGGCAATTTACCTAACCGTGAAGGACAGTGGGAAAAAGAATGGGAAGAAAACAACATTTATGAAAAGCGTCAAAAACTAAATGAAGGCAAACCAACCTTCGTTTTACATGATGGACCCCCATATGCAAATGGGAACATTCATATTGGACATGCGTTAAATAAAATTAGTAAAGATATCATTGTACGTTCCAAATCAATGTCAGGTTTTCGTGCGCCTTATGTACCTGGCTGGGATACGCATGGTTTGCCAATTGAACAGGTTTTAACAAACAAAGGGATTAAGCGTAAAGAAATGTCGATGGCCGAATACCGCAAAAAATGTGAAGAATACGCTTTGTCACAGGTGGATAAGCAGCGCGAAGATTTCAAACGTCTAGGAATTGCTGGAGATTGGGAACATCCATATATTACATTGACACCTGATTATGAAGCAGCTGAAATTCGTGTATTTGGTAAAATGGCTGAAAAAGGGTATATCTATAAAGGGTTGAAACCAATTTATTGGTCACCTTCAAGTGAATCTTCATTAGCTGAAGCGGAAATTGAATATAAAGATGTCAAATCTCCTTCAATCTTTGTTGCTTTTAAAGTAAAGGATGGAAAAGGGATATTAGATACGGATACCTCATTCATTATTTGGACAACAACACCGTGGACTTTGCCAGCAAACCAAGGAATCTCGGTTAACCCTGCCTACACTTACGCTGTGGTAGAAGCGTCAGGAGGTAAATATGTTGTTGCGAAAGATTTGTTAGAGAAAGTTGCAGAGGAATTAGAGTGGGAAAATCCTAAAGTTCTCAAAGAGGTTTCTGGAAAAGATCTTGAATACATGACAGCACAGCATCCATTTTATGATCGCGAATCCTTAGTTATTCTAGGAGATCATGTAACATTAGACGCGGGTACTGGACTGGTTCATACCTCTCCTGGTCACGGGGAAGATGACTACTTTGCATGGAAAAACTACCGAAATGACATTATTTCTCCAGTTGATGATCGTGGAGTAATGACAGCTGAAGCGCCAGGTTTTGAAGGTGTTTATTATGACAAGGTTAATCCAATGGTTACTGAATTGTTAGAAAAAAATGGAGCACTATTGAAGTTAGAATTCTTCACTCATAGCTATCCGCATGATTGGCGTACGAAAAAACCAATCATTTATCGCGCAACACCACAATGGTTTGCCTCAATTGATAAGTTCCGTCAAGATATCTTAGACGAAATCGAAAAAGTTGATTGGATCATTCCATGGGGGAAAACTCGTCTGTATAATATGATTCGTGATCGCGGTGATTGGGTGATCTCTCGTCAGCGCGCATGGGGTGTTCCGCTACCGATTTTCTATGGTGAAGATGGAGAACCAATTATCACACCGGAAACTACAGAGCATGTGGCGCAATTATTCGCTGAACATGGTTCTAATATTTGGTTTGAACGTGAAGCAAAAGATTTATTACCTGAAGGATTTACGCATCCAAGCTCACCGAATGGTAAATTTACTAAAGAGACAGATATCATGGATGTTTGGTTTGACTCAGGGTCTTCTCACGAAGCAGTGTTACGTCAACGTGAGGATTTGACCTTCCCGGCTGACATGTATTTGGAAGGTTCTGACCAATATCGCGGTTGGTTCAATTCAAGTATTACAACAAGTGTTGCGATCAATGGCGTTGCGCCATACAAATCAGTCCTTTCTCAAGGCTTCACTCTAGATGGCGAAGGCCGTAAGATGAGTAAATCATTAGGTAACACAATTGTTCCTGGAAAAGTGATTAACCAAATGGGCGCCGATATCTTACGTCTGTGGGTTAGCAGTGTAGACTATGAAGCAGACGTTCGTGTATCGATGGATATTTTGAATCAAGTTTCAGAAGTTTATCGGAAAATTCGTAATACCATGCGTTTCTTATTAGCGAATACCAGTGATTTTGAACCTTCGACACACACGGTTGCTTATGATGAATTACGTTCGGTTGATAAATACATGTTAGTTCGTTTGAATGAAGTAATCAAAACGATTCGTGAAGAGGGTTATGAGAAATATGATTTCACACAAATCTATAAGACAGTCGTGAACTTCTTGACAGTTGATCTATCATCATTCTATTTAGATTTTGCAAAAGATGTTGTTTATATTCAAGCAGAAGACAGCTATGAACGTCGCTGCATGCAAACGGTCTTCTATCAAGCAGCGGTAGCATTGACGAAGTTATTGACGCCAATTATTCCTCATACGACCGAAGAAATCTGGACGTACTTGAAGGAAGAAGAAGAATACGTACAGTTAGCGGAATTGCCAAGCTATGAAACGTTCCCTAACCAAGAGGAATTGCTAGATACATGGAAAGCCTTTATGGATTTCCGTGATAAGGTCTTGAAAGCTTTAGAAGAAGCTCGTAATGAAAAAGTGATTGGCAAATCACTAGAAGCAAAAGTAACCATTTATCCAAATGAACAAGTGGCTACGATGTTGACAGCTTTAGATGCTGATCTAGCACAATTGTTGATCGTATCACCCGACTCATTCAGTATTGCGATGAATACTGCACCAGAAAATGCTATGGTGTTCGATGATGTAGCGATTTTAGTTGAAAAAGCAGATGGCGAAGTTTGTGATCGTTGCCGTCAAGTTCGCACGACAGTTGGAGAAGATGAAAAGCTTCCGCATTTATGTGCCTCATGTGCCCAAATTGTAGAAGAAAACTATCCAAAAGCAGTAGCAGAAGGATTAGAATAAAAGACTATATTAGAATAAAAGACTATAATAGAAGGAACCCGCATCGGAGTAGTTCGATGCGGGTTCTTTTTAGCTTTTCTCAAAATGTTTTGATTATTAAATGTTGCGATGATTATTCGAGTCAGGTCAAATCTTTATGATTTTTTATTCATATGTCTTTGAGGTAGCTATACAAAAAAGCTGAGAAAAATTTCCCAGCTTTAAATATTTATTCTAATTGTCCGCGTTCACGGTACCATTGATCGGGTTGCCAAGCCCATTCATGTCCGTTCTTCGCTAAAAGATCGAAGGCACACTGTGGCCCCATTGTACCGGCTGCATAGTTAGGAAAGCCTGGTGTAGTTTGATCCCACGTATTACGTATGCGATCCACAATCTCCCATGAGTTTGCAACTTCATCCCAATGAGAGAAATTAGTGCTGTCACCATTTAAGGCATCTAACAATAATTTTTCGTAAGCTTCAGGACTATTTTCTGTGACTTCAGCACTTTGACGGAAATCTAATTTTACTGGTTCAGTATTGAAGCCTTGACCAATTTTCTTTCCATTAAGGGTTAACGAGAAGCCCTCTGTTGGTTGGATGTAAATGGTTAAAATATTTTGTGGTAATTCTCCACCACCGGCTTCTTCTTGCTCGAAATTAAAGACGTTGACGGGGACTTGTTTAAAGACGATATTTATTCTTGTGCCTTTTTCAGTCATGCGTTTTCCGGTTCGAACATAGAAAGGAACGCCTGACCAGCGGAAATTATCAATTAAAAATTTTCCGGCTACAAAGGTTTCCATCAAAGAATCTTCAGAAACATTTGGTTCATCGTGGTAAGCAACAAATTTTTTGTCATCTAACATTCCTGCGTCATATTGTCCGCGAACAAAATTTTGTAACACTTCTTCTGAATCATAGCGACGAATTGCTTGTAAAACTTTTACTTTTTCCTCACGAATGGATTTATTGGAGAAAGAAGTTGGAACTTCCATTGCTAGTAAAGCTACGACTTGCAGGATATGGTTTTGAACCATATCTTTTAGCGCACCGCTGTGTTCATAGTAACCGCCACGATCTTCCACTCCAAGCGCTTCGGAAAATGTAATCTGTACGTTTTCAATATAGCGATTATTCCAAAGGGATTCAAAGATATTATTAGCAAAGCGGATCACCGAAATATTTTGGATCATTTCTTTTCCTAGGTAGTGGTCAATTCGGAAAATATCTTGTTCTGGGAAAACTTTTCGGATTTGGTTGTTCAGCTCATTGGCAGAATCATAATCAAAGCCAAACGGTTTTTCGATTACTAAACGATTGTAACCGGTGGACGTCAAAATTTCTTGTGATTTTAAATGATTGACGATTGTTCCAAAAAACTGAGGTGCCATGGCTAAGTAATATATGCGATTTCCTTTTAAACTATATTTGTCATCTAATTGATCAGACAATTCTTTCAATTGATCGTAATGTTCAGTATCGTTGACGTTGTGGGACAGATAGTAAAAATGATTTGAAAATTCTTCTGCTTCTTCCTCAGTTGGTGCAATGTCCTTGATCGTCTCGCGAACGATCTCGCGGTAGTGGTCATCACTCCATGGTCGTCTCGCTGTACCGATTACAGCAAAATGCTCTGCTAAGTTGCCTTTTCTATATAGGCGAAATAGCGAAGGATATAGTTTTCTTTTCGCTAAATCGCCAGTTCCACCAAATATGGTAAATAATGCTGCCTGTTCCATATATTCCACTCCTAGTTTCTTTTAATGAATTTATTTTTCTCTCCACGAATACCATCCAACTAAGCAATGTATCTCATGTGAGAAGTAAAATCGAAATCCTCACTTGATTGATGTGTGCTGTAAAAAGTTGGATTAACATCCTAGTTCGTTTTAATAATAACAAGTTAATGACCAGCTACAGTGAATCAACAAAAATTGTTGACGCTGCTTTGTAACTAATTGAAACCTCTTTTTGTTCATTTTGTAAAGTAATTGGTCCTTCATAAGCAGCAATATTTGTGATCTTGTATTCTTCATGGATTTTGACGCCCAGATCCATCAAATAATCGAGCAGATCCTTTTCATCCAAAACACGGGCTATTCGAACATTGGTGCCTTCAGGATAACTTGCTAAGGTTTGACGATCTTTTTCGTGAACTGTTTGATCCTGCTGTGGAATCATTCCCCCATGAGGACAAAATGTTGGATGATTTAAATAATGATCCAATTTTTGTTCTAGTTGTGAAGAGGTCACGTGCTCTAATACTTCTGCTTCATCATGGACTTCATTCCATGAGTAACCAAGATGATCAACTAAAAAGACCTCCCATAATCGATGCTTACGGACTAGTGTACTTGCTTTTTCTAAACCGATCGGGGTTAATTGAACACCTTGGTAAGGAGAGTGTTCAACCAAGCCTTCTTTCACTAGCTTATTGATCATCTCACTAACAGAAGCGCCAGAAATGGACAAACCAGCAACAATTTTTTTATTACTAACTTTTTCTTTGTCGCCACCTAATTCCAATATTAATTTTAAGTAGTCTTCGCGATTCGGTGTCATTGATGTTCATCCTTTCGTAACGAGGCATATCAGATTAAGTTTACCAAACATATCACATTTTTTCCATTTGATTGGACCGGTGTTTTGAAGAATTGCTACACAAATAACATGAGTAATAAAAAAAATATTCTAAGAATCCTTGCCTATCTTAAAAAAAAAAGGTAGTATATTAAAAATAAATGAGAATTGTCAAACTATTTAAAGGATTGATGTCAATGACAAAGCAACAAGTAACAGAGGCCCCGACCATGTATGATCCCTCATTCGAGAAGGATGCATGTGGTATGGGCTTTATTGCTCAGATGGAAGGGAAGGCTTCACATCAACTAGTGAAGCATGCGTTAACGATGTTAGAACGTATGAATCATCGTGGAGGAACGGGAGCGGAACCTGAAACAGGGGATGGAGCCGGGATTTTAGCGACGATTCCAGATAAATTCTTTCAACGTGAAGCGAAAACTGCCGGGGTGAATTTACCTGATCGTGGTCAATATGCTGTGGGGATGTTCTTTTTACCAGCGGAAGAAAAACACAAGAATGGGTTACAGCAAGCTCTTGTAAAAGAAATTGAAGCAGCCGGGTACTTGGTCCTTTGGCAACGTGATGTTCCGTTCCAATATGAGAATTGTGGTCCAGGAGCACAAAAAGTGATGCCTAGCTTTGTGCAATTATTCATAAAGCGTCCATTAGAAGTTCAGACTGATCGCGATTTTGAAGATCGACTGTATCGATTGCGCCGCAAATTAGAGAAAACGTACCATGCAGGCGAAATGGCTATCTGTAGCTTATCTAGCAAAACAATCGTTTATAAGGGTATGCTGCATGCTTATCAAGTCGGGATTTTTTATGATGATCTGCAGGATGAAGATTTTGCAGCTAGTATTGCAGTTGTTCATTCCCGTTTTTCTACCAATACTTTTCCTAGCTGGGATCGCGCTCAGCCGTTCCGATTTCTTGCTCATAATGGCGAAATCAACACGTTGCGTGGTTCAGAAAATTGGATGAAGAGTCATGGCATTGAAGTGTATAACGAAGAAGATTCTGACTCAGCGAAGTTAGAAAATTGTATGGAATATTTATATCGTAACGGTCGTGATATTCCTCATGCATTGATGATGATGGTGCCAGAAGCTTGGTCGGAAAAGGCCAACCTAGGGGAAGAAATGACAGCATTTCAGGAGTATAATGCGAGTTTTATGGCCCCTTGGGATGGACCGGCGGCATTATGCTTTACAGATGGTGAAATGGTGGGCGCAACGCTGGATCGAAATGGCTTGCGACCTTCTCGTTATTCGATTACAAAGGATGGTTTTGTTCAAGTGGCATCTGAATCAGGCGTGGTCGACTTTGAACCATCAAATGTGATTGAAAAAGGTGTTCTAGGACCAGCAAATATGATTTTAGTTGATACTATCAACGGAAAATTTTACCGTAATCAAGAAATTAAGGAAAAGTATGCCAAAGCCCATACCTATAAAGATTGGCTGGCCGAGAATCGAATTGAACTGTCACAACTTGCAGAAGCGGAAGAAGACGCAGCAATGTTGAACGAACAAGAACTGCAAAAGATGTGGAAGTTGAATGGCTACACGGATGAAATTATCCGTGATGAATTATTACCTATGGCGGAAAAAGGTGAGGAACCAGTTCTTTCAATGGGATATGATTCACCATTGGCAGTTTTGAGTGACAAGCCACAATCTTTGTTCACGTATTTTAAACAGCAATTTGCTCAAGTCACCAATCCGCCGATTGATGCGATTCGCGAGCAGTTAGTGATTGGAACAGAAATGTTTTTAGGCCGTGATGGAGATATCCGAATTGATGATGCGCATAATTGTCAGAAATTAAAAATTAAAAGTCCTGTACTCAGCAGTGCTGATTTTGGCAAAATCGTTCAATTGAACACAAAAGAACAAAAAGCAGTGACTATCTCAACCTTATATTCAGTTGGTGGACAGAATGCTTTAGAAGATGGCTTGGAACAAATGTTTAAAGAAGCTGAATCCGCTATTGATAATGGTGGGACAATCTTGATTCTAAGTGATCGTGGCGCAGAAAAAACCAAAATGACAATGCCGATTTTACTGGCTGTCTCAGGTGTGCATAATTATTTGGTGAGAAAAGGAAAAGCTTCGTTAGCGAGCCTAGTCGTTGATTCAGCAGAAGTTTGCGAAGTACATCATTTTGCCACCCTGATTGGTTATGGTGCTAGCGGCATTCATCCTTATGGCGCATATGCAACTTTGAATGACTTTGACATTGAAAATGGTCTGGAAAATTATCGGAAAGCAGCTGAAAAGGGAATTGTAAAAGTAATGTCACGGATGGGTATTTCGACGATTGCGGGATATCACGGCGCTCAATTATTCGAAGTCGTAGGTATCAGTCAACCAGTGACAGAAAAATACTTCACTGGAACGGCGAGCCGCATTGGCGGGTTATCGTTAAACCAAATTGAAGAAGAATACTTACAACGTCATCAATTAGCTTATGGGCCACAGCAAAATGATTTACTAGCATCTGGCGGTAGTTTTCAATACAAAGCGGATGGTGAACATCATTTGTTCAATCCTAAGACAATCTACAATTTCCAACAGGCGGTTCGTTCGGGAGATTATCAACTATTTAAAAACTATGTTGATCAGATGAATCAGGAAGCGTTAGAAGAGCCTACTAACTTACGGGCGTTATGGGAATTTAAAAAAGAGCGTTCAGCAGTCAAGCTTTCTGAGGTAGAGCCTGCTAGTAAGATCGTCAAACGTTTCAAAGTAGGTGCGATGTCTTATGGTTCATTGAGTGAGGAAGCCCATCAATGTATTGCTGAGGCGATGAACAGTATCGGCGCGAAATCCAATAGCGGAGAAGGCGGCGAGAATCGTAAACGTTTCAAACCACAAGCAGACGGCAAGAATTTCAACAGTAAAATCAAACAGGTTGCTTCAGGTCGTTTTGGTGTAAACGCCGAATACTTGATGAGTGCCGAAGAGTTACAAATCAAAATGGCACAAGGGGCAAAACCAGGTGAAGGCGGACAGCTGCCTGGCAACAAGGTATTTCCTTGGGTGGCAGAAATTCGCGGATCAACACCAGGTGTGCGTTTAATTTCACCACCGCCGCATCATGATATTTATTCGATCGAAGATTTAGCTCAACTGATTTATGATTTAAAAGCTATTAATCCGTATGCGAAGATCAATGTCAAATTGGTTTCAAGTACCGGTGTTGGTACGATTGCTACGGGGGTTGTTAAAGCTGGTGCGGATGTCGTCGTAATATCTGGTTACGATGGCGGAACCGGTGCTTCACCACGAAACTCGATTCGTGATGCAGGACTACCATGGGAAATGGGTGTTGCAGAAGCTCATCAGACCCTAGCGATGAATAATCTACGCCAACGAATGACCTTGGAAACTGACGGGAAACTGATGACTGGTCGTGATGTCGCGATGGCGATTTTACTTGGTGCCGAAGAATATAGCTTTGCATCACTTGCTTTGGTAGCGATTGGATGCGTAATGATGCGAGTATGTAGTTTAAATACTTGTCCGGTCGGTGTGGCGACACAAAATCCAGCATTGCGTAAATTCTTTGTTGGGAAACCTGAGCATCTGATCAATATGATGTATTTTATCGCCGAAGATTTGCGTGAGATTATGGCTGAACTAGGTTTTAGAAGTATTGATGAAATGATCGGCCACACAGAAGTATTGGAGCCGCGCTTTATTGCAAAAGGCAAGGCAAAATCATTAGATTTTTCTCGAATGTTATCAACAAGTATTGGCATCGAACGTAAAACAGAAGATCCGTTTAAAGAAAAACGCGAATGGCCTGAATTGGATCAATTTGCAGAAGGAGCGATTAAAAATGGGGAGCAAGTAAAAATGAGCGCTCCAATTAATAATGTCAATCGAACAGTCGGCGCGCGAATAGGCGGATGGATTGCTGAACGATTTGGTAATTATCAGCTGACTCCTGGTCAAATCCAATACACATATACCGGAATTGCTGGTCAAAGTTTTGGTTCATTTATCACACAAGGGATGGAGCTGAAACTAATTGGTGAAGGAAATGACTACGTGGCCAAAGGACTAAGTGGAGGGCGAGTGATTATTGTACCGCCTAAAGATGCTGCTTATGACGTGGAAAATTCTCCAATTGTTGGAAATGTAGTTTGCTTTGGTGCAAATCGTGGGGAAGGCTATTTCCGCGGGAAGGCTGGCGAACGTTTCTGTGTTCGAAATAGTGGTGCCAACGTGGTGGTTGAAGGAGTCGGTGATCATGGCTGTGAATATATGACTGGCGGTGTTGCTGTCATTTTAGGCCCAACTGGTCGAAACTTCGCGGCTGGTATGTCTGGTGGAGTCGCCTATGTCTATGATCCGAGCGGAACGTTTGCTGACAAATGTAATTTAGAGATGGTGGATCTTTATAAACTCGGCGAAACCGGAGATGATGCTGTCTTGAAAGAAATGATCGAGAAGCATTTGACCTACACAGATTCATTAAAGGCCGCTGAGTTGTTGAATGATTGGGAAAATGCTCAAAAGCATTTTGTTAAAGTATATCCAAGAGAATATCACGAAATGGTTCGTGTGACTGAAGAATTAGCCAAAACCGGTTTAGCAGGTGATGAGCTGATCGAAAAAGCGTTTATAGAAGTGATCGGCGAACAAACCGTACCGGCTGGAAAGGAGCGTGGCTAGGATGGCAGATCCATTTGGCTTTTTAAAATATCCTCGGAAAGACAATCCTTATCGACCGGTTGAAGAACGAATTCAAGATTGGGAAGAATTACAAAACCCACTCGGTGTAGAGGAGCGAAAAGAACAAGCAGCGCGTTGTATGAACTGCGGAATTCCTTTTTGCCATACCGGATTTTTCTATGGCGGAAAAAGAGCTGTCTCAGGATGTCCAAATGATAATTTGATTCCGGAATGGAATGATTATGTCTACCGCGGTGATTTCAAAAATGCATTTGATCGTTTAGCTAAAACGAATCCTTTGCCTGAAATGACTGGTCGAGTATGTCCAGCGCCTTGTGAAAAATCTTGTACAGAAGGTTTGAATGGTTCAGGTGTAGCTATCCATGATAATGAGCGATTCATTATTGATAATGCCTTTGAACAAGATTGGGTCAGAGCCGATGGCATGCCGACTGAACGAACCGACTTCAAGGTTGCAATCATTGGTTCTGGTCCAGCAGGACTGTCGGCAGCTTGGCGGTTGAATCAGCTAGGTCATCAAGTAACGGTCTATGAACGCAGTGACCGTGCTGGCGGATTATTGATGTACGGTATTCCGAATATGAAATTGGATAAGGAAATTGTTCAACGACGGATCAATGTAATGGAGGAAGTTGGCATTACATTTGTATTGAGTACAGAAGTTGGCGTTGATGTTACGGCAGATGAGCTGCAAGCAAAATACGATCGCATTATTATTGCTAGTGGGGCTAGCGTTCCGCGGGATCTAAAAATCAAAGGACGTGAGCTTCATGGTATCCAGTTTGCAGTAGATTATTTGACTGAATGTACAAAAGATGTAATGAAGCACGGCAAAAAAGTCACTGATCGAAAGCTCGCTGGTAAGCACGTTGTTGTTATTGGCGGTGGAGATACAGGAAATGACTGTATTGGTTCAGCGATTCGTCAAGGAGCAACTTCTGTTAAACAGTTAGAAATCACTCCGCAATTACCTGCTCAGCGTACAGCAAATAATCCTTGGCCGGAGTATTCAATGATTAATCGCGTAGGGTATGGACAAGAAGAGGGCGCATTGAAGAACTCAGAGCTAACTTCTTATAATACCTCTACAACTGCTTTTATTGGTGCTGAACGAGGACAAGTAATTGCGATCGAGACAACGCAAGTCGATAGCCAGTTCCAACCGATTGCCGGAACAGAAAAAACTTTAAAAGCTGACCTTGTTTTGTTAGCGATGGGCTTTACAGGAGCCGAGAAGAATTTACTTGACACTTTTGGGGTTCAGGAAATCTATGAAGATTATACGACAAATAATGAAAAAGTTTATGTGGCAGGTGATGCTAGACGCGGTCCAAGTCTTGTCATTTGGGGAATTCGTGAAGGCCGTAAAGCCGCAGAAAACGTGGATCAGATTCTACGTTCGTTGATTCATCAATAAAATAAACGGATGCCAAATCGGCATCCGTTTTTGTCTAATTATTTACAGGGGTAATTGGAAAAGAAACATCATCTAATTCATCATAAAGGCTAACCGGAATACCATTCTTTGTTTTGATCAATAAATGATAGCCATATTGATCCTGAATTGCCAATTTTTGCTCACTCAATTCAATAAGCTGATAGATAATGGCGGTGCCATCTAAAACAATTGAAAGATCAGGATAGATTGTGATGGTGTGATGTTTGTGCTCTTTTGGATGAGTGAATTCCCAAGAACCAACATAAAGGCTATTTAAGTCCTTTGCGTCACGTTTACGAATAATTTTTGAACCTACTGCTGCCACACCAAGTGATGTCGCACTGAGGAACACGGGCCATTTGAATCTCATCCAAAAACTCCTTTCACAACTATATAGATAAAATTTAATAAATTTGATGGATTTCTTAGCCTATTTCATTGACTGAGAATGTAAGATATAAAATTTACGGCCATTCTCATAGGCTTTGTTATACTATATAATAAAGTCTGTCATCTTTCCATCCGACTTAAGGACTATTTAACTATTTTTAGAAGGATTTTGATAATTAATGAAGTATTCGGAGATTCACTTAGCAGCTTTTACTGAAAGAAGCAATCGATTTATTGCCCGTTGTCGGTTATTAGAATCTGGAGAAGAGATTATCACTCATGTAAAAAATACAGGGCGGTGCAAAGAATTATTACTTCCCAACGCAGTAGTAGCGGTAAATCATCAACCGTCTGACAAACGGAAAACAGCCTATGATCTTGTTGCAGTCAAAAAAGGAAATATGTGGATTAATATTGATTCACAGATTCCTAATGCTTTAGCAGCTGAAGGAATTTTGGCAGGGAAGATCTGTTTACCTGGATTAAAAGGTTCTATCATTTATTTAAAACGGGAATATGTCTTTGAACGCTCGAAGTTTGATATTTATTTTGAGACAGATCAACAAGAAAAGGGATTTGTTGAAGTAAAAGGGATGACATTAGAAAATCAAGGGATCGGCGCTTTTCCTGATGCACCGACAATCAGAGGGTTAAAGCATGTGCAGGAATTACGAGTCGCTCAAGCCTTGGATTATCATTGTTATGTTTTATTTATCGTACAATTTTCTGCAATCCAAGCGGCGACGCTTCACCGTCTGATGCAGCCGGCACTTTATCAAGCAGCAGAAATGGCTATGGCAGACGGTGTGCAAATTTTAGCGTATAATTGTGAAGTAGATCAGGAATCCATTTCGATTAAAGAGTCTGTCCCCTTTGATCTGAAACAAGAATTTATTGATCCAAATCAATGAGTGAAAGGTGGAGAAAATTATGATTAACTTAGGTATTATTGGAACAAATTGGATTACTGATCAATTTGTCCAAGCAGCTCATGAGACGGGGAAATATCGCCTGGCGGCAGTTTATTCTCGGCGATTAGATACGGCACAAAAATTTGGTGAAAAGTATGGCGATGTCGAGTATGCGACTGATCTTGATACGTTTTTCGGTCTTGAACATGTAAATACCGTTTATATCGCTTCACCAAACAGCCTGCATTTCGAGCAGGCAAAGCAAGGAATCTTAGCTGGCAAAAATGTGATTGTCGAAAAGCCCGCTTTTTCAACGCCGACAGAAATGGATGAAATTATTGAGTTGGCGAATCAGAAAAGAGTATTTTTCTTTGAAGCGGCTCGTAATATTCATGAGAAATCTTTCAAAACGATTGCTGATTTTTTACCATCGAAAGATCAAATCATCGGCGCGGATTTTAGCTTTATGAAGTACTCTTCGCGTTACGATCAAGTTTTGGATGGAGGAGAACCCAATATTTTTTCTCCGCATTTTTCAGGCGGCGCGTTGGTTGATCTGGGCGTATACCCGATTTATGCGGCGTTAGCTTGGTTTGGTATGCCAAAAGAAAGTGTCTATTTTGGTCAAAAAATCGCAACTGGTGTTGACGGCTTTGGAGTAGGTGTTTTACGATACGATAATTTTGACGTAACAATTCGGACAGGTAAAATCAATGATAGTTTTCAACAATCTGAGATTTATTTAGTGAACGGAACCTTAGTGATGGATGCTGTCAATTCTATTAGCGAAGCCATTTTTCATGATCGAAATCACCAATGTAGAGAAAAGCTGGCTGTGCATCAATTAGAGAATCCGATGGTTGAAGAGGCAGACGAGTTTGCCCGAGTGATTTTGAATCCAACAGATCGCAAGTTGGGCACGGACTATGAAGAATGGGTCGAATTATCCCGAAATGTGAATCAAGTAATGTATGATATGCGAAAAAGTGCGGGCATCATTTTTGATGCGGACGAGAAATAGAGGAATCCATGAATAATCAGAATTTTGTACCATTTTTACAAAAAAATTGGGAAGAAGCGGGGTTTCAAAAACCAGCATTGATCCAATCAAAAGTTTATGACTTAATTAGTGAAGGAAAAAATTTAGTGGGTATTGCTCCGACTGGCAGTGGGAAGACCTTAGCTTATTTGTTGCCATTAATTAATAGACTTAAAGCTGGCATTCCCAGTCAAGTGTTGGTCTTAACTTCTTCACAGGAGTTGGCGATGCAAGTTGTAGAAGTCGCTCGAAGCTGGATCAGCGGTTCAGGAATGAAAGTTCAACCTTTGATCGGCGGTGCCAATGTCAAACGTCAACAAGAAGCACTGAAGAAAAAACCAGAATTATTGGTCGGAACACCTGGCCGTGTGCTGGAATTGATTATGGCAAAAAAAATCAAAGCTCCCAACATCAAAACACTCGTATTTGATGAAGTAGACCAGCTGGTTCAAGGTCAAAGCTTGCAGTTGATTCGAAACATTCTAAAAGCTACGGATAACAATGCGCAACATCTGTATTTTTCCGCAACTGCTGATGTCGTATTAGATGAATTGAATAAGATTGAATCTGAGCTGATTGTGGTAGATGTAAGCGAAGAAGATGACAGTCAAGGTGAGGTACAACACTTTTATTTAGAGACGAGTGAGCGTAAAAAAGTTGATCAGTTGCGACGTTTGTTAAATCTACCCGAATTTTTGGGGATGATTTTCTTTAATCAGTTAAGTGATATGGGCAGTGCTGAGGAGAAATTACTCTATCACCAGTTGCCAGTTGCCAGTTTGGCTTCGGACCAATCGAAAATATCCCGTAAAGGGGCGATTGAGCAGTTCAAAAAGCATCAGATCCTAGGATTGCTCACAACTGATTTAGCTAGTCGAGGATTAGATATTGAGGCCCTGCCATTTGTGATCAATGTTGATGTCCCATTAAGCGAAGAAAGTTACTTACATCGTGCAGGAAGAGTCGGCCGAATGGGTAACGTTGGGGTTGTGATTTCCTTTGTTACGCCACAAGAAAAATCAGACTTAATCAAAATTGCTAAAAAACTGAACTTAGCAATTTCACCGATCTATTTATTTGGCGGAGAGCTTTTAACAGAAGAACCAATAAAACAAAGCGAACCAAAAAAGAAAAAAAGTAAAAAGAGCAAAGGGAAGAGACGGAAATAAGTCTCTTCCCTTTGTTCTTTTTAAAATAGCGAATGCAACAAAGTTCTTCGGATTCTTATTTGAGAAAAATTCATGAATTAGTAATAGAGGACCATCGTAATTTTTCATTTTTTTAGAATGTCTTCATTAAATTTAAGTTAGTCATCTTGCTAAAATAAGTTAAAATCGCTACAATAATAGAAGCATGTTCTCGTAGCTCAGTAGGATAGAGCGATCGCCTCCTAAGCGATAGGTCGCTGGTTCGATTCCAGTCGAGAACGTAAAAACAGCACTTAGAATGAAAAAATTCTACGTGCTGTTTTTGTTTTATTTAAGCCCAATCACCATTTCTAAAGATTGGAACTTTTGAACCATCTTTACGAATGCCATCAATATTCATTTGAGCAGAACCCACCATGAAGTCGACATGAGTCTGGCTGCTATTCAAACCAGCCTCAGCCAATTCGGACTTGGTCATTTCCGTTCCACCCTGCACACTGAAGGGATAAGCTGCGCCCAACGCTAAGTGATTTGATGCATTTTCATCAAATAAAGTATTGAAGAAAGTTATTCCAGATTGAGAAATTGGGGAAGGATCTGGAACTAAGGCAACCTCACCAAGGTGTTTCGCTCCTTCATCAATATCCAATAATGAGGCTAAGACATCAGCTCCCTCTTTAGCAGAAAACTCAACGACTTTTCCACCCTTGAAGGTGAATTTCATTTCATTTAAAGTTGTGCCAGCATAGCTTAATGGTTTTGTACTGGTGATATACCCATCAACACGATTACGATCAGGTGCTGTAAATACCTCTTCCGTCGGCATATTAGCCATAAATTCATTACCATCTGCAGCAAAACTGCCAGCACCCTCCCAAACATGATTTTTCGGCAAGCCAATCATAATATCTGTACCTGGAGCGGTATAGTGTAAAGCAGAAAATTGTTCCTTGTTTAAACGTTCTGCTTGTTCACGCATTGCTGCATCATGCTCTTCCCATGCTTTAACAGGATCATCTGAATAAATTCGAGTTGTTTTGAATATTTCATCCCAAAGTTTGTCAACTTGTTCTTCACTTGAAGCGAGAGTTGGGAAGACTTTTTTTGCCCATGCAGGACTAGATGCAGCTACTACTGTCCATCGTAATTTGTTTGATTGCGTGGCTTCCATCACAGCTTGTAATGCTTTGCCACGGGCTGCTTGATAGCTTGCTACACGATTTGCATCGACACCTAATAAAGCATCTGGATTTTGTGAAACAATACTGATTCGGGTGACCCGTTTTTCAGCAAATGTGTTTGCTTCATCTACTTTATAAGTGGGAACTTCATTGATTCGTTCCTCTGCTGCATGACTCAAAAACTCCCGTTGAATTTCATCATCATTCCATTGGACAATAACTTCTGCTGCGCCTAATTGATAAGCTTCTTTTGTAACAAGCCGAGCTAATACAGCTTGATCAACACTGGCGTATACGACAACAGTGTCATTTTTCTGTACATTTACACCAACCTTTGTAATTAAATGGGCGTATTTTTTTAAGAGTGTGTCAAAATTAGCTAAAACCATTCTTATCCCTCCAATTCGATATTCTTATCTTAGCATTTCTTCGATATTCTAAAAAGAAAATGAGATTCATTAATGTATATAATAATTCTGAAAACCTTCATAAAACAAAAAAGATGCACCAATTGTTTTGGTACATCTAGGTTTCACTTATGCTATAGCTGCAACAAGCTTTTTCGCGAAAGCTTCTAAGTTTTCAATATCTTCTTCTTCGGCAGCCATTTCCACTTTTACACTCTCTGCTCCTCGAGTGGCTCCAGTTTTTGCGAATGCTGCATCGAAATCATCAACAGACTTACAATATTGATCATAAAATGTATCGCCAGATCCGCAAACACCAAAAATTTTTCCGTTTAGATCTAATTCCTGTAGTTCTTCGTAAAAGTCTACGATTTCATCAGGAAGGTCGCCTTCGCCATAAGTATATGTCGCAACCACACAAATATCCGCATCTTCAAAATCTTCAGCGTCAACCTGTGTACATTCATCGATTTCTACATCTACATCTAAATTTTCGAAGGCTTCAGCCACAATATCTGCGATTTCTTCGGTGTTACCAGTCATACTGGCGTAAACAATTTTTGCTAATGTCAAAAGAATTCCTCCTTATTAATTTGAATGAATTAATTTTACAAGGAAAATTTCATTCAATTTCGAATGTCGAATCGGTCTTCTCATTAAAGCAAGAAGAACTAATTAAAGTTGAACGGACATCCGTAGCTTTAAGCTAAATTTATGGTCATTATATCAAAATAGAAATCAAAAGGAAATCACTGTTCTCTAACCATTTGTTCGCTTAATAGGGTTATGTTAAAATGGACAAGATGAAAAAGGATGTTCGTCCAGAGATTCACAGACTTTTAAAGCGGCATTAATTCCAATCAAGAGAATTTCGCTTAGCTGGATGACCGACAAAAATATTTTCACCAGAATATAATTAACAAAAATAAGGAGACGAGAAAATGATTACTTTGAAATCACCCCGAGAAATTGAAATGATGAATGAGTCAGGTGAATTACTGGCTGATGTGCATCGTCATTTACGGGATTTCATAAAGCCGGGAATTACCAGTATGGATATAGAGAACTTTGTTAGAAACTTTATTGAAAGTCATGGTGGTGTGGCTGCTCAAATCGGCTTTGAAGGATACGAATATGCAACCTGCTGCAGTATTAACGACGAGATTTGTCATGGTTTTCCAAGAAAAAAACCTTTAAAAAATGGAGATTTAATCAAGGTTGATATGTGTGTAGAGTATAAAGGTGCAATGTCTGATTCTTGCTGGTCTTATGCGGTAGGAGAAGTGACACCAGAAATTAAACGGTTAATGGAAGTAACAAAAAAAGCTATGTACTTAGGTATCGAACAAGCACAGGTGGGCAATCGTATTGGTGACATTGGTCATGCTATTCAAACCTATGCTGAGGGCGAGGGATTTTCAGTTGTACGTGATTTTGTTGGACATGGAATTGGACCAACAATCCATGAAGAACCTGCAATTCCACATTATGGTGTGGCTGGCAAGGGCTTACGATTAAAAGAAGGTATGGTTATTACTATTGAACCAATGATTAATACTGGTGTTTGGCAAATGAAGATGGATCCTAACGGCTGGACAGCTTATACTCAAGATGGTGGTTGGTGTGCGCAATATGAGCACACGCTAGCAATTACGAAAGAAGGACCAAAAATCTTGACTTCACAAGGTGAAGAAGGAACTTATTAGAACGACGAGGATGCTATGGGGCCAATAGATAAAATTAAAAATAACAAGAAATTAATGGATTTCATCCAATCAATCCAAAAACATTTAGCAGAGACAGAAATAGGCGACCGCTCAGTGGTAGTTGCCTATTATTTGTTGCTATCCTTTTTCCCTATCTTGATTATTGTTGGTAATTTGCTGCCGTACTTTAACATTACTCCTGAAACAGTTTTGCCTTATTTGAGCGAGGCCATTCCTCCAAATGTCTTCAGTTTTTTGAAGCCAGCCATTACAAGCTTGTTAGAAAGCAGTTCAGGTGGAATGCTTTCCATTTCCGTTTTAGCGGCATTATGGTCATCAAGCCGTGGGATTAATGCTTTGCAAACCGCACTTAATCGTGCGTACGGTGTTGAAGATCGTGGGAATTTCGTTATTAGCCGTATTGTGTCGGTTGGAATTGTTGGTGTACTAATGATGGCAATCATTGCTGTCGCACTTTTTTTCAGTGCAGGACAAGTGATCTTGGATGCTTTGCAGCAATTGTTGCGTTTCTCACCGGATATTATCAATACTTTCTTAGCGTTACGTTGGCCTGTAACATTGATTGGCTTATTGGTTATCCTTGGAGGTCTGTATATTGTCATTCCCAATGCACATGTACGGATAAAATATGCATTGCCAGGAACCGTTTTTGCTACGGTGGGCTGGATAGTTCTAGCTCAAGGCTTCAGTATTTACGCACGTACTTTCGCTCAACGTGTATCAGGATATCAAATCATTGGAAGTTTTATTGTTTTAATGTTTTGGTTGAATTTTGCCGCTACCATTATTATTTTAGGCGGGGTATTAAATGTGACTATCGAGGAATATCGTACAGGACAAGAGGTTAAGGAAGGATCTAATCGTTTGAATAAATGGTTGAATAAATTGAAGGATCGCTTCATTAAAAAGAAAAAATAATTTCAAGATTTTTTGTAAGATTTCATGAGAACCTTGTAAAGGTGGTTGAATCCTTTATAATAATTTTTAGTAAAAAGGCAGGTGTCAACATGTTAGTATCATTCGGATTGATCATTAAGTACTTTTTAACATTTTTGATCGCATTAATTTTGACTCCGATTTTTAAAATAATTTCGGTACAAACTGGTTTGGTCGACAATCCTAATGCGCGCCGAATGAATCAAGTGCCAATGCCAAGTGCTGGTGGCTTGCCGATTTTTATTACTTTTGCTATTTCTTCACTATTTTTATTTCGTGATGCGATTCCTTTTGACTATATTAGTAAAATTTTGTTAGGTGCTTTAATTATCGTAATCACAGGCTTGCTAGATGATAAGTTCGAACTTTCTCCAAAACAAAAAAGTATAGGCATTTTACTGGCTGGTCTAGTGATCTATTATTACGCTGGTATTCGCTTTGACTTCTTTACCGCTCCATTATTCGGTCGAATTAACTTAGAGTGGCTGAGTTTGCCAGCTACATTGTTTTGGATTTTTGGTATTACGAATGCATTGAATTTGATCGATGGATTGGACGGACTTGCTTCAGGTGTATCAATCATTAGTTTGATGACAATCGGTATAATAGGGTATTTCTTTTTGCATTCATCACAGGTGTTTATATCTTTAGCTATTTTTTGTTTAGTTGCAAGTATATTAGGTTTTTTCCCATATAATTTTCATCCGGCCAAGATTTATCTAGGCGATACTGGAGCTCTGTTTTTAGGTTTTATGATTTCTGTATTAACTTTACAAGGCTTAAAAAATGTTACCTTTATCTCTTTGATTACTCCCTTAATTATTCTGGGTGTTCCAGTGACAGATACCTTTTTTGCCATGATACGTCGTAAAACAAGCAACATGCCGATCTCAATGGCCGACAAGCAGCATTTACATCATCGCTTATTGAATTTGGGATTTACTCATCGTGGAGCTGTATTAACGATTTACGCCATTGCCGTATTATTTTCTTTTACTGCATTATTATTAAACTATACGAGCAGAGTGGGAACGATTGTTTTGATTATTGCAATGGTTTTTGCTTTGACTTTCCTGTTAGAGTTGATTGGGTTGATTCCGGAAAAATATGGAATTATTACAAAAAGTTTTCGTTTCTTTGGGAACAAAGAGTACCGTTCGCAGGTATTGCGCAAATATTTCAAGAAATGAGTGTTGACGTCCCTTATGAAAGTAAATGATATGAATGTGACTGTTAGCATTGTGACTCATAACAGCGACAAGATTTTTTTAAGTCTAGATTCATTAATCAGATCGCTAGGTAAAGATCAATCAATTCAAATTAAGATTTTTGATAATGCGTCTGAAGTGAAATACCAAGAACGTTTAGCAAAATACCTTGAGTATTCATTTGTATCGATTGAGTTCTTTGAAGAAAATAAAGGGTTTGGCTTCGGACATAACGCGAATCTCTTAGGTGTTTCTGGTTATGGAATTATTTTTAACCCCGATATTATATTGTCAGAAAATCATTTAAATGAAATGGTTAAGCATTTAGCTGATCATCCCAAATGTGGACTTTTGGCTCCCAAAATCTTGAATGAGGATGGAACAACACAATACCTAATACGTAATCATTTAGATGTCTTTGATTATATGCTTCGGTTTATTCCGTTTAAGTTTGTCAAAAGGCTGTTTGCAAAACGGTTAGCAAAATTTGAATGTCGTGATTTACCGAATGATCAAGATAGTTTTGTACGAATGATTTCTGGCAGCTTTATGGTGGTGGATCTAGTCAAGTTCAATGAAATCAATGGATTTGACGATCGCTACTTTATGTATTTTGAGGACAATGATCTTTGTCGTAAAATGGAGCAAGCTGGCTACAAGGCGTTATACAGTCCTCAATTTTCAGTTATTCATTTATATGAGCGTGGAGCAGTTAAAAATCAACACTTATTTTTCATTTTTTTACAGTCCATGAGAAAATACTTTCAAAAATGGGGCTGGCAATTCTTTTAAATTTGGAGGTAGGGGATGCTAAAACAATCCGAGAAGCGGATATCTGTTTGTATGGCAACGTACAACGGCCGTCACTTTATTGAAGAACAATTGAATAGCATATTCCCACAGCTCTCGGAGCATGATGAGTTGATTATTTCCGACGACCATTCAACAGATGGAACGTGGGAATTTTTATTAGAGTTGGAAGAAAAAGATTCACGGATCAAGCTTTTTCGAAATAATGGACAAGGTTTGATTGCTAATTTTGCAAATGCAATTGAAAAAAGTGCGCATTCAATTATTTTTTTGAGTGATCAGGATGATGTTTGGCTTCCGGATAAGGTAAAAAAAACAATGCCTTTTTTTGATAATCCTCAAACACAGGCTGTCATTTCTGATTTGGTTATTGTGGACAATAATTTTGAAGTTTTGGTTCCTTCTTATCAAGCGATGCGCCATACGCATTCTGGTTTTTGGCATAATCTCGTGAAAAGCAGTTATATTGGTGCCGGTATGGCATTTCGATCGGGATTAAAAGAGATTATCTTACCGATTCCGCAAGAAGTTCCGATGCACGATATGTGGATTGGCTTATTAGCTGATTATTATCGAGGAGTTGTCTTTATTCCTGATCAATTGGTCTATTATCGTCGTCATGGTTTGAACGCTTCGGAAATCAAGACCACTGCTTCGCGCATCCAACAATTTAAGTGGCGCTGGAATGCGTTGCAATTGGTAAGAAAAAGAATAAAAGAAATCAAAAAAAAATAGCAAAACGATTCTTCTAATAACTAACATCAGGTATAATATGTTCGTATGTATTAAAAAGGAGCGTAATTATGAAAGGAATTATCTTAGCAGGGGGTAGCGGAACTCGTTTATACCCTCTAACTAAAGCAACCTCGAAACAATTAATGCCGGTTTATGATAAACCAATGATTTACTACCCAATGTCAACATTGATGCTGGCTGGGATCAATGAGATTTTAATTATCTCAACACCACAAGATACACCAAGGTTTGAAAATCTTTTTGGAGATGGAAATGAATTAGGCATCCACATTGAGTACGCTGTTCAGGAAAGTCCGGATGGCTTGGCACAGGCTTTTATTATTGGTGAAGAATTTATTGGCGATGATAGTGTCTGTTTAGTTCTGGGAGACAATATTTATTATGGTGATGGATTGTCCCGCATGCTGCAGCGAGCAGCTAAGAAGACTGAAGGTGCAACAGTTTTTGGTTATCATGTAAATGATCCGGAACGCTTTGGCGTGGTGGAGTTTGACAATGAGATGCAAGCCGTGTCAATCGAAGAAAAACCTGAAAAACCAAAATCTCACTATGCAGTAACTGGTTTGTATTTCTATGACAATGATGTAGTAGAAATTGCAAAGAACATCCAACCTTCTGAGCGTGGAGAGTTAGAAATCACTGATGTAAACAAAGAATATTTAGTACGCAATAAATTATCTGTAGAAGTAATGAGTCGCGGGTTTGCGTGGTTAGATACTGGTACTCACGAATCATTATTAGAAGCGTCAACATTTATTTCAACGATTGAGAAGCGTCAAAATTTGAAGGTGGCTTGTTTAGAGGAGATTTCCTATCGAATGGGCTATATCACAAAAGAGCAATTGATCGAACTTGCCCAACCATTAAAGAAAAATCAGTATGGACAATACCTATTACGTTTAGCAGAAGAGGAATAAGCATGGGGAAAATTAAGGTAACAGAAACAAATTTAACAGATGTAAAAATTATTGAACCAGCAGTTTTTGGCGATCACCGCGGCTTTTTCACTGAGAGTTTTTCAGTAGAAGACTTCAAAGCAGCTGGAATAGATTTTGATTTTATTCAAGACAATCATTCACTTTCAACACAACCAGGTGTGCTGCGAGGCTTACACTTTCAAAAGGGAAAATCAGCCCAAACGAAATTGATTCGCGTTGTGACGGGAGCAGTTCTCGATGTCATCGTGGATATCCGTAAAGGAAGTCCAACTTATGGGAAATGGGAAGGTTATATTCTTTCTGAGCATAATCATCGTCAATTGTTAGTTCCTCGAGGATATGCTCACGGATTTGTTACATTGACCCCAAATGTCAATTTCATGTACAAGTGTGATAATTATTACGATGCAGAGGCAGATGGTGGTATTTCATTTGCAGATCCAGATTTAGCGATTGATTGGCCGATTGATATCGAAAAAGCCATCACATCAGAAAAAGATGCAAAACAACCAACCTTGAAAGAATTTGAAGCTGAAAATCCTTTCGTTTATGGTGAAATTTAAGGGGTAGATAATTGATGAAAAATATTATCGTAACTGGTGGAGCAGGTTTCATCGGCTCTAACTTTGTTCATTATGTTGCAAATAATCATCCAGATGTCCACATTACTGTTTTAGATAAATTAACTTACGCAGGAAACAAGGAAAATTTAGCTGGATTACCTGAAGATCGAGTAGAATTAGTAGTTGGCGATATTGCTGATGCAGAGTTAGTTGATCGTTTAGTCAAAAAAACAGATGCGGTTGTTCATTATGCGGCTGAATCTCACAATGACAACTCTCTAAAAGATCCATTTCCTTTTGTTCAAACGAACATCATTGGAACCTATACATTGATTGAAGCATGTCGAAAAAATAATGTGCGGTATCATCATGTATCCACCGATGAAGTATATGGCGATCTTCCATTAAGAGAAGATTTGCCCGGTCATGGTGAAGGTGAAGGAGAAAAATTCACAGCAGAAACACCTTACAATCCTTCAAGTCCATATTCGTCAACCAAAGCAGGATCAGATTTATTAGTAAAAGCTTGGGTACGGTCGTTTGGATTACGGGCGACAATTTCAAATTGTTCAAATAACTATGGACCGTATCAACATATTGAAAAATTCATTCCCCGTCAAATTACAAACATTTTGAGCGGAATTCGTCCAAAATTGTACGGTGACGGTAAGAATGTGCGAGATTGGATACACACTAATGATCATTCTTCTGCTGTTTGGGCAATCTTAACCAAGGGTAAGATTGGTGAAACCTATCTGATTGGTGCGGATGGAGAAGAAGATAATAAAACCGTAATGGAGATCATCTTAGAAGAAATGGGTCAACCAAAAGACGCATACGATCATGTAAAGGATCGTGCTGGGCATGATTTACGTTATGCAATTGATTCAACGAAATTACGAGAAGAATTAGGGTGGACACCAGAATTTACGAACTTCCGTGCGGGTATGAAAGATACCATTAAATGGTATACTGAGCATGAAGAGTGGTGGCGTGCTGAAAAAGAAGCGGTCGAAAGTAATTACGCCAAAAACGGCCAATAATACTAATTGAATCTGGCAGGGGTAACCTGCCTTTTTTTGAGAAAAGGAGTCGATAGAAATGATCTTAATTACAGGTGGACACGGACAATTAGGAACAGAGTTACGTCATTTATTAGATGAAAAAAAGCTTGAGTATCTTTCAACGGATGCTGATCAGCTTGATATTACCGATAAAGAGGGTACGTACAAGTTCATTACAGATATGAAACCAGAAATTATCTATCATTGTGCTGCTTACACTGCTGTTGATAAGGCGGAGGACGAAGGAAAAGAGTTAGATGAAAAAATTAACGTGGAAGGCACACGTAACGTTGCTGAAGCAGCAAAAGCTGCCGGAGCAACATTAATTTATATTAGTACGGATTATGTCTTTGATGGTAAGAAAAAAGAAGGTATGTATCAAGTAGACGATACGACAAACCCATTAAGCGAATATGGCCGAACGAAACTATTGGGCGAAAAAGCTGTACAAGAAACGATGGATGACTATTATATCATCCGTACTTCATGGGTATTTGGCATCTATGGTCATAACTTTATTTATACCATGCAGAAATTAGCTAAAACGCATGATCGTTTGACGGTTGTAAATGATCAATTCGGCCGACCAACTTGGACACGGACATTAGCAGAATTTATGGTATTCGTCATTGAAAAGAAAGCACCATTCGGCATTTATCATTTATCGAATGAAAACAGCTGTTCATGGTATGAGTTCGCAAAAGAAATTTTGAAAGATACAGATGTAGAAGTAGCACCAGTGACTTCTGAGGAGTATCCGCAAAAAGCCACTCGTCCGCAATATTCAATCATGGACTTAAGTAAAGCCAAAGGATTAGGTTTTGAAATACCTACGTGGCAAGAAGCATTGAATAGTTTCCTTGAATTAGAAGCAAAACAGTAAGAAAGAAGCTAGAGGTGAGAGATTTGTTTGAAGTAGTGGTGGTTCTTTATAATATGACGTTTTCTGAGTCACCGACGATCATAAGCTTAAACCAACTTCTTGCCTCTGGAGCTTTTCCAGAAATTCGAAAAATTTTGATTTTTGATAACAGTGAGCAAGGGACAGAACCAGTAGAATTAGAAGGGCGTTTCATTTATTATCACAGTAAAAAAAATGTTGGATTGGCTCAGGCTTATAATTACGCTTTGGACCAAAGCAATGATGACACAGAATGGCTGATGACCTTAGATCAAGATACAAAGCTAACGAAAGAATACTTAAGTGAACTAATTAGTACATCTTCAGAATTGTCAGAAACTGTCGCAGCCGTGGCTCCGATAGTAACAGACAATGAACGACAAATTTCTCCTGTACGTAGCGATACTTTGCGTCCATTACATACAGAATTACCTAAAAAAAATCGTGTATATTCTAAGGATATTATGGTGATTAATTCAGGAACGGCAATAAGAACGATTTTTTTACGAGAATTGGGCGGGTACAATATTCATTTTCCATTAGACTACTTGGATCATTGGCTTTGCTGGCGTATCTTTAACGAACATCAACAAATCTATATTCTTTCAAATGAACTAGAACATCAATTATCAGTGTTAGACTATAAAAATCATATGAATCTTTCTCGTTATCTAGCAATCATTCAAGCTGAAAAATGCTATTATTATTTATATAACAAACAATTGCTTCCTCAATATCGAAGGCAACTATTACTTCGTGGATGTAAACAGTTTTTAACTGGAAGATTTAACTATGGAAAATTGACATTCGAATTTTTAATTTCAGGAGGAAAAAATGGAAACACGGGCAGAAAAGCGGACTAGGGAAGTGCCATATGAGAAGACGAATCCTTTTGAATGGATTATTGATCAAATCATTCGCTTTAGATACATAATAGGCATACTTTTTCTTATTTTAATCGTCGTACTAAACTTAAATGGGAGTTCGATAGGTTCTTGGGATAAAATTGTTTCTGAACGTAGTGACGACAAGAAGTCTGATGTCATTTTTGGTGAAAATAGAGCTGTTCGTTCGGATGAATGGATGGTTCAAACGCCTTTTTATTTCTCACAAGCTGAAAGTGATTATCCAGTCGTAAACAAGCAGTATGGCAAAGAAGGCCAAAACATGATTCTTGCTTACAACTCGCCTGTTAAGGATATAACTGTGATAGGAAAACCATTCAATTGGGGATTTCTTTTTTTAGGGAAAGAACGAGGACTCTCCTTTTATTGGGGATTTAAAATTATCGGGATGCTTCTATTGAGTTTCGAATTGGTCATGATCCTAACCAAACGTAATAAGTACTTGTCATTGTTGGGGGCATTCTGGATCACTTTTTCTCCCTCAATTCAATGGTGGTTTATGCAGCATGTAGGAGATTTAATATTTTTTACGTTGGCGATTATGGTAGCAAGTTATTATTTTATTGCTAAGCACGACAACAAAATCTTGCGTCTACTTATGATGAGCTTAATTGTGATTAATGGCATTGGTTTTGTCTTAGTATTGTATCCTGCCCACCAAGTGCCATTGGCTTATCTAATTCTATTTTGGTTGTTCGGCACATTGATTCATTTCCGAAAAAAAATAGTACTAGATATTTGGGATTTACCGATTATTATTGGTGGTCTTGGACTAATCGTATTTATTCTTTTACATTTTTATAATACATCAAAGGATGCTATCGATGCGACGATGAACACTATTTATCCAGGCCATCGTGAAGCTGAAGGCGGGGGCCGTCCATTATCAGATTATTTTCTGTTTTTGACAAATTGGAAAATCCCATTTAAAGACTTCGATTTTTATGGAACAAACAACGGGGAAGTCGCATCATATTTCAATTTATTTCCTCTGACAGTATTGCTATCACCATTTGTTTTCTTTTCTAAACGCGGCAAGGAAGAAAAATATTTGGGAGTAATTTTAGGGTTGTTTTGTTGTTTCGTTTTTGGTTGGACCTATTTCGGTTATAGTCATGGCATCGCAAAAACTTTGATGTTGACTTATGTGACAAGTACACGTGGTTTAGTAACTTTAGGTTTTGGCTCGGTATTATTAAGTTTATGGATGATAAATTTCTTATGGGAATATGTAAAAGTTTCTTGGTGGATAAAATTAATAATACTTGGTCTTGTTATGATACAGGCTTCTCATTCTGTCATTTCCTCAGTAATGGGGTTGTATTTTAATAATTTTGAAATTTTTATGACACTTGTGGTGTTCGCTTTACTTCTTTTCTGCGTGCTATTCAAATTGAAAAAAATGTTTATCTTGGGGATGACTGTGATTGTTTTAGTCTCAGGAATTTTTGTTAATCCAGTCGTACGTGGAACTGGAGCGATTGATAAGAAGACATTGGCCGAAGAAATCGTTAAAATTAAAAAGAAAGACCCCGATGCATTATGGCTTTCAGAGGGGGATTTGTATAATTTTACTCCAGCATTAGGTGTGAAGACGATTAATTCTGTACGTTTTTATCCAGATATGAAGTTATGGCATGAGATTGATCCAAAAGGTAAGAATGAGAAAATCTACAACCGTTATGCGCATACACGTGCGTTTGCTGTATCGGAAGCAACAAGATTCCACTTGGATCGACCTGATAATTTTACGGTTTATCTCAATTTTACAGATTGTAAAAAACTAGGATTTAAATATGTAATTAGTAAACGTCCGATGGAGGACTATAACTCATTAAACTATGCACAATTTGAACGCATTTATGGTCCGGATAAAGACAAGTGGTCAATTTATAAGTTGAGCTTTACTTCAGATGAAGAACAGGTACAACCTGAACATGAGATTGATCCAGTTGGCGGAATGGAGAACTATCAGGAAATTCCACAGCCGGCGCCAAGCTATGGTGAGTATATTAATTAAGAGAAAGTCGGAGAGAAAAATGGGACGAGTAAAAGAAGGCACAGCAGCTATTTTGAACTTAGTTAGTGCATCTATTCTAATCGGAATGACACTATTATGCTTTTTCCTTTGGACTAGAGGAATCGGCACGCCTGAAATGTTTAATATTTATGCACATATGAGTCGTTACATGCCGATTGGTGCTACGATTGTTTTAGTGCTGAATTGTTATCGGATGAAATGGGCTGATATGATTTGGGTTGGAGTTGCACTGCTTTCAATTCTTTTCTTTCATCAATTTGACACCATGAGACAGGCTGATTTTTTCTTGGACATAACGATTGCTTTGATTATTTTCGTTGTTTTGGATTTTAAATTAGTTGAATTTACGAAGGAACTACGGCTGATATTTGCTGGATTGATGTTGATAATTCTTTTAATCACGGCATACCGAATTTTTTCAGAGATTCCAACACCGACATCTGGTAATAGTATTTGGGATAAGAGCAATAAGCTTCAGGAGATTTGGATTAATACAAACACGATTGGTAGCAGTGTGATGTGTTCAAGCTTTCTGATCGCCACTTTGTTGCAATCACTGGATTGGACATGGGCAAAAATACTTAAGTTTGTAGTTTATTTTATCGCATTAGCATGTACGTGGGTCGTTCAATCCCAAGCAGCATTTTTTGCTGTTGTCTGCTTCGTTCTTTTTGACGCATGGCCTAATTTTTTGAAGGAAAAAGTTAGATGGGCTTATGGCGTCGTGTACAGTGTTTTTCTTATAGGTATTTTTCCATTATCACTTTATTTGGCAAATTCGAGTAATATTGATTTGTTTACTGGGCGCGAAGATATTTGGAAACAATTTTATGATACGCTGTTTAAAGTTCGAAAACAATTCTTGGTGGGGATGCCGCCGTTCACCTTTAAGCGTGGGGAGCAAGTCTTAGGAAACCATAACAGCTATAATGCGATATTAGGCGGATTTGGATTAATTGGACTTGTCCTCATCAGTCTATTCATACTATATAATATTTGGTCGCTTATTATTAGGGAGGAAACTCAAGCTATTCAATTTAGTTTCATTATCGCTTTTTTTGCTATTTTGTTGCAATCAACGATGGAAGATACTCTAATGGCACCTTATTGGATTCCAATCACTTTCTGTTTGTTAGGTCTTGCTTGGCAAGAAAACCCTGAGATTGAAGAAATCTATGACTATTCAACAAATGTGTTCGATCAGAGAGATGAAGAGCTTGAAATAGAGCCCTCGCGTAAAAATCGCAGGAGATTATAATGAATAAAGTTTAGATGTTGTGTCAGACATCTAAACTTTTTTGGCTCTAAGTCAAATCGTGTTGTTCTCATTAAATCACTGAAAGGAAATGCTTCGG
>ENA-OXVJ01000020-OXVJ01000020.1-human-gut-metagenome-genome-assembly--contig:-NODE-20-length-84914-cov-19.868370_pt1 | contig 84914 bp, 69 predicted proteins | sample MGYA00249248_ERZ652692 | MGnify/ENA primary metagenome ERZ652692 (study PRJEB26925, sample SAMN05826544) | human gut metagenome | biome: ENVO:2100002; feature: ENVO:00000062; material: ENVO:00002003... | reverse complement strand
ACGAGATCTAGTACGGTCTCGTGGGCTCGGAGATGTGTATAAGAGACAGTTTCACTACCCGCTGCCGGCGGCCAATGCGCAAAATTCGCGCCGGATTGCACAAAAAGTGGCGACGTTCGATGGTGAAAGGGCCGTTCGAGCGGGACGGAGGGCTTCGCATCTCGGACGGGTTCCGGGCTCGAGTTTCCCACCTGCGGTTTTGTCGAGATCCCTCGATCGGCGCTCCCTCGGCTTTCTTCAAGGAATCAAACGTCGCGGTTTTTTGTGCGAATCACAGCCTGGAAGATGCATCGAAAGTCAGTCGTACCCTATTGGGAGGCCGAGCTGTCTGCGGAGTTTCAGCTTCCTCGAGTGGTAGTTTGCCACGCGCACCTGCGATCGTTTTCCGAGATGCTTGCGGATCCTGTCCGCGATCGCATCGGTGGCGACTAGGCTGTCCAGCTCGTCATTGGTGACGGAGACGACGGTCCAGCCCATGGAAGCGAGGGCGTTCGTCCTTCGGGAGTCCTCGATGCGCTTTTCTTCCCCGGAGTGCGATTCCCGGCTTTGGTATTCGACATCGAGCTTCGCTTCCGGCCAGCATAGATCGCACCGGAAACACGATTTGCCCGTAAGCGCTCGTGCAGCCGGGTTGGCTTTCACCTCGTAGTTCATGCGGGGAATGCCCAGCCCGTATCCGCCGTACATCATGGGCAGGCCGAGGAGAATGGCTTTCTTGGTCTCGCGCGGGGAGGCCGAGTTGTCGGCAAGGTAGCGCAAGGTTTTCGCGGCTTTGGTTGCGCCGCGAAGCGACGGGTTTCGTGTGGCGAAGTCTGCAAGGGCGTGAATCGATGACAGGGGTTCGACCTGGTAGGCGGATGATGTGCCGGTTCGTCTGGTTTGATAGGAGCCGCACAGTTCGTAGCCGAGTTCGAGCAGTGCGATCATGCTGGTCTCTTGAGCTGCTATATGCACGAAGGCGAGGGGTGCAGCGCTTACGTATGCGCCGTTGCCAAGTCGGTGAAGCGGGCGTCCCTGCACGATCGTTTTGCATGCGCGCACCGTGAAAGCGCTTGTAGATCGGCATTGGGATACGCGAGACACCAGAAGATGCACAGGTTGTTCGAGCATCATGGATGGGTGCAACGTTTCGAGCGATTCGAGGGCCTGCCGAAAGGCGCACATGCTGGGCGCTCGATCCGGCATCGTGTGCGCTCCGCTGCGCAAAAGGGTTCGCTCTCGCGGGTCGGTCGTGCGCAGGATCTGCAAAGCGGTTTCGTATCCGAAGCATATCGAGGGTGAAGCCACCGCGCCTCCTCATTGCCCTTGGGTTGAGAGGATCTTACGGGCGTGGTAGGGGAAACGAGGGCACGGTTTCCGCAATGGGCCGCCTCGTGAGGAGGGGCGCTCGCACTGGCTCTTTGTTGCCGATATTCTAGCACGCGAGAGGCGGTGCGGGAATGCGAGTGCAGCAAGATGCAAGCGACCGACGGCCAGGCCGACAGCCGGTTCCATCTCGTCGTCACGATCGGGTGCGCGCCTATTCGGCCGCATCGGCGTTTAGCGCATCCCCCTCTTCCTCGATGGCCTGCACCTCGATCACTTCCATGATGAGGCGACCGAAATCGGGCGCGGTGGCCGAGGTGATGACGGGCCCGCCGATCTTCTTCTCGGCTGCTTTGCGCGCGATGCCCGCCACCTCGCCGCCTGAGCGTGCGACCTCGCGATGCTCGGGGAGGCTTTCAGGGTCGGTCGCTCGCTCGACCTCGGCCGTGGTGGCTTCCGCCAGCGTGCTCAAAGCTAGCTCTAGGTCGCTCATGTTGTCGCGCAGGCTTTCGTTGGCGAGGCCTTTGAAGGTTTTATACTCGCGGGCGGTCATGTCCGACCAGGCGCGATATATGTCGTTGGTCAGGATGGCGTATTCGGAATTGGTTTTCACGCCGCGTTCTCGCCATTCGAACGTCAGGTTCTTCCTCACGCGAATGGAGAACAGGCGCTGGCTGATCCAGTCCTCGGTGTAGCCTTTGCGGCGGTAGTACTCGATGGCGCGTTCGATGGCGAGCTCGGGGTCGAACATTTCGTCGATGCGCTCTTTGCCGACCTGTGCGAGCCACAGCTTGAACGGCTCGGCCTTGGGCGAGGGGATGGACCGGACGAGGCGCAGTACCTGCTCGGTGGTGCCGGCGTCGGTGCGGTAGAACTATTGTCTTCCGCAGACTGCGTTTTCAGTTGGCTGCATTCTGCAACCAACCGACTGCCTTCCTCTTCGAGGCGATGCTTGAGCGCTCTCCGATAGGTGCGAGCTTCGGGGCTTTCCGTCAACATCGCCATCGCGTCCACGATGGAAAAGTTCCCGACTTATGCGCTGCTCTGCCATGAAAAAGGCCGAAAAAGGCAATGTCCGTGACTTACGTGCGCTCCGAAAGGCTCCAACCTTCTCTTTTTTGCGGCTCTCGCAATTCAAAAGATTCTGTGACCAGGTATTTCCCTGATCACGTTCACGATGAGGCGCGCAGAAGTCTAAGACTTGCTTGGCGGAAGTGCGCATAAGTAGGGGACATTGCCGTTTTCGGCCTTTTCCATGGCAGAGCGCGTTTCACTGCATGTTTTGCCGTTTGGGCTTGGAGCGAAAAGAGGGTGCGTGCGGTTGCGGCTCTCGAAATGCGGGTTCCCGCGTTTGCCTTGCGGTACAATACCCTCTATGAGCGAACCGGCATCCATAGTGATCATCGAGGACGACGCCGACATCAACGAGGTGGTGGCGGTGCATTTGCGCCGCAACGGGTTCGCTTGCACGCAGGCCTTCTCGGGCAGCGAGGGGCGGCTGCTGCTTTCCGGCTCCGAGCCGTTCGACCTCGTGATCACCGATCTCATGCTGCCGGGCATGGCGGGCGAGGACGTGGTGCGCCTCGTGCGCGCCCGCGGCGACATGCCCGTCATCGTGATGTCGGCGCGCACGACCGCCGCCGACAAGGTGGCGCTGCTGAAGCTGGGCGCCGACGATTACCTGACCAAGCCCTTCGACCTCGACGAGCTGCTGGCTCGCGTGCAGGTGCAGCTGCGCCACGCCGACGTTCGCCGCGCATCCGCGTCCGGCGCGCCTTCCGACGAGCGCCTCCCCGAGCCCGCCGCCGCAGCCGCGATGCGCTACAAAGACTGGACGCTCGACGTCGACGCCCGCACGCTTTCGGTGCAGGGCGAGCCCGTGCGCCTCACGCGCCTGGAGTTCAACATCCTCGAAGCTCTCGTGCGACGTCCGCGCAAGGTGTTCACGAAGCGCGAGCTGTTCGAGATCGCATGGAACGAGGAAAGCGCGGTCGAGGAGAAGGCCATCAACGTGCACGTCAGCAACATCCGCAGCAAGCTGCGCGCCGCGCATTCGGCCGGCGAGATAGAAACGGTATGGGGCATCGGCTTCAAGCTGGCCGAATGAGCGGTTCGCTTGTCTTCGCGCGCGTTCTTACAACTTTCTTAACGTTTTCGGGAAGGTTCCCTAACGCCTTCTCCGTATCGTGGATGGCAGAGCGTTCACGGCAGGAGTAGGCGGGCTTGCTGCAGCGAGCCGCATAACCTTGAAGGTTCTGAGGGTTTGAGCTAAGAGGCCTGATGCGCCTGTGCGAAAACTCTCAGCTTCTGAAAGGCTAAGCGGACGTTGCGGCAAGCCGTCAGGAAGGAGAATCGCGTGCTGGCAATTGAAACGCGTGGCCTGAGCAAGGCGTATCGCGGGCGCAACGTCGTCGACGGGCTGGACATGCACGTCGCCCGCGGCGATATCTACGGCTTCGTCGGCCGAAACGGCGCAGGAAAATCGACCACGATGAAGATGATCTGCGGGATGATCCGTCCCACGGCGGGTGAGGTGCGTCTGTTCGACCGCCTGGCCGCCGACCCGTCGGGCAGCGCTGAGTACAGCGAGGCCGTCCGCATCGGCGCGTTGGTGGAAAGCCCTGGACTGTACCCCAACATGACCGCGTTCGATAATATGCGCTGCAAGGCTATCGCGCTGGGCATCGTGGACGATGTGGGGGAAATCGAGCAGCTGCTGAGCGTCGTGGGGCTGGGTACTGCGGGCGGGAAGCGAACGGAGAACTACTCTATGGGCATGAAGCAGCGCCTCGGATTGGCGCTGGCGATGCTAGGCTCGCCCGACGTGCTGCTGCTGGACGAGCCGATGAACGGGCTCGATCCCGAGGGCGTGCGCGAGATGCGCAACCTCATCATCCGCTTGAACGAGCAGCGTGGCGTCACCGTGGTGGTGAGCTCGCATGTGCTGGACCAGCTGGGGCGCATCGCCACGCGCTACGGCGTGATCGACGCGGGTCGGATGGTATGCGAGATGACGGCGGACGAAGTGACCCAGGCGTGCGGCGATTACCTGGTCGTGCGCACGGCTGAGCCGGAGCGCACGCTGGCGCTGCTGGCCGAGGCATATCCTGATATCGCCTGCACGGTGTTGCCGGACGGGACGCTGCGCTTGCGGGGCGTGTCGGAGGAGCGCGCAGCGCTCGACGCGACCGTGTTCGGCACGTTCCTGGCTGCGAACAATATCCCGGTGTACGAACTGCGTGTCCACGAGCGTGATTTGGAAGACTACTTCCTCGAACTCATGGGAGGGGATGCTGCTCATGTTTAAGTACCTGCGCATGGATGCATATCGCCTGATCAAGACCAAGACGCTGTATGTAGCGCTCGGTATTATCCTCGCGGCGGTGGCGTTTTCGGTGTATATGATGAGCACGGCGGCCATGCCTGACCTTAGCGCGACGGGCGGGGAAGGCCCCTCGTCGATGGCGATCCAAAACGGCAAGGAGCTTGGAAGCTTCACGCAGACCCAGTCCGGTCTGTGGATCTGGACGACGGTCCTCCTCGTCTCCGTGGTGGTCGCCCAGTTCTTTGCGCTTGATTTCTCAAGCGGTTTCGTGAAGAGCCTGCCCCTGTCGCGACGGGATCGCTTGGACTACTACGGCGGGAAGATCGTGTTCGTCGTCATGCTCTCGACGGCGTTCTCGGTGTTCGGTATCGCTGTGTTCGAAATCCTTCTCAAGGCGGCAGGGTTCGCGTACGCCCATGCGGATTCGGTCCCGGAAATCGCCGTCTGGTACGGGTTGCTGCTGCTTGTCCTTTGGACGTATGGAATGCTGGCCGCGACGGCAACCTGGTTGACGCGGAGTAGGGGTGTGGGCATTGTCGTCACACTGCTCGCGAGCACTTCCGTTGCATGGGAGCCCCTCGCTCGCGCAGCGGAATGGCTTCCGTACGGCAGCTGTGCGCTGCTGGTTCAGGGCGGTCAGGCGCTGCTGGCGTCGCCGGGCGACATAGGCCATATCCTCGTCTCGTGCGGCACGGTGCTGGTGGCGTGCGTGGCGGTGGCGCTGGGCGTGTGCGCTCGAAAGGACGTGTAGGAACATGAACGGGTTCGTGCTGGCCGGTGTCGCGATTGCGGCGTTCGCCGCGGGGGCGGCGCTCGTCTCCTTCCGATACGAGCGGGAGCTGCGGCGCATGGCGCGATTCCTCGACCAGCGCGAACCTACCGGCAATGCCCGCATGACGGCGTTCGTGCGCACGCGCGGCGTGCTGGGCATCGCGCGCGGCGTGAATGCGGAGTTGGACGAGCTGCAAAACGAGCGCATCGCTTCCCAGCAGGCGCGCCAGGCGTTCCAAGCGGGGCTCACGTGCCTGTCGCACGACATCCGCACGCCGCTGGCCGGGGCGCAGGGCTACCTGCAGCTGGTGGAGGACGAGGCCGATCCCGCGGCGAAGGAGCGCTACTTGAGCGCCGCCGCCCATCGGCTGGACGACGTGCGGGTGCTGCTGGACGACCTGTTCTCGTTCGCCCAGGTGCACGATCCGTCGTTCGAGGTGGCGTACGAGCCGGTGCGTCCGGCCGACGTGCTGGGAGACGTGCTGGCCGGGCTGTACCCGCAGTTCCGCGAGCGGGGCTGGGAGCCGCGCGTGCTGCTGGACGACGAGGCGGTCGTGCAGGCCGATGCCGAGGCGCTCGCGCGCATCTTCCGCAACTTGACGGCGAACGCGCTTCGCCACGGCGCGGCGGCGCCCGTCATCGAGCAGCGCGGCGGGCGCGTGACGTTCGAGAACCGCGTGGATGATCCGGATGCGATCGACGTCGACCGCCTGTTCGAGCGCTTCTACCAAGGAGGCGGCGCTCGATCGAGCGCGGGGGCAGGTTTGGGCTTGGCCATCGTCTCCCAGCTGGCCGCCTCCATGGGGGCCACCGCCGCCGCCTCTCTCGAGGGAGGCGTCCTCCGCGTGACCGTAGAACTGCAGTAGCCGGCGTATCGGGCGCCCCGGCGACACCGGCTCAGCCGGTTCGCTTGAAGCTGTCGATGCAGGCATCCAGCACGTCGCGCACGACGCGCGGCGCACCGGGACGGACGTGGGCTCCGTAGGCGAGGGGCGGCCACTCCATGGGGCGCGCTTCCAGCGGCGGGCATATTTTCGAGATGTTGGAATGGTTGAAGAACGATACGGCGTCGCCTCGAAGGCAGTCCATGGTGAGCTTCTCCCTGAAAATGGATTCCTTCACCACGTTGTCTCGCGCGAAAAAGGATTCGAACTCGTGCAGCTCGGGAACGTCGCGATAGCCCGCTCCTGCGTACACCGTGATGTTTTCGAGCAGGTCGGTGGATATCGTCTCGCGCTTCGCCAAGGGGCTGTCGGGGGAGAACACGCAGTAGTATTTCTCGCGCGACAGCGGCGTGAACGAGGCTCCCATCTGCCGTAGCGCAAGCGAGTCCGCAGAGAAGAAAAGATCGAACAGCCCCTGCGCGAACCCTTCTGCCGCGTTGCCGTACGAGGTTTCCACGAAGTCGATTTTGAGGCGGGGATGCGTTTGCGCCATCTGCCGGACCGCTTCCATCATGAAGGGGTGGACCTGCCACCAGACTCCGATCGTCACGCGCTCGGCCGGTTGCTCCTCCGCGACGGATCGCCCTTCTTCCCTCGCCTTGTCCAGGATGTCGAGAGCCTCTTTCGCAGCCCGATAGAGAACAAGCCCGGCATCGGTGGGGCGCACGCCGCTCGGGCCTCGCTCAAGGATGCGGTAGCCGAGCTCAGCTTCGAGCGAGTTGATCCTTTGGGCGAACGAGGGCACGGAAAGGAACTGGCCTTTCGCCGCTTTGTTGAAGCTCCCCAGCTCCACTGCGGCTGTGAATGACCTCAGCTGGACATCGTTCATGGCGCCTCCCCGTTTCTTCCCCCTGTATAAGGCATTGCCTTATACCCAGATTACCATACTTGAAATATGCAGGGTATTGCACGGCCTGTATGATTGGTGATGCTCCGATTGAATCGGAGCCGTTCGAAGACGCGTCGGATGGGGAGCTTCCTGCAATGGTTTCACCGTTGATTGCATGTCGGGTTTCGACTCGACGGTTCAAATTATTGAAAGGAACAAAGGGATGGAGCGTATAGAAGGGGATCTCTCTCGCCGGGGGTTCGTCGGTGCCGCTTTCGCCGGCGCGATGGGCATTGCTGCCGCATCGGTGCTTTCGGGATGCAGTGCGGGCGGTTCGTCGGCTGCTGACGGCGATTGGACGGAAACGTTCGACGTGGTGGTGGTCGGCTCGGGCGCAGGCGGGCATGCGGCAGCCATCGAAGCTGCCAAGGCAGGCGCGAAGGTCGTCCTTCTGGAGAAGGAGAACGGTCTCGGCGGCGATTCCGCGGTATGCGACGGCATCGTTTCCGGATGGGGCACCCGTTTGGCGAAGGCCCAGGGCATCGATGTTTCACCGGACGAGATCTACGACTGGTTCATGGCGCATTCCGAGTGGTTCGGTGCGATCGATCCTGAGGTGGCCCGTTTGAACGCCGACAAGTGCGGCGAGACCATCGACTGGCTCGAAGAGCTGGGCGTTCCGTTCGAGGAAGAGGTCGGCCCCCGCATGAGCTACACCGATCTGCCTGTTGTTCACCAGGTGGTGGGCAAGGGCGGCGCGATGGTGAGTGCCATGACCGCGGCTGCCGAAAGCGCCGGCGTCTCCATCGAGACGAAAACCGCCGTCACCAAGCTCGTGAAGGACGCTGACGGCCGCGTTGTGGGCGTCGAGGCTATGAAGGGCCGCGAGCGTGTTCGCATCAAGGCCGAGAAGGGCGTGGTGCTGGCTACGGGCGGCTATTCGGGCAGCACCGACATGCTGGTTGCCCTGTGCCCTGCGAACAAGAACCTGAAGGCTTCGGGTGCCGCGGGACTGACCGGCGATGGCTTGACGATGGCGTCTGACGCCGGCGTGTTCACCACACGCACCTCATGGCAACCGCTGATGAGCCCGGTGGCCGGCGCGGCCACGAAGTCGCCCGTGCTCATCGACTACTCCGAGCGCCTGAACGGGCTTCTGCTCGACGAGAACGGCGAGCGCTTCTGCAACGAGGGCCGTCAGTATTTCGGCAGGGCTCTTGCGATCGACGTGCTGGCGAAGCAGAACGAGCAGGATGGCGAGGAAGTTGTTCTCATGATTCCCACGACGCCCGAGCTGGAGAAGCTGCTGAGCGTGCGCGAAATCGTGTGGCCTTGCGGCGACACCGTCGAGGAGGTCGCCGAGCAGGTGGGCCTCGATCCGGCGAAGGTGAAGGCGACGGTGGAGCGCTACAACGGGTTCGTCGAGGCGGGTCTCGACGAGGATTTCGGTCGAAGCGGCGAGCACCTCGTTCCCATGACCGGCCCGTTCTATGCGGCTCCGGTGACCGTGAGCACGTCGATGACCATCGGCGGCGTCAAGATCAACACGAACGGCGAGGCCCTCAAGCTGGCAAGCTCCGGCAAGGGAGACGTGACCTTGGAGCCGGTACCCGGTCTGTACGCCACGGGCGAAGTGTGCGAATGGAACTGCGCGAGCGGTTGGACTGTGCTTAGCGCCGTGACCATCGGCAGGATCGCCGGGCAGAACGCTGCGGCGGAAGGTTCTGCTTCGTAAAACGATCCGTTTCGCAAGAGCGCCGGTCGGCACTCGACCGTGCGGGTTTCGAGAAAAGGGCGCCCACCCCCCCCCTCCGGGCGCCCTTTTCGCGCCATCGTCGGGACGCTACCGCGAAAAGCACCATGTCCCCGACTTATGTGCGCTTTCGGAACCGCTCGTGGTCGCGAAGTGAACTTCGGTGAACTTCTGACCTGGGATTATGTTGCGCGACATGTCCCGAACGCGTCCGCGAAGGCCGAATCGGCGTGGCGGAGGTGCGCATAAGTCGGGAACATGGTCGTTTTCTTCCGATTTCGCTGACGGAGTGCGATTCGCGAGCCCCCGCTCCAGCCGCCACTCCACTTGCAGCCGCCAGGGCGGCTTGCGACGCCCTCGGCAAGAGGACCCTTCCTCGAAATATCTTACTGAAAAGATCATGTTCGTGCTTCCGGTTTGCTAGAATGAAGCGTCGGATAAGGCGGGTGACGCGCGTTTTCGCAGGACAATGCCGTCATTCGAGGGAGGCGCGACCCTTTTGCGGTGCCGCTTGGGGGAAACGCGCCCGTTGGAGGGAAGGATGGGAACCATGGGGGATGAGCCGATCGAGCGTCCTGAGCGCGAAGAAGCGCGTTCGGGTGAGGCGGAGCGTGCCGTCAAGGAGGTGGGATCCGCGAAGTCGGCCCGCGATGCGGATGCCGCCGGCAAAGAAGGCGCGGAGCCGTACAAGCCCGGCTCGTTCGAAGGGGGCATCGTCGAGTTTCCCTCCGGGGACGAGCCCGCCGTACCGCCGCGCAAGCGCTTGCCGCTTGTGCTGGCGATCATCGGCCTGGTCCTGTGCTTCACGGGATCGCTCGCGCTCGTGGGCGCGGCGTGCGGCGCCGTGTCGCTCGGGCTGTTCGTGCGCGACAGGAAGGCTACGGAGGGCTCGCCGGCCCTCGCCGCCCCGAAGGCGACGCTCGGGTTGGCGGCGTGCTCGTTGCTGCTGGGTATCACGATCATGGCGGGCATGGCCTCCGGCGACGATGCGCAGGTGCAGCAGCCCGACCAGCCGGCTTCGCAGCAACAAGAGGCGCTTCTGGAAGCGGCCGAGGAGCACGAGCTGAGCTTCGTCGTCGAGGCCGCCGGCGAGGAGGACGTCCCCGCTTCCGTGACGGTGCTGGTGACCGGCACGCAGGCCGACGGCACAAAAGTGAGCGATTCGCACAGGGCAGCCCTCGGAAAGACGTACGTGCTGGCGTATCCGGCGGGCTCGTACACGTTCGAGGTGTCCGCGTCCTCGCTCGAGGCGGGCGACGTGCTGTTCAAAGCCGAGCGCGTCGAATGCGCGTTCGACGGATCCGCGGACCGCACGGTGCGCATCAAGGTGTCGCAAGACGCCGCCGCCATGCAGAAGGCGCAGGAGGAGAAGGCTGCTCAGGAGAAAGCCGCGCAGGAGGAGGCCGAGCGCCAGAGGGCCGAGGAAGCGGCGGCTGCCGAAGCTGCTGCGGCAGCGGCAGCCGAGCAAGAAGCAGCAGCGGCCGCCGCTGCCGAACAAGAAGCAGCGGCCGCAGCAGCCGCGGCTGCTGCGGCGAGCGGCGGAGGCGGAGATACCGTGTACATCACGAACACGGGCGAGAAATACCACCGTGACGGATGCCGGTACCTGAAGAAGAGCCAGATCGCGATATCGCGTTCCGATGCCATCGCTCAAGGCTACGGCGCCTGTTCCGTGTGCAATCCGTAGGGCTCGCCCAGGGACGGGGCGTGCGTCAAGGGGACGGGTGATTTGACACACCCTTGGCGCCCTTTCCCCATGAGGCCCTGAGAAAAGCGAACGCCCGGCAGGCACGGGGCTTGCCGGGCGTTCGCGAGCAAACGGTCGCCGACCTCTTACGCCGGCCTGATCACCAGCTCCCTGATCAGGCTGTCGTCGAGGCTGCACGAGCCGTCGGTGCAGTTCTCGATCTGGGCGAGGGCGTGGATGATGGTGCCGTTGTAATCGGCGTAGAAGTTCACCGTGCGCTCGTTCACCACGCGCGGGTCCAGCATGCCGAAGCCTCCGAACATGAACTTGTTGTGGTAGTACATCTCGATGGCGTTGCGGCCGAACAGAAACGAGTTCTGGCGCTTCACCACGGAGGGGCAGTAGTCGAACAGACGGCACTCCTCGGCGAAGCAGGCGGCCAGCGCCTCGTGATCTTTGCTCTGCATCGCGGAAACGAAATCGTTGATGACCATGGTCGCCTCCTAGTAGACTTTCTCGGAATTGAGCAGGGCGTCGGTGCCGCCGTCCACGAACAGGACCACGCCGTTGATACCGCTGGCTTCGGGGCTGGCGATGAACGCCATGGCGTTCGCGATCTCGACGGGATCCATGAGCGGTTCCTCGCCGAAATGGGTGGGCACGGGGATGGCCTCCATGGCCGCGCGCTGCTCGGGCAGCATGTTGGCCGTCATGGCCGTGCGCACGTTGCCGGGAGCGATGGCGTTCAGGCGCACGCCGCGCGAACCCCAGTCGGGGCTCATGCGGCGAACCCAACGCGCCAGGGCGTACTTGGTGGATGCGTAGTATACGTGACCGATGGCCGGGTCGACGTCCTTCACCAGCTCGAGGATGCGATCCTCGTCGGCGTGGTTGTTCAGCATGCCGGCCACGTCCATGCGCGCCGCGCCCTGGGCGATGGAGTTGGACGACGTTACCACGCAGCTGCCGCCCTTCTTCTCCAAAAGGTCGAACACGCCGCGCGCCATCTCGGTGGCGCCGAAGTAGTTGAGCGAGATGATCAGCGAGATGGGCACCTTGCCGCCCGACACGCCCGCGTTGCAGATCATGGCGTCGATGCCTTCGGGGAAGCGCTCGTGCAGCTCGGCGATAGCCCCCGCGCGCCCTTCCTTCGTGGCCAGGTTGGCGTTGATGTCGCCGCCGTTGAGGTCGATGTTCACCACTTCATGGCCGCGTTCGCGCAGGATTTCGGCCGTCTTGGCGCCGATGCCGCTGGTGGCGCCGGTGATGACGTAGATGCCCATGAGCCGTCCTTTCATGCAGATCTTACCGATGCTCATTCATTAGTACAGCGGCAATCATAGCATCCGGTGCGCGGTGCTCGGCGATTTCGAGGTTAGCGGTAGACGAGCCGTCATGCATGGCGCGGTCCTTCGGTGGGCGGTGCACAAGGGGCCGAAGCGGTCAGGCGCGAACGCGCTTTCCGCGGTCGGCCGTCGCATGCGCGTGCGGAATCCGGTCGAGCACCGCTTGCGCGGCGGTGCCGGTGGCGAACCCCGCCGCGATGCCCGCCACCAGCAGAACGGGGAGGTAGAACGCGATCTCGGGCGTGCCGGTGACCGCGACGGCCACGGCGATCTGCCCGATGTTGTGCGCGACCGCCGCCGCCATGGCGGCGAGGCGCACGCGATTCGGCGACGAGAAGCGGACGAACGCCAACGTCACCGCCAGCGCGCAGGCGCCGCCCACGATGCTGAACGGCAGCGTCGCCAGCTGGCCTGTCAAGAAGGCCGCCAGCACGATGCGCACGCCCAGAACCACGGCCGCATCGACGGGGCCCAGCCAGAACGCGGCCGCCACGGTCACGACGTTCGCGATGCCCAGCTTCATGCCCGGCACGGGCATCGGGACGGGGATGAGCGATTCGAGCGCAGTCAGTGCCAAAGCGAGCGCCGCCATCAGGGCGCAGCGGCAGACGCGCAGGGTGGAAGGGGCGGCGATGCTAGCGCGCCACGGCGTCGAGGCCATCGCCATCGCCTCCTTCCCGCGCGACGGTGACGGTCAGCCCGTGGGGCACGCAGGCTATGGGCGTGGCAGGACCGTCGATCCAACCCGTGTGCACGCACACCTCGTCGGGGCAGTCGGCTTCGGCCACGCGGATGCGGCCCGGCTCCACGGCCACCACGTTCACGCCGCGCTCGTCTTCGAGGCGCAGCGTGTAAGGGTTCTTCACGGCATCGAGGTCGATGGTCTCGATCGCGACGCCGTCGCGGGCGATGGTAGCGACGGCATGGCCGCTCGGGTTGGCGGCACCCGCGGCGTGCGCGACGGCGAACCCGCCCACGGCCACGGCCACGACGACGGCTGCGAACAGCAGCTCCGCTTTGCTCGCGCGGCGTTTCATGAGCGCACCACCTGGGCGTTGGTTCCGGCGGCCGGAGTGTACGCATCGGCGATGCTGTCGGTGACGAACGTGCGACCGTCGGAGGCGATCAGCACGAGGTCGAACGCCGCATCGCCGTCCGCCGCGGCCGCGCGCCACAGGTCGAGGGCGCCGTCGAGCCCCAGCACGAAGCAGGCGGTGGACAGCGCGTCGCATTGCGCGCCGTCCGCGCCGACGACGCTTGCGGAGGCCAGGTCGGACGCGGCAGGATAGCCGGTGGAGGGGTCGAGCAAGTGGTGGTAGCGCGTTCCGTCTTTGCCTTCGAAGTATCGCTGGTAGGCGCCCGAGGTAGACACCGTGGCGTCGCGCACCTCGAGCAGGCCTGCCAGCTTCCCGGGGTCGTCCGGGTCGGCGACGCCCACCTTCCAGGGCGAGCCGTCGGGCTTGGAGCCGAGGGCCGTCACGTTGCCGCCGAGGTCGAACAGCGCCGAGGTTATGTCGCGCTCGCGCAGCAGGGCGCGCAGCTCGTCGGCTGCGAAGCCCTTCGCCACGCCGCCCACGTCGATCTGCGCGCCGCCTTCCAGCGTGACGGTGCCGGCGGTTTCGTCCACCTGCACGGCGGCGTATCCCACCCGCGGCAGCAGCGCGGCCAGCTCGTCGGTGGAGGGTACCCGATGGTCGCCGGTCGTGAAGCCCCAGGCGCTCGTCAGCGGGTACACCGTGGGGTCGAAGGCGCCGCCCGTCTGGCTCGCCGCGTCGAGCGACGCGGCGACGAGCGCGGCCGTCGCCGGCGAGACGGCCGTCGGCGCGCCGCCTGCGGCATTCGCCCGGGCTATCTCGCTGGCCGCGTTCTCGGGGGCCAGCAGCTCGTCCAGCTCGAGGACGCGCTGTCGGCAGGCGTTTGCCGCGTCGTCAGCGACGGCTTGGCTGGCGGCGTGCACGGTGAGGGTCATGCCGGTGTCCATAGCCGTGAAGGAGCTGGTGGCCGTTGTGGTCGGGACGTCCGCCCCGTCGGGCTCGCCGCCCGCGCATCCGACGGGGCCGACGGCCAGCGCAGCGCCCAGCGCGCATGCGAGCAGCGCAGCAAACGCTCGTCCGGTCCAAGAACGACGGGACGAGCGGGTGGTTCGGTTCTGTCGCGCGAAACGCTTCACCATGGCATCACTGGAACACCAGTTTGCTGATGGCATGGGTCGGGCACACTTCGATGCACGTTCCGCAGCCGATGCACGTGTCCGTGTCGATGCGCGCGAGGTTGTTCTCCACGGTGATCGACTGGGTGGGGCAGGTTTTCGCGCACTTCTGGCAGCCGATGCAGCCCACGCTGCACACCTTGCGCGTTTTGGCGCCCGCCATGGTGTTCTTGCACGTCACCACGGAGGCGGTTGGCGACGAGGCCTGGTCGACCATCGAGATGATGCCGCGCGGGCATATCTTCGCGCACGTGCCGCAGCCGGTGCAGGCTGCCGTGTCGATGCGCGCCACGCCGTTCTCCACGACTATGGCGTCGAACGGGCACGCTTCGGCGCAGTCGCCGTAGCCGAGGCAGCCGAACGGGCACGACAAGCTGCTGTACGACAGCGTGCTGAACACGCGGCAGCTGGGAACGCCCTTGAACACGAGCTGCGGGTCGATATGGTCGAGCGAGCCTTGGCAGGCCACGAACGCTTCGCGCTGCACCACGCCCGTGGACTCCACGCCCAGGTACGCGGCCAGCGCCTGCGCGACGCGGTCGCCGCCGGTGGTACAGGCGTTGGGCGGCGCGCCGTTCATCATGGCCTTCGCGTACTGCTCGCAACCGGGGTGGCCGCAGGCGCCGCAGTTGACGCCCGGCAGGATGCTCATGAGGTAGGTGAGGCGCTCGTCCTCGCCGATGGCCAGCTTGCGCGAGACGATCAGCAGCAGCACCGACCCTACGAGGCCGACGGCGGCCATGAGCGCAACGGTCCAAACGACAGTGTCCATTCGTCCCCCTTCCTACAGCACGCCGAACAGGTTGTCCGCCACGCCCGCGAAGCACATGAAGCTCAAGGACACCAGCGCCGCGGAGATCAGCGTGATGGGCATGCCCTTGAACGCCTTGGGCGGCTCGGCCTCGTCCACGCGCCGGCGCACGCCGCTGAACAGCACCATCGCCAGCAGGAAGCCCAGGCCTGCGCCCAGCGCGGCCACGAGCGCTTCCGGATAGTTGTAGCCTTCGTCCACGGCGAGGATGGTCACGCCCAGCACCGCGCAGTTCGTGGTGATCAGCGGCAGGTACACGCCCAGCGCTTCGTGCAGCGCGGGAAGAAAGTAGCGGATGACGATTTCCAGCATCTGCACGAGCACGGCGATGACCAGGATGAACGCGATAGTTTGAAGGTAGCCCAGCCCCAGCGCGTTCAGCAGCTGCTGCAAGGGCCACGTGACGGCGGTGGCAAGCACCATGACCACGGTCACCGCGCAGCCCATGCCCGCGGCCGAGTCAAGCTTTTTCGACACGCCGAGAAACGGGCAAATGCCCAGGAACTTCACCAGCACGTAGTTGTTGACCAGGATCATGCTGAAGAGGATTGCTGCGTACTCGGCCATTATGCCTCACGCTCCTTCAGGTCGCACATCTGACACGACGCGCACACGTCTTCCTGCGATGCGATGGCCTCGTCTTCCGGCTCTCCCGCGCGCCGCTTGCGGCGCATCTCGAAGACCACCGAGATGGCGATCAGCACGCCCAGCACGGCGAAGCCGCCCGGGGGCATGATGAACACGGTCATGGGCTCGACGATGCCGAGGAGGATAGGGAAGCCCAGCAGGGTGCCCGCGCCCAAGAGCTCGCGGATGGCCGACATGAGGACGAGCGTGAGGGTGAAGCCTGCGCCCATGCCGAGGCCGTCGAGCGCCGCGTCCTTCACCGGGTGCTTCGAGGCGAACACCTCGGCGCGGCCCAGCACGATGCAGTTCACCACGATAAGCGGCAGGTAGATGCCCAGCGCCTGATTGAGGTCGGGCAGGTACGCCTCGACGACCATCATGACGATGGTCACGAACCCGGCGATGACCGTGATGAAGGCGGGCAGGCGCATGGTGGTGGGAATGATGTTGCGCAGAAGCGACACCACGATGCCGGAGCAGACGAGCACGAACGTGGTGGCCACGCCCATGCCGATGCCGTTCGTGACGGCCGTGGTCACGGCGAGAGTGGGGCACAGGCCCAGCATCTGGCGCAGCGTGGGGTTCTCGATGAGCAGGCCCTTGCTGAACACGGAAAGCGCCGAGGGCTTTTGGTCGATGGCTGCCATTATGCTGCTCCCTTCTCCGTCGAGGTTGCGGCGGCGGCAGGCGCCTCGCCGGCAGCGGATCGATAGGCTTCGATGGCCTCGTTCACGGCGGCCAAGGCTGCTTTGGACGAGATGGTGGCGCCCGTGACGGCATCGATGTCGTCGATGGTCAGGGGCTCGGCGGCGCGGCCGAGGAACTGGTCGGTGAAATCGGGCAGCTGCACCTTCGTGCCCAGCCCGGGCGTCTCGGTGTTGTCCATGCCGATGACGTTCGCGATGGTGCCCTCGTCGTCGAAGGCCACGGCCATGGGAACCTGGCTGGAGTATCCCTTCGACTGCGCGATGACGGCGTAGCCCAAATCGTCGTCGGCTTCCATGAGCGCGGTCACGCCGGGCACGTCGCAGGACAGCGCCTCGAAGTCGGTCGCCTCGGGGATGAGCGCGTTGTAGGTCGCCCAGGCGCGCGCCTCGCGGTTCGCCGTGATGGTGGGCAACGTGAGGTTGTCGACCGAGCCCAGCAGGAATCCTACGATGGCGCAGATCAGCACGAGGACGACGGCTGGCTTCACCAGGCTGTTCCAGAGGGTTGGAGCGGGCGCGGCGGGAGTGTCGGGTGCGTTCGCCATCATTCGCCTCCTTCTTTCTTCGCGCGGGCAAAGCGGCGCTTCTTCTCGCCGCCCAACGGCGTGGTTGCCGTGAGCGAGTCGATGTACGGCACCACGAGGTTCATGAGCAGGATGGAGTACGCCGCGCCCTCGTTCATGTTCCCCCAGAAGCGGATGAGGCACGTGATAAGCCCAAGGCCCACGGCGAAGATCACCTGGCCTTTGAACGTGGTGGGCGAGGTCGTGTAGTCGGTCGCCATGAATACGGCGCACAGCAGCAGTCCGCCTGAGAACACCTGGGTGGCCACGTCGTGGCCGGTGAACAGGCTGCACACGATGACGGTGCCCACGTACACGCCCGGGATGGTGAACGTGACGGTGCGCGTGACCAGAAGCCAGGCGAAGCCCAGCAGGATGGCGATGCCGCACGTCTCGCCCAGCACGCCGGGGTGCACGCCGAACAGGAGGTCCATGAACGGCAGCTGCGCGGCGCCCGGAGCCAGCGGCGTGGCGGAGCTCACGGCATCGACGCCGGTTGCGCCGGGGAGGAAACCCCGGGGCGCGGCGTAGTTCGTCATGGCCGCGGTGAACGACACCGACAACACGATGCGGGCCACGATGGCCGGGTTCGCGAAGTTGCGCCCGATGCCGCCGAACAGTTCCTTCACCACGACGATGGCCACGAACGAGCCGATCACCGCCATGTACAGCGGGATGGTGGAGGGTAGGTTGAAGGCCAGCAGCAAGCCCGTGACCACGGCGGACAGGTCGCCTGCCGTCTGGGGGGTCTTGCGCAGCAGGCACCATAGGTACTCGAACAGCACGCAGGCCGCCGTGGTCACGGCGGTAACCAGCAGCGCCCGCCAGCCGAATATCACGAACGAGGCGATCAGCGTGGGCACGAGCGCTATCACCACGTTCAGCATGACCTTCTGCGTGGTGATGCCGTCGAACACGTGCGGCGGCGTCGAGAGGACGAGCGGTCGTTTCGTCGTATGTTCCATCTAGCCCCTCCTTGCCATCTCGGCGCGCATGAAGTCGCGCGCAAGTTTGCTTGTCTGGGCGAGCGGCTGTTTGGCCGGACAGACGAACGAGCAGGTGCCGCAGCCCATGCACAGATCCGCCATGAGGTCGTCGAGCTTCTTCGCGTCCTGGACCGTGTACGCCTTCTTGATGGCGATGGGCGACAGCTGCATGGGACACGAGTTCGTGCAGCGACCGCAGCGGATGCATGCGGTGGTGGCGGGCTGTTCCATGGCGTCTTTGCTGAACACGAGCACGCCGTTGTTCTGGCGGATGACCGGATAGTCCATGTCGATCTGGGCGTTGCCCATCATGGGGCCTCCCAGCACCACCTTGTGCGGCTCCTTCGTCAGCCCGGCGAATTCCATGACGTCGCGCAGGCGCGTGCCGATGATGATGTTCGCGTTGCAAGGGCGGGCGATGGCGTCGCCTGAAACGGTGAAGCGTCTTTTGACGAGGGGCATCCCTGTTTTCAGGAAGCGTCCGATGGAGGCCATGGTGGTCACGTTGTTCAACATGACGCCCACGTCGGTCTGGCGCTTTCCGCGCGGGACGACGCGTCCCGTGGCATTGTGCACGAGCACGTTCTCGGCTCCCTGCGGGTAGCGGCTGGGCAGCGACTTCACCTGGATGGACGAATCGTCCTTCGTGAGCTCGCGCATGATCTCGATGGCCTTGGGCTTGTTGCTCTCGATGCAGATCATCGCGTTCGGAATGCCGAGGTGCCTGCATGTCTCGCGAATGCCGAACAGCACGTCGTCGGGGCTCTCCATCATCTCGCGGTAGTCGGTGGACAGGTACGGCTCGCATTCCGTGGCGTTCACCACGTAGAGGTCGATCTCCTCGAGGTTGGGCGGCGCCAGCTTGATATCGGTGGGGAAGCCCGCGCCGCCCAGGCCCACCAGACCGCTTTTCTTTATTGCCGCGAGGAACGACGCCTGGTCGGTCACCTCGGGGGGTGCCACCGTGTCCGCGACGGTCTGGGCGCCGTCGGATTCGATGATCACCGTCGTGTCGGTTTTGCCGGTCGAATAGAAGACGGGCTGTATGGCCTTCACGGTGCCCGACACGCCGCTGAAGATGTCGGCGGACAGACCCCGCGGCGCGTGCCCGACGAGGCTGCCCACGTCCACGTGGTCCCCTTTCTTCACGACGGGTTCGCACAGCGCTCCGATATGCTGCTGCATGGGCAGCACGATTTCGCTTGGGACGGGCATGTCGATGGTTTCCAGTTCCGCCGTGTCCTTGCGATGGGGCACGACGGCGCCTCGCGTGCGTCGGAATCGCGACAATAGGGCGGTGGCGTTCATGGGCGTTCACTCCCCTCGAAGGGCGTTGGCTGGCGCGGTTGGCCGGTGCGCGGATAGGACTGAGCCTCACCTGGCCGTTTGCGGGCAAGGCGAAGCGCTCAACTCGTTGCGTTATGAGATGCTGGTCATCCTACGTGAGCCGCACGTCCGATTCCAGGAATCGTCGGTGAAGGGAAACCACGTCGCTCGCCAAAGGCGCGTGCGCCGATTCTCGCGTGCGCAATTCGCCGGTGGACGGTGCCGCTCACGATGGCGCGGCATGCGTCCGGGGATCGATGCCTTCCATGCTGCGCCGGTCGCCCGCCCCTCTTTGGCCGCTCTCTCTAAAAATAGAGAACATAAGTTCTTAAATTCTAGATCAAAGCATGCTGAGTGTGATATACTGCGTCTATTCGACCCTGAAGCTAGGAGGATGCCCATGGCGGCTTGGCACGAGCTGTTTCCCCTCGATCGCGAGCCGACGATGGAAGACATCGCCGGCTATATCGACCATCCCCTGTGGGACGCGTTCACCGCGTTCATCGATGAAAGCTACGGCGCGAAACCGCGCATCGAGTACAGCCGGTGCGGCGGCGCTCCGGGTTGGAACGTGAAGTACAAGGCGCGCGGCCGCGCGCTGTGCACGGTATATCCGCGCGACGGTTTCTTCATCTGCATGGTGTCGGTGGGCTCGAAGGAGAAGGATGAGGCCGAGGCGCTGCTCGCGACGGCCGACCCGTACGTGCGCGCCCTGTACGAGCGCTCGGCCGACAGCAGCATGGGCCGCTGGCTCATGATGGAAGTAACGAGCGAGGACATATTGCGCGACGCCGAGGCGCTCATGCTCTTGCGCGCCGCCCCGAAAGGAGCGCGCTCATGATGCGAGACCCCGAACAGACCATCGGCAACCTCATCGACCGCCGGAACACCTCGTTCGTCGGCTCGGTGGACGAGGACGGCTACCCCGAGGTCAAGGCCATGCTGCCGCCGCGCAAGCGCGAGGGCATCCGCACGTTCTACTTCACGTCGAACACCTCGTCCATGCGGGCCGCGCATTACCGCGCTCATCCGCAGGCGTGCATCTACTTCGTCGACCGGCGGTTCTTCCGCGGCGTCATGCTCAAGGGCACGATGGAAGTGCTCGAAGACGCGTGGGCCAAGGAGCTGATATGGCTCGACGGCGACGAAACGTACTATCCGCTGGGGGTGACCGATCCCGACTACTGCGTGCTGCGCTTCACGGCCGAGCGAGGCCGCTACTACCAGAACTTCAGCTCCGAGGATTTCGCCGTGCCGGCCGTTTGACCCACCAGGCGGCCGCGATGCTGAACAGCAGCGTCTGCGCGAGTATCTCCAACATGCCGCCGACGCTCGCGTTCAGCGGCTCGCCTGCGCGGTATCAGCGGCGGTTCTGCTCGCGGTAGCGCGCGAGCGCCTCGTCGTAGCCGCCGGCGGTCTTCTTGTAGTACACGGTGTAGCCTGCGGTCATGCCCGCGAGGATGAACAGGTAGATCACGACGAAGCTCGCCCACGCCCCGGGATCCTCTGCTGGGAGCCACTGGCCCAACCACGCGCACAGCGCGAGCACCGGCAGCAGGCACGCGCCGAAGCCCGCGATGCGCGCCGGGTAGGGAAGCTTCTTGATCAGCGCGCCCGTGAACCAGATCGCTTGGAGTGCCGCCATGCCGAAGGCGGCGCCGTACAGGCTTGCCGTGAGGTTGAGGCCGTAGCTGGGCCCGGCGAACAGGTAGCCCATGGCGAGGAACCAGGCCATCATCACGGTGAAGACGATGCAGACGGCGGTTGCGGTTTGTGCGATGATCTTTTTCATGAGGTGCTCCTTTGCATGGAGAATTGAGTTGCGGAAGGGTTGCGATGCGGCAGCGGGGCGGATCGGCTCACAGCCCCAGCTTGCGCTTGATGGCGGGCGCGTACTGGCGCGAGACCATCACCGATTCTCCGTTGTCCAGCAGCAGCTGCAGTCGCGCGTTGATGGCCGGGCGGATGGCAACCACGTGGTCGAAGTTCGCCAGCAGCTGCTTGGATGCGCGTACGAATTCGGTGCCGGCCAGCTTGTCCTCCAGCTCATACAGCCGAAGCGGCGTGCGGTACACCGCGTCCTCGGTGTAGAGGAACGTGCGTCCGTCGACCGTCTCGACATAGCATATCCCGTCGATGTCGAGGCGGTACGTGGCTCCGTCGCGCTCGCCGGTCAGCTTGCGCTCGAAAGCGTTCAGCCCGGCGACGATGCGTTGCACGCGCTCGTCGATGCGCGGGCACGATACGGCCACTTCGATATCGGCGAGCCGAGGGTCCTCGGTGATGGTGACGTTCATGGGCGTGCCTTCCCTTGGTGAGCGGGTGGTTGGCCAACGTCGTCAGTATGCCGAATGCGTTCGGTGCGCACAAGGCGACAGCGACCGAGTTGCATTCCGACGCGCTCCAGTTGCACCGGCGCGCGCTCTCTTGGTATGATGCCCGTGCGAAGGTGAAAACACGGTCCGGTCGGTAGTCCGGACGCGAACCCTATGCCGCGCTCGACGCGTCAACGGCTTCGTCAGTAACCTGCCTCCTTGGTTGTCCGTCCTTCGCGCAGCAACCACATACAAGGAGGAGCAACCATGCAGGTCACCACTTCGATCACGCTGACCGTGCTTCATGACGGTCAATTCTGGATCGGCATATTCGAGCATGCGGACGAAGGCCGCTACGGCGCATGCCGCGTCGTGTTCGGCGCCGCCGAACCCACCGATGTAGAGCTGGTAGCGTTTATCGTGCGGCGATGGACGACGCTTGCATTCGATATGGCGGCCGATCCGTCTGCGACAGCGGATGCCGTGCTCTCCCATGCGAACCCGAAGCGTCGTCAGCGCGAGGCGCGCAAGCTCGTGGAGCGAGCCGGCGTCGGCACGAAAGCCCAGCAGGCCATGAGCATCAGTTACGAGGCGCGCAAAATCGAATCCAGAGCCTTGGCCCGCGAGGCTCGCCAAGCGCAAGCCGAGCGTCGATTCGCTCTCAGGCGGCAGAAACGAAAGCAGAAGCATCGCGGAAGGTAGAGGCCCGGAATCCTCATTCTCCCTTGATGCTCTGCGTGGCGTGCCGCTTCCCGCGCTGCGACGCGAGAGGTCATGCGAAGGGACGCGCGCTGGCGGTCGTTTTGCGTCCTTACCCGTATATATCAGGGGAAATATCTTTCATGCACGGTATACTCAAAGCAAACGCCCCAAGAGGGCGCGGCAAAAAGGAGGATGACATGCAGCCACCCTCGACACTGCTTCTCTCCACCGGGGAGTTTGCTCGGATGTGCAACGTCAGCAAGGAACTGCTCATCCATTACGACAAGGTCGGTTTGTTGAAGCCGAAGGTAATCGGCAAGAACGGTTACCGCTACTATTCGCTCAAGCAGCTGTACCTTATGGACGCCATTCGGTTCTTCCTCGATACGGGCATGTCCATGAAAGAGGTGAAGACCTATCTCGATAACCGTACCACCGACCTCTTCCTCGAGGCCACGCAGGCGGGCATCGAGAAGATGAAGAAGCAGCGCGATGTGTTGGACGCGCGCATTGGGATGATCGAGAAGATGCGCTACATCACCCAGCGCGCTTTGCTGTTCCCGAAGGATAAGCCGAGACTGTCGTTCTGGGATGAAACGTGGCTCATCACGACCGACGTAAAGCCTGAGCGCACGCAGCAGGCGTTCGCCCAGGCCGTGAGCGAGCATGCCGAGTTTTGCAAATCGTCTGCCGGCGTGACGAAGTTTCCCCTGGGTCGTATCGTGCACTTTCCTTGTTCCGATCACCCTGAAGACTTCGTCTACACGAAGCTCATCACCTGGATCTCGCCCCCTTCCCACCCCGCGCTTCTGGAGGGTCGTCTGGCGTGCAAACCGCGGGGCAATTACGCGGTCATTCTTCATAGGGGCGGCACGAGCACGGTTGCGCGATCCTATGCCAAGCTGCTTGACTACGTCAAAGAAGAGGGTCTCGATCTCGTGGGGCCGGTGTACGAGTTCGATATGAACTCGTATCTCATGTCCGACTCTGCGGACGACTACCTGTTGCATATCTCGGTGCTTGTCGATATGTAAGCCGCCCGACGCGAAACCGCCCGCGATCCGTTCGACGGATCGCGGGCGGTTCTTCGTGCGCGAGCGGGCCTTCTAGGCGCTCATGCGCTTCGTCTCTTGGATGAGCTCGTGCACCACGGAAGGCTCGGACAACGTGGAGATGTCGCACAGATCCTCCGTCTCCTGCGCGGCGATTTTACGCAGGATGCGTCTCATGATTTTACCGCTGCGCGTTTTCGGCAGCGCGTTGGCGAAATGGATGACATCGGGCGTGGCGATGGGCCCGATGCTCTCCCGTACGTGCACGAACAGGCGGTCGCGCAGGTCGGCGTCGATGACCGTTCCCTCTTTGACGGTGATGTAGGCATAGATGCCCTCGCCCTTCACCGAATGCGGGTACCCTACGACGGCTGCTTCTGCGACCTGCGAGTACGAGACGAGCGCGCTTTCAACTTCGGCCGTGCCGATGCGGTGGCCCGACACGTTCATCACGTCGTCGATGCGACCCGTGATCCAGAAGTAGCCATCCTCGTCTCGATAGGCGCCATCGCCCGTGAGGTAGTAGCCGGGGGTGGGGAAGTACACGTCTTTGTGAGCCTTCGCGTTGCCGTACACGCCCAGCATCATGCCCGGCCATGGCCTCGTCAGCACGAGACTGCCGCGCTCGCCGGCATCGGCCTCGGCTCCGTCCGCTCCGATGACCCTCGGTTCTATGCCGAAGAACGGTAGCGCCGCCGATCCTGGCTTCATGTCCACTGCGCCGGGTATCGAGGTGATCATGATGCCGCCCGTCTCGGTTTGCCACCACGTGTCGACGATGGGGCACATGCCGTGACCGACGGTGGAGTAGTACCACATCCAAGCCTTCGAGGTGATGGGCTCGCCTACCGAGCCGAGCAGCCGCAAGGTCGAGATGTCGTGCTCGTTCACCCAGCGGTCGCCGTCTTTCATCATGGAGCGCACTGCGGTCGGGGCCGTGTACAGGATGTTGACGCCGAACTTCTCAACGATCTCCCAGAAACGGTCGGGCTTGGGGAAGTTGGGCACGCCTTCGAACATGAGCGACGTCGTTCCGTTCGACAACGGCCCGTACACGAGGTAGGAATGACCGGTGATCCAGCCGGCGTCGGCCGTGCACCAGAAAATGTCATGCTCTTTGAGGTCGAACACGTACTTCGAGGTGAGGGTGGCGTAAAGCAGATAGCCGCCGGTGCCATGCAGGATGCCCTTCGGTTTCGCCGTGCTGCCGCTCGTGTAGAGGATGAACAGGGGATCGTTCGCTCCCATCCGCTCCGGCTCGCATTGGGGCGCCTCGGGAGCAAGCACGTCGTCCCACCAGAAATCGCGCCCCGCCTTCATGGCCGTGCGTTTCTCGATGCGGCGTACGACGACGCAGCTCTCGACCTGGGGGCACATGTCAAGGGCTTTATCGCAGATTTCCTTGAGTCTCAGGATCTTGCCCGAACGGTATCCGTAGTTTGACGTGATGACCACCGTGGCACCCGAGTCGACGATGCGATCCTTCAGCGATTCGGCGCTCAGGCCGCTGAACACCACGCAGTGGATAGCGCCGATGCGAGCGCACGCCAGCATGCTGATCGCGAGTTGGGGGACCATGGGCATGTACAGCACCACGCGATCGCCCTTTCGCACGCCGAGGCGGCGGAGCATGTTCGCCGCCTTGCACACCTCGCGATGCAGACGCTGGTAAGTGTAGACGTCCACCTCTTCGGTGGGCTCGCCCTGCCAGATGAGCGCGGCTTTGTTCCTGCGCGGCCCGTTCAGGTGGCGATCGATGCAGTTGCAAGATGCGTTAAGCTCCCCGCCGCGGAAGTAGCGCACGAACGGCTCATCCGAGTCGAAATCGTATTCCTCGACGGCGTCCCACGGTTTGAACCAGTCAAGGTGCTCGGTGGCCATATCGGCCCAAAAAGCCTCAGGATCGGCGATGGAGCGGCTGTACATGGCGTCGTAGTCCTGTCGGCTTTTGATGAGGGCGTTGTAGCTGAATTCGGGCGAGGGCTCGATGGACGTTTCGTTTTGGAGCATTTGTCTGATGAAGGCGTTGCGGGTGTTGCGGTTCATTGAGGACTCCCTTCTGCGCGGACGCGAGAAATCGAAAAGGATCAGGCCACCATCGGGTAGTGGTCGGGGGCGCAGGCGCCGATGCTCGACAGCAGGTCGGGACGGCGATGCGCGAGGTGGGCGCAAGCGTCTTCGAGCAATACGGTCTCATGGATGCTCGTGCAGGAGTACAGAGCCTCGCACAGCGCGCCTACCGAGGTGACGTCGCAGTGGGAAGGCCAATCGTAATCGCTCATGTCCATGAGCGCGACTGCGAAGGCGATGAGGCTCTTCTCGCTCAAACAGGCGACGAGGCGCTGCGCGCCGCGAACGTCGAGGGGCGTGCGATCGCATAGCTCGTCGATGCGGTGCAGCGCGTTTCTCCTGACGAAGCTGGGACCGTTGCCGGCGGCGATGGCAAGCAGGAGGTCGATGTCGTCGATGGAAGATACGGCTACGATCTTGGCTACGCGGCTCACGTCGACGTTCGAGAGAAAGGCCATAAGCTCGGGGTCGCGCATCTCGCTCAGCGCCGTGCGCAGAGCCTCGCCGCGGAGTTTCCCGATGGAAACGGCCTTCCGGGCGCTGACTGCGTCGAGCAGTTCGTTCGAGGTCCAGAGTTTCCGTACGCTCATCTCTTTGTTCGCTACCTTCATTGTCGTCCTCCTCTTCGTTCGATGGGAATGGGGATCGGATTCGCGCGGTGACGTACGGCCATCATGGGGGCTGTAACGATTACAGGGTCAACGAGCGCACGGCGACTATGCCCGCGATTGGCGGGTTCTCGGCTGCGAACGGCGATTTACATGCTTAGAACAGGCTCGTCTGCGCTCCCATAGGTTGGGAGGGCTTGTAGGCGGCGATGATGTCGGACATGCGCCAAAGCAGGCCGTGCTGCTTGCACAGCGAGCGGAAGAGGGCGCGGTTCTCGGTTGCGCGGGGGCTGTTGCAGAAGTATCGGTCGCCGAATGCCGCGCGATAGCGCTCGGGCAGCGTGGGATCCACGGCTGCGATGCGGTCGAGGAAGTGGTCGCGCTGGCGGTCGCGCATGGTGACGCCCGTCATATGGTAGACGAACCGCGCGCCAGCCGCTGCCGCGCCTTCCACCACGCCGCGCACCGTGGCATCGTCGTCCGTCACAAACGGCAGCGTCGGCGTGAATAGCACGCCGCAGAACACCCCGGCGTCCGCCAGCTCGGCCAGCGCGGCGAAGCGCTCGCTAGGCGAGGGCGCGTGCGGTTCGATGATGCGCGCCAGCTGGTCGTCGGCCGTGGTGACGGTGATCTTCGCGATGGCCCCGCCCGCCGCTCCGATGGCGCTCAGCACGTCGATGTCGCGCGTGATAAGCGCGCTCTTCGTGTCCACCGACACGCCGAAGCCGAATTCCTCGATCAGCTCCAACGCACCGCGCGTCACGCGCAGAGTGCGCTCGAACGGGTTGTACGTGTCGGACATGGCGCCGACGCCCACGATGCCTCGCACGCGGCGGCTGCGCAGTTCGCGCCGCAGGATGGCCAATGCGTCGAACTTGACGCTCACCTGGTCGAAGTCGTCGATGCGGTAGCATTCGCTTCTGCTGTCGCAGTAGATGCAGCCGTGGCAGCAGCCGCGGTACAGGTTCATGTTGTAGTCGATGCCGAACCATTCGTTGCCGCCCGCGCGCACTTTCTGGAGGATCGAGCGCGCGCGGACGACGGGGCAGGGCGCGGCGGCAGAGGCCGCGTCGCTCATGCGGACGCGGGCTTCACGGGATGGCGGATCACCGTCTTGAGGTTCTCCGGCTTGGTGCGGCGCGGATCGCCCAGGTAGATCTCGTGGTGCAGGCGCACTGCGGGCACGCCTCCGTGCGCATCGAGCGCGTCCAGCATGGCCTCGCTGCTCGCTGGGTTCGCGATGTCGTCGACCATCCTGGACGCGGCGACGAACTCCTCCATCTGCGCGATGGTGGCGGGCTCGTCGTCGTACGGTCCCTTGTGCATGATCTGCGCGCACGGTCCTTCGGCGAACCGCACGAGGCGGGCTCGCCGCAGATCGAGCTCGGGCTTCTTCGCCGCGACCTGCTCGGCGGCCCAGGCGAACACTTCGGGCGTGACGAAGTCGGGCTGGCGGATGAGCGAGATCCAAGAGAGCGCGTCCTTGTCCAAAATGCGCTGCCCGTCGAACGCTTCGTCGCTTGTCCACCACAGGCCTTCAAGCGGAGGCACCGTGTAGTCGAAGTAGCCGTCGGGCTGCCAGGCGCCCATCTTCGACATCTTGATGGTGTACGAGAAGGCGTACAGCAGGCCCATCGCACCGGCGTACGAGCCGTTTTCCTCGTTCGGGTTGCCCGTGCCGGCCACCGCGATGAAGCTCATGGGCGGCACGTCGATGAGCTCGGGCTTGGTCTTCGGCAGGTAGAGGTCCTTGTACTCTTTCTTGAAATCGAACGCCATGCTTCCTCCTTCAGTTCCCGTCGGCTTACTCGGCGATCTCGCGCTGCAGCTTCTTCGTGAGCTTGCCGAGCACGAGGCTGTACGAGTGATCGCACAGGTCGCGTAGCAGCTCGTCGGGCACATCGCCGATCCAGTCGTGTCCCATCGGGGCTCCTCGTCGGTTTAAGGTCTCGAGCCAGTATGACAGGTGCGGCGGTCCCGCGCACGCGAGACCGCCTCCGCGACGGGCGCGTTTACCTGAGCGCTACGAACACGTCGATGTCGGCGCAGGACATGTCCTCGCCGGGCAGGTACGCCTCGAAGTCCACGGTGAACGCGCGCTGCGCCCCCAGCTCCTCGTCGGCCCAGATCTCCTCCCAGGCTTTCTGGACGCTGGTCACGCAGTCGCCGCCGCGGATAGCGATCTTCGCGTAGCGGCCTGCGGCGATGGTCTGCGCCTCCATGCCCTCGGGCGCCTCGGCGGGCGTCTCGCAGCCCACGAGCAGCTCGTAGCTCATGTCGCTCATGTCGTAGCCGTAGTACAGCGCGAAGCAGCCGTAGGGCACGACGCGCACCTCGGAGATGGTACGATCAAGGCCCTCGCCCATGAAGCGCTGCCACAGCTGGCCGATGACGGTCGTTTCCTCGGGCGAGTTGTTGGACGTGCGGACGGTGGGACCGACGATGGTGCGTGCGGGAAGCTCGACGATTTCGTAGTGCATGGTTTCGTGTCCTTTCGTTGGATATGCTGACTAGGACACGATACCGAACAGAACCGGACAGGGCATGTCCGGTTTTACGAGAAAGATGCCGTGCGCGCTCGTCGGGTAGGAGCGTTGCCAAACCGGGCGTTTTCTGCCATCTTGTCGCAAGCCTATGACCAGGTGAAACAGTATGTTTCTCCTGGTCAGAAGCGTGGTAAAAAACGACCGTATTGGTAATGTGGCTGCCCCGACTGCCCCTCGCGGCGCGGTTCGCGTTGCAAGTTGATGGCGTTTTCCGAGGCGGCGCCCACTTGTGCTATCCTGTTCCGCTGCGAAGCAACCGATCGAGCGAAATGCGGGCCCATGGAATTCAGAACGCTGCACTTGGAAGATAAAGCCGCCGTCAACGACGTGCTCCTGCCCCTCGGCCGCAACGATTCCGCGCTCGGGTTCGCCAACCTCTACTCGCTTACCGAGAAGTACGGAACGCAGATCGCGCTCGAGGACGGCGTGCTCTACGTGCGCCAGCTCGATCGCATCCCCGGCGCCGTCGCGTACTATCCGCCGCTGGGCACGCTCGACATCGCCGACGACGTGCGCACGCTCATGCGCGAGGCGCAAGCCGAAGGTCGCAGGCTGCACCTCGTGGGCCTGTCGCCGAAGGAGAAGGAGCAGCTCGAGGCCGACCTGCCGGGTGCCTTCGAATTCTCTTCCGACCGCAACTTCGCCGACTACCTCTACCTTACGAAGACTATCGCGGCTTACGAGGGCCCGGGCCTGGCGAAGAAGCGCCGAGAGACGAACAAGTTCTTCCAGCTGTACGGCAGCGAGGCGTCCTTCGAGCCCATCGCCCTCGACCATATGGACGAGCTGCGCGCCTACCAGCAGGTTTGGTTCGAGACGAGCCGCCGTCGCGGCACCGACGAGCACCCTCTCGAGCTGGAGCATCGAAAGATCCTGCTCGACATGAACCACTTCGAGGAGCTCGACCTCGACGGCATCCTCTTGCGCATCGGCGGCACCGTCGAAGGCTACGCGTACGGCAGCGTGCTGCCCGGCGGCGCGTTCGACGTTATGGTGCTCAAGGGCAACCTCGACTTCCGTTTCGTGTGGCGAGCCCTTCTGCGCGAGCTCGCGCGCTACTGCGTCGACAAGGCGACCTACCTCAACCTGGAAGAGGATCTCGGCCTGCCCGGCCTGCGCGAGAACAAGCTGAGCTACCAGCCCTGCGCCCTCATGGAAAAGTACCAAGGCCGCTTGCTCTAGCGCTACCACAGCAGAAGAATTGCGCAAGGTCGGTGAATCGTCGCGCGACCGTCGAGTCGCCGTGAGGGCGTCGTCGCCCGATGCTGATTCCTCGCCGGCTTTCGGACGGGCTCGTTGTCGGAACTTTTTCGTCGAGGCAGTTCGCTAGAGGGGGAGGGGGGATATTCCGCCTGACGTCGCATGGCGTCCCTACAGTCGAGCGCCCCGGTTTCGGCCGGGGCGCTCGACTGTAGCAGGAACGAGGGGAGCTATTTGAGGATGCGTCGTGTGGCGAGCGCGGCGCCTGCGATCGCGGCGATGCCGGCTGCTCCAAGCGCCACGCCGAGCGGCGCGTTCGTGGTGCCGTCGCCCGTCTGGCTGAGCTTCGAGGTTTTTGCGGCTGTTTCGTTGCCGTTCTTCTCGTCTCCGTCGGCCTTGGGCAGGTTGACAGGCTCCTGCGCAGGGGCGGTTGGCTCTTCAAGGGAGGGCTTGCTGCTGTTCGCCACTTCTTTCGTCGGCTCTTGCAGACCTGATCCCGGCGTCGTTTCCGGGCTTTCGGGCGGCGTCGTGCTCTCCGGAGGCTTTGTTTCCTCGGGCGGCGTCGTTTCGGATCCAGCGGGAGGCGTCGTGTTTTCGGGGTTCGACGGCGATGCAGGCGGAGTTGGAGCCGCGCTGTCTTCGTCCGGCTTCGGGGTTTCGTCGGGATCGGCCTGTCCGGCGCCGTCGTTCGCGGGCGGGGCGGGTTCGTTCGGAGCGCTCGGCGGGTTCCCTTCGGGCGCTGCCGGCGGGTTCACCTCGGGCGGCAGGACGCTCTCGGGCGGTTTCGTCTCGCCCGAAGGCGCATCTCCGCTGCCTTCCTCGGGAGGGGTGTTCCCGACCGGCGGAACCGCAGGGGAATCCGCCGCAGGGGGCTCTTCCTCGACAGGAGGCACGGTGGGCTTCTCGGGAAGCAGGCTCAGGCACAGCTCCTTTTCCTGTTTGTACCTGTTCGTCCAGCCTTCGTGGTACTGCGGCTGGCCGTGGTAGAACTCGGCCACGTGCGCTATCACGTAATCGCACAGCGTGGTGACGAACTGTTCGTCGGTCATGTCGTTCGTCAGCCCGGCGCCGGGGTAGTTATAGCTGTTGTAATATGTTCCGTTCACGTAGCCGTCGGACCAACCGCCCACGAATTTGTGCCATCCCGACGTGCCGAACAGGTTCGCCAGGCCCCAGCAAAGGCCTTTGACGCTGTCGGCGCGATTCGAGATGTCGATGCCGCGGCTTGCGAGGTACGTTTCAGCGGGGACGTAGTAGTTGTCGTATGCGAAGGTGTCCTGCAGTGCCGAGAACTCCGCGGGGTCGGCGGCGTATGCCGCATGCCAGGATTCGTTCAATTGCTGGCCGATGTCGGTCAGCCGATCCGCGTTTCCGTCGTACAGGTCTCCCGAAATGTTCGCGCTGGGAACCCAGGAGAACATCCGGTACTTGACCGGGTCGAAATTGTAGCAATAGGAAATAAAGCTTTTGAGCGAGTATCGGTTGTCGAATTGATAGTAGCCCATTGCATGGTAGCCATCGCCCCATGAGAGCCCCTGGTCATAGTTCTGGTTGCTCTCGAATCGGGCGAAGTACTTCATCTCGTTCGAGAGGCTGCGCAGCTGCGTGTTGGCTGCCAGCGGGACGGCCAGCGTCCGTGCGATTGGCGCGACGGGGTTGTCGGAGTAGAAGTCGGCTTTATCGTAGCCATCGGGCTTGGCGGCCGCGCCCGAAGGGGCGGAGTCGGCGCCGCCGGCCGTTCCTCTAGCGGAATCGGCGGCGTTGGCGGACTCATCGTCTTCTGGGGCTTCGTCCGCAAAGGCCGCGCCCGGCAGCAGGCCGCACGCGAGGGAGAGCGAAACACCCAAGGCGAGCGCCTTCGGCGTAGTGGATTGTCCCATGAGGACCTCCTAGTTCTGCAAGTATGCTGCGTTTCAAGTGCGTTCGTAGTGTGTTTGCGCGCCCGCGGGCGCGTTGAAACTTAAGTTTCGCACGCGATTGCGGGCGGAGCCAAGTCCCGATAGCCCGTTTCCACAGCTCCCTGACAAACAAAACAAACTTCAGCAGGGAGGTGAGCCTGATGATGAAGATCATCGTTTCGCCAAGTCAGCGACTTTTTTTGCGGGGCTTTCCAGCTCGGAATTCGTCGAAGGGGTCTTGAACCGGCAAAGCTATCCAGCTCGCATAGCGTCGGCGGAGCCTCGAATCGACCGAAGATGCCGTCCCGATGTCGGGATCGGCCTGAAACCATACTTGCATTCTCCCAGATAAAAGGGCAAATCAACAAAGAATTTCCACAGTTCGTAAAAATTTTTCTTGACTAGCCTTGACGTGCGACGTATCTTAGGCAATTGCGACTTTTTCGCAGAAATGCGGGTGCACATGAAGGAGGAAAAGCCTCGTGGCTCAAGGAAAAACGACTGATCAGACCAGCCTTTACAGGGATCGGCGCAGCTTTGCGAAGATTCCGGACGTCATGGACGTCCCCAACCTCATCGCTATCCAGACGGACAGCTTTGAGTTTTTCAAGGGCGAGGGCCTGGCGCAAGCGTTCCAGGATATCAGCCCGATCGAGAACAACACCAAGGACATGTGCGTGGAGTTCGGCCGCCACGAGTTCGGCGAGCCGAAGTACACCGTGGACGAGTGCAAGGAGAAGGACGTCTCCTATCAGGCGCCGCTGTTCGTGGAAATCCGCTTCATCAACCGCGAGACCGGCGAGATCAAGGAGCAGGACGTCTTCATGGGCGACTTCCCGCTCATGACGCCGCGCGGCACGTTCATCATCAACGGCACGGAGCGCGTCGTCGTCTCCCAGCTGGTGCGCTCCCCGGGCGTGTACTTCGCCTCCGAGCGCGATAAGGCGTCCGACAAGACGCTGTTCAACGCGAAGGTCATCCCCAGCCGCGGCGCGTGGCTGGAGTTCGAAACCGACAAGCGCGACATCCTGTCCGTGCGCATCGACCGCAAGCGCAAGCAGCCCGCTACGCTGCTCGTCCGCGCCCTCGGCCTCGCCGAGACGCGCGAGGAGATCATCGAGCTCCTCGGCAACGACGAGATGGTGCTGCGCACGCTCGACCGCGACCCGGCTACCACGAAGGAAGAGTCGCTGATCGAGCTGTACAAGCGCTTCCGTCCCGGCGAGCCGCCCACCATCGACTCCGCCCGCACGCTGCTGGAGGGCCTGTTCTTCAACCCGCAGCGCTACGACCTGGCGAAGGTCGGCCGCTACAAGATCAACAAGAAGCTGGGCTTCGACCCCGACTACGAAGCCTCCACGCTCACCGACGACGACATCGTGCGTACGATGCAGTACATCGTGGCGCTGCATGCCGGCGACGAAGGCGTGCAGACCGACGACATCGACCACTTCGGCAACCGCCGCATCCGCACGGTGGGCGAGCTGATCCAGAACCAGTTCCGCATCGGCCTGTCCCGCATGGAGCGCGTCGTGCGCGAGCGCATGAGCATGCAGGAGCCCGACGAGATCACGCCGCAGAGCCTCGTGAACATCCGCCCCATCGTGGCGGCCATCAAGGAGTTCTTCGGCTCCTCGCAGCTGTCCCAGTTCATGGACCAGACGAACCCCGCCGCCGGCATCACGCACAAGCGCCGTCTGTCGGCCCTCGGCCCGGGCGGCCTGTCCCGCGAGCGCGCCGGCTTCGAGGTGCGCGACGTCCACACGTCCCACTACGGCCGCATGTGCCCCATCGAGACGCCTGAAGGCCCGAACATCGGCCTCATCGGCTCGCTGGCCACCTACGCCCGCATCAACCCCTACGGCTTCATCGAGACGCCGTACCGCCGCGTCGTCGACGGCAAGGTCACCGACGAGGTGGACTACCTCACGGCCGACGAGGAGGAGAACTACACCATCGCGCAGGCCAACGACCTGTTCGACCCCGAGACGCGCAAGTTCGGCACGTTCGACGACCAGGGCGTGTTCCACGAGGCCGTCCGCGTGCTCTGCCGTACGAAGGACGCCGCCGGCGTGTTCGGCGAGCCCGACGAGGTGGCGCCCGAGCTGGTGAACTACATGGACGTGTCCCCGCGCCAGATGGTTTCGGTGGCCACCTCCCTCATCCCGTTCCTCGAGCACGACGACGCGAACCGTGCCCTCATGGGCTCGAACATGCAGCGCCAGGCCGTGCCGCTGCTGCGCCCCGACGCGCCGCTGGTGGGCACCGGCATCGAGCACCGCATCGCGGTCGACTCCGGCGAGATCCTGGTCGCCCAGAACCCGGGCGTCGTCGACTACGTGGACGGCCAGACCATCATCGTGCTGAACAACGACGGCGAGTACGACGAGTACCTCGTGCCGAAGTTCCAGCGCTCCAACCAGTCGGGCTGCATCAACCACCGCCCCATCGTCCGCAAGGGCGACGAGGTGCAGGCGGGCGACGTGCTGGCCGACGGCCCCAGCTGCGACGGCGGCGAGCTCGCGCTCGGCCAGAACCTCATGGTGGCCTACATGCCGTGGGAAGGCTACAACTACGAGGACGCCATCATCGTGTCCGAGCGCGTGGTTGCCGAAGACCTGCTCACGTCCATCCACATCTCCGAGTACGAGGTCGACGCGCGCGACACGAAGCTGGGTCCCGAGGAGATCACCCGCGAGATCCCGAACATCTCCGACGACATGATCAGCGACCTCGATGCCGACGGCATCATCCGCGTGGGCGCCGAGGTGTTCCCGGGCGACGTGCTGGTGGGCAAGGTCACGCCGAAGGGCGAGACGGAGCTCACGGCCGAGGAGCGCCTGCTGCGCGCCATCTTCGGCGAGAAGGCCCGCGAGGTGCGCGACACGTCCCTCAAGGTGCCCCACGGCTCCGGCGGCCGCGTCATCGGCATGAGCCGCTTCAGCCGCGACGCCGGCGACGAGCTGGCTCCGGGCGTCAACGAGCTCGTGCGCATCTACGTGGCCCAGAAGCGCAAGGTGCAGCAGGGCGACAAGCTGTCCGGCCGCCACGGCAACAAGGGCGTCATCTCCCGCGTGCTGCCGGTGGAGGACATGCCCTACCTCGCCGACGGCACCCCCATCGATGTCATCCTCAACCCCCTGGGCGTTCCTTCCCGAATGAACGTGGGCCAGCTGCTGGAGAACCACCTCGGCTGGGCCGCGAAGTGGGGCTGGGACGACGCTGAGGAAACCGACGCCGTGGTGGAGGGCCCGATGCACGTGGCCACGCCGGTGTTCGACGGCGCCACGGAGAAGGAGATCTCCGATGCCATCGAGAAGGCGAACCGCAACCTCATCAACAAGAACCATGCCACGTACGGCGACCTGGCGCGCGACGAGTTCGTGCCGCAGCTGTCCCGCACGGGCAAGACGTGGCTGTACGACGGCCGCACGGGCGAGAAGTTCCGCGAGCCCATCACCGTGGGCCAGAGCTACATCCTGAAGCTCGGCCACATGGTGGACGACAAGATCCACGCGCGTTCGACCGGCCCCTACAGCTTGATCACCCAGCAGCCGCTGGGCGGCAAGGCGCAGTTCGGCGGCCAGCGTTTCGGCGAGATGGAAGTGTGGGCGCTGTACGCGTACGGCGCATCGAACGTGCTGCAGGAGATCCTCACGGTGAAGTCCGACGACACCGCCGGCCGCGTGAAGTCCTACGAAGCCATCGTCAAGGGCGAGAACATCCCCGCCCCCGAGGTGCCCGAGAGCTTCAAGGTTCTCGTGAAGGAAATGAAGTCGCTGTGCCTGAACGTCGAGCTGGAGGGCCACGATCATCGCACGATCGACGTGACCCAGGACATCGACGGCCAGGAAGACGGCGATCGCGCGCTGTACGAGGCCATCGCGGCCGACGCGCGCAAGACCGAAGAAGACGACGCGGCCAATGCGCTCGACAGCATTGCCGCCGAGCTGGGAGAGCTGATGGGCGATAGCAACAACGATACGAACGACCTGATCGGTGAGGGAGAGGAGCGATAAATGACGACGGAATTCGACGTGAGCAATTTCGACGCCCTGCGCATCTCGCTCGCCAACGCCGAGGATGTGCGCAGCTGGTCGCGCGGCGAGGTGAAGAAGCCCGAGACGATCAACTACCGTACCCTCAAGCCCGAGAAGGACGGCCTGTTCTGCGAGAAGATCTTCGGCCCGACGAAGGACTGGGAGTGCGCCTGCGGCAAGTACAAGCGCGTGCGCTTCAAGGGCATCGTCTGCGAGCGCTGCGGCGTCGAGGTGACGCGCAGCAAGGTTCGCCGCGAGCGCATGGGCCACATCGAGCTGGCCGCCCCGGTCAGCCACATATGGTACTTCAAGGGCTCGCCCTCGCGTCTGGGCTACCTCTTGGACATCGCACCGAAAGAGCTGGAGAAGGTGCTGTACTTCGCATCCTCCATCATCACCTCGGTGGATAAAGAGGCCCGCGAGGAGGACGCCGACGAGCTGCGCGACGAGCTGGCCGCCGACCTCGAGGAGCTGGACGCCGAGCGCGACCGCCTCGTGGAGGCCACGCGCAAGCTGTCCGTGGACTACGTGCCCGAGGACGACGACTTCGTCGACGACGTGGACGAGGACGAGCGCATGACGGCCGAGGAGGTCGACGAGGAGATCGCCGACATCTACGAGGAGTTCAACGAGCGCAAGGCGCTGCGCCAGGACGCTTTCGACGCCTTCATGAAGATCGAGCCGAAGCAGCTGGTGCCGGACGAGGCCCTCTACCGCGAGATGCGCCTCAACTACCGCGACTACTTCACGGGCGGCATGGGCGCCGAGTCCGTGCGCGACCTGCTGGACGCCATGGACCTGGCAGCGACGGCCGACGAGCTGCGCGACGTCATCGCCAACGGCAAGGGCCAGAAGCGCGCCAAGGCCATCAAGCGCCTCAAGGTGGTTGACGCGTTCCTCAAGTCCGAGAACAAGCCGACGGACATGATTCTCGACGTCATCCCGGTGATCCCGCCCGACCTGCGCCCCATGGTGCAGCTGGACGGCGGCCGCTTCGCGACGTCGGACCTGAACGACTTGTACCGTCGCGTCATCAACCGCAACAACCGCCTCAAGCGCCTGCTGGACCTCGGCGCGCCTGAGATCATCGTCAACAACGAGAAGCGCATGCTGCAGGAGGCCGTCGACAGCCTGTTCGACAACGGCCGCCGCGGCCGTCCTGTCACGGGCCCGGGCAACCGCCCGCTGAAGTCGCTGTCCGACATGCTCAAGGGCAAGCAGGGCCGCTTCCGCCAGAACCTGCTGGGCAAGCGCGTCGACTACTCCGGCCGTTCGGTCATCGTCGTCGGCCCGCAGCTCAAGCTGCACCAGTGCGGCCTGCCGTCGCAGATGGCGCTGGAGCTGTTCAAGCCCTTCGTCATGAAGCGCCTGGTGGAGCTGGAGTACGCCGCCAACATCAAGGCCGCCAAGCGCGCCGTCGACCGCGGCGCCAGCTACGTGTGGGACGTGCTGGAAGAGGTCATCACCGAGCATCCCGTGCTGCTGAACCGCGCACCTACCCTGCACCGTCTGGGCATCCAGGCCTTCGAGCCGGTGCTGGTCGAGGGCAAGGCCATCAAGCTGCACCCGCTGGTCTGCACCGCCTTCAACGCCGACTTCGACGGCGACCAGATGGCCGTGCACGTGCCGCTGGGCGCCGAGGCGCAGGCCGAGGCCCGCGTGCTCATGCTGTCCGCCAACAACATCAAGTCGCCGGCTCATGGCCGTCCGCTGACCGTGCCCACCCAGGACATGATCATCGGCCTGTACTACCTCACGGCCGCCCGCGACGGCTTCGAGGGCGAGGGCCGCTCGTTCATCGACTTCGACGACGCCATGAACGCCTACGACGCGCGCGCCGAGCTTGACCTGCAGGCCAAGATCTGGGTGCGCCTCTCCAAGGACACGCAGGTGGCCACGGCCTTCGGCGTGTTCGAGGAGCACAAGGCGGGCGAGCGCATCGAGACCACCATCGGCCGCATCACGTTCAACAACGTGCTGCCCGAGGACTACCCGTACCTCAACTACGAGATGAACAAGAAGGAGATCAGCCGCCTCGTCGAGGACGTGTGCAACCGCTACGAGCTGTCCAGCGTGCCGGCGATTCTCGACGGCCTCAAGGACGCGGGCTTCCACTACGCCACGCGTGCCGGCGTCACCGTTTCGGTGTACGACGCCACCGTGCCGCCGAACAAGGCCGAGATCCTGGCTGCCGCCGACGAGAAGGTCGCGGCCATCGACGAGGACTACGAGATGGGCCTCATGAGCCCCGACGAGCGCCACAAGCAGGTCGTCGACATCTGGAACGCCGCGAACGAAGAAGTCGGCGAGGCCATGGCCGAGAACTTCGACAAGTTCAACCCCATCTACATGATGGCGTTCTCCGGCGCTCGAGGCAACATCAAGCAGATCCGCCAGCTGGCCGGTATGCGAGGCCTCATGTCCGACCCGAAGGGCGAGATCATCGACCGCCCGATCAAGGCGAACTTCCGCGAGGGCCTGTCCGTTCTGGAGTACTTCATCTCCACGCACGGCGCCCGTAAGGGTCTGGCCGACACCGCGCTGCGTACCGCCGACTCGGGCTACCTGACCCGCCGTCTGGTGGACGTGGCCCAGGACGTCATCATCCGCGAGATCGACTGCGGCACCGCCGACGGCGTGCCGTACCCGCTGCACAACGAGAAGGGCGACGTCGACGAGAACCTCATCGGCCGCTGCCTGCTCAACGACGTGGCGGGCGTCGACGGCGAGGTGCTGCTGGCCGCGGGCGAGTACATCACCCATATGGACCAGCTCAAGGCCATGGACGCGGCGGGCGTCGAGACGCTCGTCATTCGCACGGTCATGACCTGCCATGCCGAGCACGGCGTGTGCCAGAAGTGCTACGGTTGGGATCTCGCCACGTCGCGTCCGGTGAACATCGGCACGGCGGTGGGCATCATCGCCGCCCAGTCCATCGGCGAGCCCGGCACCCAGCTGACCATGCGCACGTTCCACACCGGCGGCGTCGCCGGCGAGGACATCACCCACGGTCTGCCTCGTGTCCAGGAGCTGTTCGAGGCGCGCAAGCCCAAGGGCCTCGCCGTCCTCGCGGAGATCTCCGGCACGCTGCAGATCTCGGGCGACAAGCAGTCCAAGACCATCACGATCCACGACCAGCAGGGCAACTTCCGCGAGTACGTCGTGTCGGCGCGCGCCCAGATGCTGCCCGGCGTGACGGACGGCTGCGAAGTGAAGGTGGGCCAGCAGCTCACCAAGGGCTCGGTGAACCCGCACGACCTGCTGCGCCTCACCGATCCCAATACGACGCTGCGCTACATCGTCAGCCAGGTCCAGGGCGTGTACGTGTCCCAGGGCGTGGACATCAACGACAAGCACATCGAGGTCATCGCGCGCCAGATGCTGCGCAAGGTGGCCGTCATGGACGCCGGCGAGTCCGACTTCCTGCCGGGTCGCCAGGTGAACCGCTTCGAGTTCGAGGATGCCGCCAACGCGCTCATCGCCGAAGGCAAGGAGCCGCCCGTGGGCCAGCCGTTGCTGCTGGGCATCACGAAGGCGTCGCTGGCCACGGATTCGTTCCTGTCGGCCGCCTCGTTCCAGGAGACGACGAAGGTGCTCACCGACGCCGCCATCGAGGGCAAGATCGACCACTTGGCCGGCCTCAAGGAGAACGTCATCATCGGCAAGCCGATCCCGGCGGGCACGGGTCTGTCGCGTTACCGCGAAGTGGGCCTCACCTACAAGGGTCGTCCGGTTTCGCCGGTGGTGGGCGAGACGCTGCCCGACTTCGCGCCGGAGGCTCTGCGCGATATCGAGGAGCTGCTGCCCCAGCCGCAGGATTGGTCGCTCGACGGCGACGGCTACCTCAACATGGGCACGAACTACGGCAGCTACTACAGCGGGCTTTCGCTGGGCCATCGCGGCCCGCAGCTGTCCGACGAGGACGCGCGCCTGTACATCTACGACGACCTGGGCGTGTCGCAGCGCTGGGCCAACAAGTTCTCCGAGGCGGGCATCGAGACGGTGGCCGACCTCGTGGGCCACACCGAGGAGGACCTGCTGCGCATCGAGGGCATCGGCGTGAAGGCCATCGAGGAGCTGAAGGAAGGCCTCGAGGCCCACGATCTGACGCACGTGATCGAGGACGACCTCGCGGCTACGAGCGACGACATGTCGCAGCTGCTGGACATGGTGTTCTCGCCCGATGACACCATCCTCATCGGCGGCGACGAGCCCCCGACCTTCAACACCGAGGGCGAGGACATGCTGGGCGAAGCTTTGCCGCCGCGCTCCTACCAGCGCAACCTGGAAGAGCTCGACGCTCTGCTGGGCTCAGTAGGGTCGCTCGGCTTCGGCCTGACCACCAAGGAGTCCGAGGAGGCTTCCAACGCCGACGACGACGTCGAGGAATAAGTTCGACCTGAGGGGCGCGCTCGGCGCGCCCCTTTCTTGTTGCGGCTTTCTTGGCGGGAGGTACGGGGCGGCACCCAGTCGCTCAGACAGTCCTCGCTTCGCTGCGGAACTCGCTTGGTGGGTGCCGCCCCGCACCTCCCTTCATGCGGTTTTCGCAGTAGGTTGTCATCCTGAGCGAGCGCGCAGCGCGGAGTCGAAGGATCCCGCGCGGTGCCGGCGGGTGCGGATCGCAACCTGCGATAGGGCGGTCAGACCGGGACTCGCTGGAGAAGGGTTCTACCTGCGGGGTTTGCTTAGTTGTAGGAGGAGCATCATGTCTCAGAAAACCTATATCCCTTCCGGCGAAATGCCGCCTTCGTCGCAGATCGGGGCGACGTTCGAGGCGCTTGCCGCAACTATCGCAGCCCGGCGCGAGGCGGGGGAGGAGAGCTACACCTATCGTCTGCTCACCGGCTCTCTCGACGGGGTGCTGAAGAAGGTCATGGAGGAGGCGGGCGAGACGGCGCTTGCGGCGAAGGACGTGGAGTCGTGGGCGTGCTCGTCGCTGGCGGCATCGATCGCGGCAAGCGGCGCTGTCGACGAGACCGACGAGCTGGCCGTCGATCTGCCGCCCGAGTACGACGCGGCCATCGATCATCTGCGCTACGAGGCGGCCGATGTGGTGTACCACCTGCTCGTGGTGCTCGAGCGCTACGGCATCGGTCTCGACGAGTTCGCCGCCGAGCTGAACAACCGCATGACCGACGCGGAACGCCCCGAGGGCGGCGTCCGCTTGCATGAAGACCATGTGAAACGGGGGAAGTAGATCTTCCGGCGGTTATCCGCCGCCTCGAAAGCCCCGCTTACTTTGTTGAACCTGCTGGAAAGGAAAGAGCATGGCACGTTTATTTGGAACGGATGGGGTTCGCGGCGTCGCGAACAAGGAGCTGACGTGCGAGACGGCCTTCAAGCTGGGTCAGGCCGCCGTGGCCTTCCAGGGCAAGACCATCCTCATCGGCAAGGACACGCGCCTGTCCGGCGACATGCTGGAGTCGGCCGTGGCGTCCGGCATCATGTCGATGGGCGGCACGGCGCTCCTGGCCGGCATCATCCCGACGCCCGCCATCGCGCTTCTGGTGCGCGAGCTGCACTGCGACGGCGGCATCGTCATCTCGGCGTCGCACAACCCACCCGAGTACAACGGCATCAAGCTGTTTGACGGCCAGGGCTTCAAGCTGCCGGATGCGGTTGAGGACGAGATCGAGGCTTATCTGGCGGCGGGCGGCCCGTCGGCGGACGAGCTGCCGAACGGCGACGAGGTGGGCGTGGCGCTGCCGGTGGACGATGCCTGCGAGCTGTACATCGCGCACGCCGTGTCCACGGTGGCCGGCGAGGGCATCGACTTCGCGGGCCTCAAGGTGGCGCTCGACGCAGGCCATGGCGCATCCTGCATGACCAGCGCCGAGGCGCTGCGCCGTCTGGGCGCCGAGGTGGTTTCGATCAACGAGGACTTCGACGGCACCGACATCAACGTGCAGTGCGGCTCCACCCATCTCGAGCCGTTGCGCGCGCTCGTGGCCGAGACGGGCGCCGACGTGGGCATCGCGCACGACGGCGACGCCGACCGCGTCATGCTTGTGGACGCGAACGGCAACGAGATCGACGGCGACGTGGTGGAGGCCGTGTGCGCTATCGACCTGCACAAGCGCGGGCTGCTTGCCGGCGGCACCGCCGTGTCCACCGTCATGTGCAACCTCGGGCTCTCGCATGCTCTGCGCGATGCGGGCATCGAGCTCGTCCAGACGAAGGTGGGCGACCGTTACGTGCTGGAGGCCATGCGCGAGGGCGGCTTCGTCCTGGGCGGCGAGCAGAGCGGCCATATGATCTTCCTCGAGCACAACTCCACGGGCGACGGCTTGGTGACCGCCCTGCAGTTCCTGGCCGCTTGCCGGCGTGCCGGTTCCTCCATCGAGGATGTCGCCAGCGTCATGACGCGTTTCCCGCAGACGCTGATCAACGTGCGCGTGAACGACAAGCACGCCGTGGACGGCAATGCGGCTGTGCAGGCCGCCGTCGAAGCTGCCGAAGCGGAGCTGGGCGATTCGGGTCGCGTGCTGCTGCGTCCTTCCGGCACCGAGCCGGTGGTGCGCGTCATGGTGGAGGCCGCCAGCGCCGAGGAGGCCGACCGCCACGCGCAGGCCATCGCCGCCGTGGTCGAGCGCGAGGCGTGATTCCGCTGTCATCCTGAGCGAGCGCAAGCATTCGACAGTCCAGCGGACTGTAGAATTCCCGAGCACGCGAAGCGAGCGCAGGGAGGCCCCGCGAAGCGGGGACGCGAAGGATCCCGTGCGGCGTCAGCAGGAAGTCTTTCTGCCGGTGCCGTATTCGGGATCCTTCTATTGCGTAGTGCGCGCTTCGGGGCGAAAAGCAAGCAGGGTTGCCCCCCCCCCTGCGTGCGGGCAAGTTCCCGACTTATGCGTACCTCTGCCATCGAAAACGCCCAAAAAGCACCATGTACGCGACTTATGTGCACCTCGGAAGCGGCCTGCGCGATCGAAGTATTTCATAGCTAACTTTTGACCAGGCCTTTTATTGGGCGACGCTTTGCCGCGTCGTCTGAAAAGGCCGTTTCGGCGTGGCAGAGGTGCGCATAAGTCATGGACAGAGGAGATTTCTCCGGTTTTCGTTGCAGGCGCCCCGTTTGACGGGGTGCCGCCACGTTCGCGTTCGGCCGATCATCGCAGGCAGGATCAAGCAATGGCGCTTCGTCTTCGAAAGCGCCGGCTACCGCTTCGACGCCGAGTCGGGTCGCGTGCTGTGCTTCTGCTGCGATCCGGAACGCTTCTGGAAATACGTCGGGCCGATGAGGAAAGGCGAGTAGCGGGAGGGTGGCAAGGCGGCAACGCTCAGCTGCGGCCTCTTGCGCACTCGCGCGCTTCATGGGATCGTGGTCGTTGCGACAGGGACGCGGCCGCGATATGCGCGCCGGTCGACCGCGGCATCCTCGGACTGCGCTCCTGCCGCATCATCCGAAAGCAACGCCCTCGGCTCCGAAGAGCCGAGGGCGTTTTCATGCGAGAGGGAGCGTGCTCTTATCGCACGAACAGGCTGAGGAAGCGCACGAGCAGGCTCGGCTTCTTCGCACCGCGCGTTGCGGGCGGGGCTGCCACCATGCCCTGCTCGGCGCACGGGCGCTCGCCGACAGGAGGTTCGATGGCGTCGGCTTCGAGTGCCGGGGCGGTGGCAGGGCCGACCGGAATAGCGGGCGCGGTTGCGGGCGCGATCCGGGACGATGCGGCCACGGATGCCTGAACGGCGGCTTCCGCAGCCGCTTCCGCCTCGCGCGCGGCCGCAGCCGCGGCGCGTTCCTCCGCGCGGATGCTCGCCTCGTCCTCGGTCATCTCGTGTGCCGCCATCAGCTGGGCCGAACGTCGCCGAGCAGCATCGCGCGCCGCTTCGTCCTCGGCTGCTTCCAGGCGGCGCTGCTGCGCGCGCTTGATGAAGAACTCCTGCGATTCGAACAGCACGGTCTCGCCGTCGGCGTCTTCTTTCGCGAACGCGCCGAGCGGCGTGTAGCTGCCATCGGGCATGAGCTCACGCAGTTTGGCGGTGTCGCTCAGGCTCACGTCGAGGTATCCGAGGATCTGCTCGCGCAGTTCGCTGTCGAGGACGGGCCAGGCTATCTCGATGCGCTTGTCCATGTTGCGCGTCATGAGGTCGGCGCTGGACAGGTACACCTTCATATTGTCGCGCGGGCCGAAGCCGTAGATGCGGCTGTGCTCCAGCAGGCGCCCCACGATGGACACGACGCGCACGTGCTCGGTGTAGCCTTCCAGGCCCGGCACGATGCACGAGATGCCGCGCACGAACAGCGTCACGTTCACGCCGGCCTGCGACGCCTCCACGATCTTTTCGATCACGTCCTTGTCGGTGATGGAGTTCGTTTTGAAGAACAGCCCGCACGGCTCGCCGGCTTTCTTGCGTTCGATCTGCGCGTCGATCCCAGCGAGGATCATCGGCTTGATCTGCAACGGCGCCACCCACATGATGTCGTAGTTGTCGGAGGTGTTCTCAAGCCCCATGTTGCGGAAGAACTCGGTTGCGTCTCGCCCGAACGTCTCGTCGGTGGTGATGAACGACAGATCGGTGTACAGCTTCGCCGTCTTCTCGTTGTAGTTGCCGGTGCCCAGCTGGGTGATGTGCTGCAGCCCCTGGTCGGTTTGACGCGTGATGCAGCATATCTTCGAGTGCACCTTGAAGTCGCGGAAGCCGTAGATGACGTTGCATCCCGCCTGTTCGAAGCGCTGCGACCATTCGATGTTGTTGCTCTCGTCGAAGCGGGCGCGCAGCTCGAACAGCGCGGTCACCTCCTTGCCGTTCTCGGCTGCCGCGATGAGCGCCTCGGCTAGATGCGATTGGCTGGCCAGGCGGTACAGCGTGATCTTGATGGAGATGACGGTGGGGTCGTTCGCAGCCTCGCGCAGAAGCTGCACGAAGGCGTCCATGCTCTCGTACGGGTACGATAGCAGCACTTCCTTCTCGGCCACCTGGTCGATGATGCGACGGTTGCGGTCGAGGCAGCCGGGCCATTGCGGCGTGAACGGTACGTTCGTCAGCTCCGCGCGCGCGGCCTCAGGCAGATGGCCGGCCAGCCCCCACGTATAGCTCATGTCGAGCGGCACCTTCGTGACGTAAGCTTGGTGCGGCTTGAGGTTCAGGCGCTTGAGCAGCAGCTTCTCCAGGGTGGGCGACAGCGGCCGTTCGCTTTCGAGGCGTACCGGCGCCAGGCGCGAGCGCTTCTTCAAGATGCGCTTCATGTGCTCGCGATAGTCCTCGTCGCTCTCGTCGGTGCCTTCGGTGGCGTCGAGGTCGGCGTTGCGGGTGACGCAGATGACGTTCGTGTGCTTGATGGCGTACATGGAGAATATCTCGCTCGCCACCATCTCGATGGCGTGCTCCAGCAGGATGAACTGCAGTCCTTCGCCCGGCAGCGCGATCACGCGCTGGCATTGGCGCGGCATGGGGACGAGGCCCAGCGTCACGCCCTCGGCTCCGAGGTTCTTCCCCTTCTCCTCCTTGGGCGCCTTTTCGCCGTCCTTGGTCTTCGCCGCCTTCTTCTTCGCGCCCGGCTCCTCGTTGAGGCGCAGTACCACGTACAGCGCGCCGTTCTCCAGGTGAGGGAAGGGATGGCGCGAGTTGATGATCTGCGGCGACAGGAACGGCATCACGTTCTTGTGCACGTAATCGGACAGGAAGGCGCGCTGCTCGTCGTCGAGGTCTTCGGGGCGCAGGCTGCACACGCCGCGCGCGCACAGCTGTTTCCGCACGCTTTCGTAGGTGCGTTCCTGGATGGGGTACAGCTCGTGGCAGCGCGCGTAGATGGCATCGAGCTGCTCGGCGGGCGTCATGCCGGACTTCGAGTCGATGATGTGCTTCTTCACTAACGACAGGTCGGTCAGGCTGCCGACGCGCACCATGAAGAACTCCTGGAGGTTGCTCCAGAAGATGGAGATGAAGTTCAGGCGCTCGAGCAGCGGCACCGTCTCGTCGGCTCCCTGGTCGAGTACGCGCTCGTTGAACGTGAGCCATGACAGCTCTCGGTTCTGCAAGTAGGATTCTTTGCTCGGCTCGCCCTCGACGGAGGGGTTTGCGCCCTCGACCTCGTCGATTGACGCGCGCATCTCGTCCGCGCTCGTTTCCGCGAGAGCGTCCGGCGCTTGGCCGGCAGGAGTCTCGGCGGTGCTGGTCGTGGATTTCTTGGCTGTGTCCATGAACGTCCCCTTCCCGTAAACGTTCGCTTCCTGCGCGCCGCTACCGCAGCATGCGGTCGATCAGGTACCCTTCGCGCACGCCGTACTTGCATACGTCCAGACGCTCGGCTCCGCATGCGTCGAACAGCTCGCCGAGGATGATGCAGCCCGGTACCAGCGTGTGCACGCGCTCGGCCGAAGCCTTGAGCGCGGCGTGCGCGAACGTGTCGGGATCGGTGCGGCACCATGCAAGTATCGCATGAATTTGCTGTTTCGTCATGGTTTTCGGACGTACGGCCGCGCCGGTGGCTTGAGCATGCATCTTGGCGGCCGCGCGCACGCTTCCGCCGATGCCGTACAGCGCTTCCGAGCGGTACGCGTCGGAGTTGGGCAGACCGGCGAAGCGCTTGCGGAACGCTTCGGCTATGGCGTCCATCTCGCCGGGGGTCGGCAGGATAGCGCGTACGTGCTGGGCGAACGATGACAACGACCCTTGCCCGATGCTCGCGTTGTCGAAATCGAGGCTGCTTTCGATGCGTGTGAGCTCGGTCGAGCCGCCGCCGATGTCGACGAGCGTGCCCCGCTCTACTGCGCGGTCGCAGGTGGCGCCGACGAAGCCCAGGTGCGCCTCGTCGGTAGCCGACAGCAGCGAGATGGGCAGCTCGGCTGCCTCCTCGATGGCCGCGACGGCTTCCTCGCAGTTCAAGGCGTTGCGGATGACCGCGGTGGCGAACACCTCCATCTTCTCGCAATCGAAGTACCGTGCGCGCTTCGCATGTCCACGCAGCACGCTGACGGCTCGGTCGATGCCGTCCTGGGTGAACACCCCGTCCACGACGTAGGCCGACAAGCCCGCCATCACCTTGTCGTTTATGAGACTCTTGAAATCTTTGTTCGTGCACGTGCGCTTATGCGCGTCTTTCACGTCGTAGACGACGAGGCGTATCGAGTTCGACCCGAGGTCGACCACCGCGTAGTTGGGCATGGCATAGTCCGTCCGAAATCAAGCGGCTCGCCCGGGGCGATCCGCGATGTGCTCCATCGCTTCATTGTAGTGAACCGCGCCGGTCGCGGCCAGGCCGAGCGCGAACTGAAAGCTGGATTTTACTTTTTATCGCCTGCGCTCGGGACGACGGTCTGGTTCGCTCGTTCGGGTGGCGATGGGCCGGCCCTTGCAGGATGGCGGTCCGGTTCTTCGCGATCCTTGTGGTACCATGAGCTTCTCGAAGGAAAGGAAGCGCCATGCTGGAAACCGTCGATTTCTCACGCGAACCGCTCTCGAAGGACGCCTACAAGGCGCGTCGGGACGAGCTGATGGAGCGATTGGTGGTGCTGCAGCAGCAGGCGCGCGTGCAGGGCGTCGGCCTGGTGGTGCTGTTCGAAGGATGGAACGGCGCCGGCAAGGGCAGCCGCATCTCCGATCTCATGTACCACCTCGACGCGCGCGCCACCAGCGTGTACGTCACTGAAAACCTCGACGTGAAAGCCGCGCGCGCGTTCGCGGGCGCGAAGAGCGGCGTAACGGGCTTCTATCCCGTGATGCAGGAGTTCTGGAAGGGCCTGGGCCAGCGCGGCACCATCTCGTTCTTCGACCGCGGCTGGTACACCGCCGCCGTTCAGCACATGCTGTACACCGAGTTCGGCAAGCTCTCCCTGAAAGCCTCCAAGCGCAAGGGCCAGAAAGCCGTCGCGGCCGCCATGGCCGAGGCGCGCGACGAACGCCACATCGACGTGCTGCGCCGCTACCTCACCTCTGCGTCCGATTTCGAGCGGCAGCTAGCCGACGACGGTTACCTCGTGGTGAAGTTCTTCGTGCACGTCACGAAGGAGGCGCAGAAGAAGCGCCTCACGCGCCTGCATGACGATCCGGCCACGCGCTGGCGCGTGGGCGAGGACAAGCTGGCCACCATCGGCAACTACGAGGAGGCGTACCGCCTGTACGACAACCTGCTGAAGGGCAGCGACTTCTCGTTCGCCCCATGGCATCTCGTGAACGGCGAGGACAAGCGCCGCGCCAACCTGCAGATCGCCGAGACGCTGGTGAACGCGCTTACGAGCGCGTTCGAGGCAGCGCCCGACGCCGAAGCCGCCGTAGCGGCGGCCAAGGCGCAGGCCAACTCCGCCGGCGCTCTCGATGAAGCGCCCCTGTTCGGCCGTTCTCCCGAAGAGGAGGCGCGCGTGCGCGAGGAGGCGGAAGCCGCCGCAGCCGCTGCTTCCGCCCGCGCTCCGCGCGTTTCGAGGTTCCGTCAGGTGGACGACCCGCCGTGCCTCGAGAGCGTCGACCACGCGCTCGCGCTCGACCCCGAGACGTACAAGGTCGAGCTCAAGGCCCAGCAGGAGCGCCTCAACAGGCTGGAGATGGAGATGTACCAGAAGCGCATCCCGCTCATGATCATGTACGAAGGCTGGGACGCCGCGGGCAAGGGCGGCAACATCAAGCGCGTGGCCCAAGCGCTCGACGCCCGCGCCTATACCATTTTTCCCAGTCCCGCCCCCACGAAGCCCGAGCTGCTGCATCCGCACCTGTGGCGCTATTGGACGCGTCTGCCGAAGGCGGGCCACGTGGGCATCTACGACCGCAGCTGGTACGGTCGCGTGCTCGTGGAGCGCGTCGAAGGTTTCGCTTCGGTGTCGGAATGGACGCGGGCGTACGACGAGATCAACGAATTCGAGCGCGATCTGGTGCGGTGGGGCGCCATCCTGCTGAAGTTCTGGGTTGACGTGAGTCCCGAAGAGCAGTTGCGGCGCTTTCGCGACCGTGAGCAAGACCCTGCGAAACAGTGGAAGATCACCGATGAGGATTGGCGCAACCGCGACAAGTATCCCCAGTACAAAGCCGCGGTCGAGGATATCTTCCGCTTGACCAGCACGCCGTTCGCCCCCTGGATAATCCTCGAGAGCGACGACAAGCGCTACGCGCGCGTCAAGGCGCTCAAAATTATCAACGACGCCCTGGAAGCGCGCTTGCGCGAAAACTGAGATCGCGTTACTATGGGCAGCAGTACTCGAAACGACCGTGCGCATTCGCGCGCTTGAACGAAAAAAAGGGGTAAACAGTCATGACTCTGTTCGGAATCACCGTGCCCATGGAGGCTATCTGGGTCATCGTCGCGATCATCGTCCTCGTCATCGTCGGCTTCATCGCGAAAGGCTTCATCGACGAGATGAAGAAGTAGCCGCTTCGGCGAACAGCGGTCCCTATCGTGAAAATTGCGTTTTTGCGAACATCGCGCCCCCATCATGGGGGCGTTTGTTTATTATGGTAACGGTCTGGCGACGGCGGGGTTCCGCTGTTTGAAGATCATCCCGAAAGGTGAACATGTCCGAGTACCGACAGCATCCCGGCCCTGCTCCAAGCGGGCGACCTGCGCAGCAGCGCGCGCCGAGGGGCGCCGCGCCCGACGTGCGGGCAGGGGCGCAACCGGGCGCCTACCGGCCGGCCACCGCGCAGCATGCCGCCTACCGCTCCGCTCAGCCTGCCCAGCGCAGATCGGCTGGAGGCGGAGGCTACCCGTATCGACAGCAACCGACCTATCAGCAGCCCGGTTCCGGACGGCCTCGGAAGAAGAGCGGGCCGTGGCGCGTGGTGTTCTGGATCGCGCTCGTGGTGTTCGTCGTGGCGCTGGCCGCGCTCGGTGCCATCGGCTTCAGTTACTGGCAGGGTCAGCAAACCTATAACGATGTCGCGCGGGAGGGTTTCACGCCGCCCGACGATCTGTCGGCCACGTCGCTCGCCGACTTCACGGTGGACTGGGATGCGCTCAAGGCTATCAATCCCGACACGGTGGGGTGGATCTACATTCCCGGCACCGTGGTGAACTACCCCATCGTGCAAGCGGCCGACGACGAGAAGTACCTTACGCACGACTTCAAGGGATCGGAAGGCTGGATCGCCACGTTCGGCGCCATCTTCCTGGCGGCCGAGAACAGCTCCGACTTCTCCGACCCGAACAACATCATCTACGGCCATCATCTGAACGACGGCTCGATGTTCGCCTGCGTCGCCGATTTCAGCGATGCCGCCCAGTTCAACGACCATCGCACGGTGTACATCCTCACGCCTGAGGGCAACTACGAGCTGAGCACGTTCGCGCTCGTGCATGTGGCGGCCGACGATCCGTTGGCACAGACGCGGTTCGCCGATGAGGACGAACGCGTGGCCTACGTGCAGGACAAGATCGACCGATCGGTGGTGCCCGCTTCCGACATACCTGCTGCTTCCGATATCAAACACACCTTCGCCCTCGCCACGTGCGACAATCTGCCGTCGGACGGGCGTTACGTGCTGTATTCGTACGTGAAGGCCAGCACGGTGGGCGAGGGCGACGGCGACGTCATCGACCCCGATGCCGTCGCGGCCATCGATTCCGCAGAACAGGAGATCGCTTCATGAGCACGTCCATCCTGCCGGGCGAGCGCCCCGACCGCCTCGAAGAGGAGTGCGCCGTGTTCGGCGTGTTCGCTCCCGGCGAAGACGTGGCGCGCATGACGTGCTTCGGCTTGCAAGCGCTGCAGCATCGCGGCCAGGAGAGCGCCGGCATCGCCGTGGGCGACGGTGCGACGGTCATGGTGTCGAAAGACCTCGGCCTTGTGACCCAGGTGTTCGACGAAGCAAGCCTGGCCGCGCTCGAGGGCTTCGTGGCCGTGGGCCACGCGCGCTACTCCACGAGCGGCGGCGCCGCGTCGTGGGAGGCTGCGCAGCCGCACATCTCGGCCATCGACGACGTGCTGATCGCGCTGGCGCACAACGGCACGCTCGTCAACACGAACGCCTTGCGCGCCCGTCTCGTCGACGAGGGCGTGCAGTTCCGTTCCGGCACCGACAGCGAGGTGGCGGCGAAGGCAATCGGCCGGGTGACCCAGGAAACGCACCACCTGCGCAACGGCATCCGCCGCGCTATGGAGGAGCTGTCGGGCGCCTACGCCATGGTGCTGGCCAGCCCCGATTCGCTGTACGCGTTCCGCGACCCCAACGGTATCCGCCCGCTGTGCATCGGCGAGCTGCCCGACGGCCGCGGCTGGGCGGTGTCCAGCGAGACGTGCGGGCTCGACATCGTGGGCGCGCAGTACGTGCGCGACGTCGAACCGGGCGAGATCGTGCGCTTCAACCGCGACGGCATGCACGCCGAGCAGGGCGTTGCCGCCCGCAAGTCGGCGGCGTGCATCTTCGAGTACGTGTACTTCGCGCGCCCCGACAGCGTGATCGACGGCCAGAGCGTGTACCAGGCGCGGCGCAACATGGGGCGCATCCTGGCGCAGGAGGCGCCCGTGGAGGCCGACCTCGTGCTGGGCGTGCCCGACTCGGGCGTGCCGTCGGCCATGGGCTACGCGTTTGAGAGCGGCATCCCGTACGCCGACGGCATCGTGAAGAACCGCTACGTGGGACGCACGTTCATCGAGCCCACCCAGGCCATGCGCCAGCTGGGCATCCGTTTGAAGCTGAACCCGCTGCGCTCGGTGATCGAGGGCAAGCGCCTCGTGGTCATCGACGACAGCATCGTGCGCGGCAACACCAGCAAGAAGCTCGTGCAGATGCTGCGCGATGCGGGCGCGGCCGAGGTGCATCTGCGCATCGTGAGCCCCGAGGTGCTGTGGCCGTGCTTTTACGGCATCGACACCGACACGCGCGACCAGCTGATCGCCGCGAACATGGATCTGGACGAGATGAACGCGTGGATCGGCTCGGACTCGCTGGCCTTCATCTCGCTCGAGGGCCTGCGCGCCTCCGTGCCCGATGCGCGCCGCCAGGGGTTCTGCGACGCATGTTTCACCGGCGACTACCCGGTGGCCATCCCCGATTCGGTGGCCAAGAAGAGTTTCCTCACGAAGAAGGATTTCGAAGAGACTTACGGCGAAGGCGCGGCCGACGAGGCGCGCCCTCGCACGCGATAGCAGCATGACAGGGGGAACCGCCCCGACATGGACGATACGGCACAAGGAGCAGAGATGACCGAGAGAGTAACCGTGAACGCAGCGCAGACCGACGACGGCCCGCACATGCCCAGCTGGATGGACGAGGATGCGGTGACCTACGCGCAGGCGGGCGTGGACACGGCCGAGGGCGCGCGCGCCGTCGAAGCCATCAAGGGCGTCGTGCACGACACGTACCGTCCCGAGGTGGTGGGCGACATCGGCGGCTTCGGCGGCCTGTTCTCCATCGCGGCGGCCAAGGACATGGACGATCCGCTGCTGGTCAGCGGCACCGACGGCGTGGGCACGAAGCTCAAGGTGGCCCAGATGGCCGGCAAGCACGACACGGTGGGCATCGATCTGGTGGCCATGTGCGCCAACGACATCCTGGCCACCGGCGCCGAGCCGCTGTTCTTCCTCGACTACGTGGCCATCGGCAAGCTGAAGGCCGAGAACGTGGCTGAGATCGTGGCGGGCATCGGCGAGGGCTGCAAGCAGGCCGGCTGCGCGCTCATCGGCGGCGAGATGGCCGAGCACCCCGGAGTCATGGACCCGGACGACTACGACCTGTCCGGTTTCTGCGTGGGCGTGGTCGACCGCTCGAAGATGCTCGATCCCGCGGCGGTGCGCGAGGGCGACGTGCTGATCGGCCTGGCGTCCAGCGGCCTGCATTCCAACGGCTACTCGCTGGCGCGCAAGGTGTGCGTGGAGGGCAAGACCCACTACGAGCTGCGCATCGAGCGCGAGGAGCTGGGCGGGCACAGCCTGCAGGATGCGCTTTTGGAGCCCACGCGCATCTACGTGAAGCCGGTGCGCGCCGTGCTGGAGGCTTGCGAGGGCGCCGTGCACGCGCTCGCGCACATCACGGGCGGCGGCATCTCCGAGAACCTCGACCGTGCGCTGCCGAAGAGCTGCGCCGCCGAAGTCGACCTGGGCACGTGGCCGGTGCCGGCCATCGCGTCGTTTGTGTGCGACGCGGCGCACCTCGACGAGGCCGAGGCGCTCAAGACGTTCAACATGGGCCTCGGCATGGTGCTCATCGTGGACGCGGCGCGCGCCGACGAGGTGGAGGCCGCGCTGACGCAGGCCGGCGAGACCACGTACCGCGTCGGCCGCATCGTGGCGGGCGAGGGCGAGGTCCGCTACGCGAACGACGGCAAGCTGTACGGCTTCGGCGCGGAGGCGTAAGGACATGACCGAACCGCTGAAAATCGGCGTGCTGCTGAGCGGTAGCGGCACGAACTTGCAGGCCATCATCGACGCGGCGGCCGAGGGGCTGCCCGTGGAGATCGTGCACGTGGTGTCGTCGCGCCCTGATGCGTTCGGCATTGAGCGCGCGCATCGGGCGGGCATCCCGGTCACGGTGCTCAACCGCGACGTGTACGCCGACCCCGTCGAAGCCGACAAACGCATCGCCGAGACGCTGCGCTACGCGCACGCCGAGTACGTGGTGATGGCGGGGTACATGCGCAAGGTGACGCCCGTGCTGCTGGACGCGTTCCCCGACCGCGTGCTGAACTTGCACCCGGCGCTGCTGCCCTCGTTCAAGGGCGCGCACGCCATCCAGGACGCGTTCGACGCGGGCGTGAAAGTGACGGGCATCACCGTCCACTTCGCGAACGAGGACTACGACAAAGGCCCCATCGTGGCGCAACGCGCCGTGGAGGTGCGCGAGGACGATACCCTCGACGACCTCGAAGCCCGCATCCACGAGGTCGAGCACGTCCTGTACCCCGAAGTGCTGCGCCTCGTGGCCGAAGGCCGCGTGACCGTGGGCGAGGATCGCAAGGTGCATATCGCCCCCGCCCGATGAACCCGCGGGGAAACCCGCAGGTCAACCGTCCGTTCCGCGCGTAAGCTCGTCGTCCGCCCAGGCAAATGCCCGCCAGCTCGAACCTCGAAGGAGCCCTCATGAACAAGGAAGCCCTCCAATCCGTCATCGCCGCCCTCCGCGAGGGCCGCACGCCGTCCTTGAGCGTGGAGGATTTCCCGTGCTTCTCGCACGAGGCGACCGAAGGCAACCAGCACGTGGATCCGACGTATCTCGACGTGGTGGCGAAAAGCCTCACGGCCGACGACGCGCCCACGTTCGAGCGCGCCCTGCGCGCGATGGAGGAGGGCGACCTCGCCTGGCTCGGCTTCAAGATCGTCTACGATGCGGACGCGGCTCAGCGCAACACCGACAACGAGGTGACGAAGAAGTACGGCGACGAGGGCTCGGCCGACGGCGAGCCGCTCGTGTTCTTCTGCAACGACGCGAAGGAGATCGTGGCGTCGCGGCCGTACTCGCCCCGCGACACGTTCCAGATGAAGGACGTCACGCGCGGCCCCTCGATGCACAACGAGCAGTTCGAGGGTCTCACCTGGGCGAGCGTTCCTCTGTTCGACCGGGTGCATGTTTGGCTGCTGGGCGCGTCCGACGCGGCCAGCGAGGTGGCGGCGCTCGCCGACCACGTGGGCTTCGCCGTGACGGTGGTCGACTACGATCCGGCCTATGTGAGCGAAGCGCGCTTCCCTGCGGCGAAGCGCATCGTGCTCGAGGGCGGCAACTTCGATGCGCTCGAGCAGTTGGACGCCGCGCCCGAGGATTACGTATGCGTGCTCACCCGTGGTCACATGTTCGACCCCGAGGGCTGCGTCTGGGCGACGAGGCATCACGTGCACTACGTGGGCATGATGGGCTGCGCCGGCAAGAACGACCGCGTGCACGAGCTGGTTCTGGCTTCCGGCGCCACCGAGGAGGACTGGGAGCGCGTCAAGCGCCCCATCGGCCTGAAGTTCGGGGCGAAGACGCCCGCCGAGCTGGCCATCGCCATCGTCGCCGAGCTCGTGGACGTGCGCTACCGCCAACGCTACAGCGCCGAAGCGCGCGAGCGCCACGAGAAGAGCCTGGGCCGCTGACATGGGCGAACGACTCTTTGACGCCCTTATTGTCATCGACGTGCAACAGGCTCTTGTCGACGGTCATCCGTCGAAGGAGGATTCGTTCCTCGTTGCGGTGGGCGCGATGATCGATGCGTGTCGTCGCGCAGACGTTCCTGTGCTGTACGTGTGCCACGATGGAGGAGCGGGCGATGAGCTGGAACGTGGGACGGATGGCTGGCGGGTGCATTGCGCCGTCGCGCCGCAGGCTGGAGAAATAGTCGTTGACAAGCGATTCAACAGCGCTTTTCGGCAGACAGGCCTTCATGAAACGCTGCAATCTTTGGGCGCGAAGCGCATCGTCATGTGCGGCATGCAGACGGAATTTTGCTTCGACGTGTCCGTCAAGGTGGCTTTCGAGCTGGGTTACGACGTGACCGTGCCACGTGAGGCCGTCACCACGTTCGACAGCGGGTTCGCCCCTGGCGAAGTTCTTACCGCCTACTTCGAAGATCGCATCTGGGACGGCCGTTATGCGCGCGTGCTGGATACGGACGGCGTCGTCGAAGAGCTTGCCGCTCGCTGACCTTTTCGTCGTGCGCGTTTGCGGGATATGCGCGCGCTTCCTCGTTGACCTCGCGGTTCGGGTGGTACCATGCGTCGCAGGAGATTGGACGCAAGGGGCCGTTCAGTCGCAGACAAGAGGAAAGGATGTAAGGCCATATGAGCAATCCTAAGGTCAAGCGCGTGCTCGTGTCCGTCACGGACAAGAGCGGCGTTGCGGACTTCGCCCGCGCGCTCGTCGACGAGTTCGGGGCGGAAATCATCTCGACGGGCGGCACCGCCCGCGCGCTCAAGGACGCCGGCGTGCCGGTTACGCCCATCGACGACGTGACGCAGTTCCCCGAGATGATGGACGGTCGCGTGAAGACGCTGCACCCGCGCGTGCACGGCGGTCTGCTGGCCAAGCGCGACAACGAGGCCCACATGGCCCAAGCGGCCGAGCACGGCATCGAGATGATCGACATGGTGGTGGTGAACCTCTACGCCTTCGAGAAGACGGTGGAAAGCGGCGCCGATTTCGGCACCTGCATCGAGAACATCGACATCGGCGGCCCGTCCATGCTGCGCTCCGCGGCCAAGAACTTCGAGAGCGTGGCCGTGGTCACGCGCCCGGCGAGCTACGACGCCATCCTGGCCGAGATGCGCGCCAACGACGGCGCCACCCTGCGCGACACGCGCGCCAAGCTGGCGCTCGACGTGTTCGAGACCACGGCGGCTTACGACGGCGCCATCGCCGCGTGGATGGGCGCCCAGCTCAAGGACGAGGGCGACGTGAAGTTCCCCGCCGACCGCACGCTGCATCTCTCGAAGGTGCAGGACCTGCGTTACGGCGAGAACCCGCACCAGTCCGCCGCGTTCTACCGTCGCGACGACTACGCCGACGCCCCGCACAGCCTGGCCCATGCCAAGCAGCATCAGGGCAAGGAGCTGTCGTACAACAACTACCTCGACCTCGACGCGGCTTGGACGGCCGTGCGCGAGTTCGACGAGCCGGCCTGCGTCATCGTCAAGCACCTCACGCCCTGCGGCGTGTGCCAGAACGACGACCTCGTCGAGGCCTACCAGCGCGCGCACGCGTGCGACCCGGTGAGCGCCTACGGCGGCGTCATGGCGTTCAACCGCCCCGTCACCTCCGACGTGGTGGTAGCCATCTTCGACAACAAGCAGTTCGTCGAGGCCATCATCGCTCCCGAGTTCGCGGGCGACGCGCTTGACATGTACAGCGCGAAGAAGAACGCGCGCCTGCTGTCCACGGGCGGCGTGAACCCGGCCGGCGGGGAAGTGGAGTACCGCTCCGTCGAGGGCGGCCTGCTGGCCCAGGATTCCGACGCCGTGGCCGAGGATCCCGCGACGTTCACGGTTCCCACAAAGCGCCAGCCCAGCGAGGAAGAGCTCGCCGAGCTGCTGTTCGCGTGGAAGGTGTGCAAGTCCATCAAGTCCAACGCCATCGCCATCACGAAGGGCCACGCGACCATCGGCGTGGGCGGCGGTCAGCCGAACCGCGTGAACTCCGCGCGCATCGCCGTGGAGCAGGCGGGCGAGGAAGCCAAGGGCGCCGTGGCCGCCTCCGACGCGTTCTTCCCGTTCCGCGACGGCCTCGACGCGCTGGCCGAGGCCGGCGTGACGGCCATCATCGAGCCGGGCGGTTCCATCCGTGACGAAGAGGTGATCGCCGCCGCCGACGAGCACGGCATCGCGCTCGTCTTCACCGGCCACCGCCACTTCAGGCACTAGATCCGGCGGCATACCATGTTGCAAGCGGCAGCTTCGGAAACGAAGCTGCCGTTTTTTGCGGGCGCCCCGTAGCGGGATCCGACTTCCTCGGTTCGCTCGACGCGTCAAGTTGCAGCCTTCTCGTCCGACGTGGACGCAAAACGGCAGCTGTGGCAAAGTTAGCCTTGGTTTCAAGTGGATTTCGCACTTTGGATTTCACGCGATCTGGGGTTTCGTGGATGCTCACGACGCTTATAACGTTCGTCGCGACCCGATGATTGCCATGGCTACCGTTTTTCGCCCAACTTCCACGCCGGACGACGATGTTTCCGCGGCTTGTCGGGGCTTGTGGATGTTCTCTGACGGGATGATGGCGGGGGAGGGGCGGCGCGTATAGTGGGAACATGAAGAAATCCGAAGCGCTCAACATCCTGGGGCTCTCAGACGGCGCGACCGACGATGCGGTCAAACAGGCCCACCGCAAGCTGGTGATCGAGCACCATCCTGACAAGTTCGCGCTAGGATCGAAGGAGCGCGAGGAGGCGGAAGAGTTCACGAAGCGCATCAACGAAGCGCGTGACGTGCTGCTCAACCGTTCATGGACGCCCGAGTTCGATCCGCGCCGCGATCCTCGCCCCTACGCGAACAACCCGTACGCCCACCCCACGCAGAACCCTTACGGCGGCGCGGGTCAGGGTGGCGATCCTTTCGCGGGCTGGCCGTTCGGCCAGGCCCCTGGCCAAGGCCAGGGGCAGACCACCTACGTATGGACGTCGTGGGACGCGCCGCGCTCCGGCGGCTCCGGCGTGGGCAGCCAGCCGTTCGACCCTTTCGACCCGTTCGCGCCCTTCCGCGCAACGGCCGAGCCGCGCAAGACCCCGCAGGAAGCTCTCGACGAAGTCAAGCGCGACCTCGGGCGCGAAGGGCTCGTCATTGCGGGCAAGGTGGCGCTGTTGGCGGTGGCGGCGCTCGCGGGCACCGCGGCCACCGGGCTGTTCCTGTACGTGATGATCTCCATCGTATACGGCCTGTGGAAGCGCTTCGGCTCGTGCCTCATCGGTCTCATCGTGCCGCTCATGCTGCTGGGCGCGCCCTTTGTGTTCATCATCGCGCCCCGGCAGGGGGCCGTCACCGCAGGGCTGGCCGTGGCGTTCTTGTTCGCGGTGCTGTTCGACGTGGTGAACGTGCGCAACCTCCTGCGCGCCCTGCGCGTCGCGCGCCGGGCGACGTCCTAGCGGAGCCTCTGTGGCGGGACCGCCGCGTCCCGCTTGCAGCGCGCACCCTCATGCTATACTGAATCATTCCGTCATGGTTCGTCGAAAGGGGACGCTGGTTGAAGAAAGCGCTGCTGCTCGTCATCGGCATCGTCGCAGTGTGCTTTCTCATCGCGAACGCCGATTACCTGGCGAGCTTCCTCGCGACGCTCAAGACCGGCGCGCTCGTGCCGCTGGTCGTGGCTTGCGTGCTCATGCTGGCGCGCCACCTCGTGCAGGCGGCGTCCTACGACGCGGCCTTCGAGGCGGTCGGCCATAAGACGGGCTTCTGGCACAACGTCGTGCTCATCTTCTCGCTGGTGTTCATCAACACGTTCTGCCTGTTCTCGGGGGCGACGGGCGTGGCGTTCATCATCGACGACGCGCACCGCACGGGCGCGGACGCGGGCACGTCCACCAGCGGCGCTATCCTCTCGCAGATCGGCTACTTCGCCGCCATCCTCGTGATCTCCGTCATCGGCTTTCTCACCATGCTGCTGTCCGGCAGCATGAACACGCTGTTCCTCGTCGGGGGGCTGGCGTTGGCTGCGGTGCTGGCGGCGCTGTCCAGCATGTTCGTGGTGGGCTACCGCAAACCGCGCGTGCTGTTCCGCCTGTTCATCGGCATCGAGTCGCTCATCAACAAGGCGCTGGGGCTGCTGAAGAAGCATCTCAAGCCGGCCTGGGGGCGCAAGATGGCCAGCTCCTTCATCTCGTCGGCGGGCATCCTCGCGAAGAACCCGCAGGGCACCATGGTCACCGTGTCCTACGCGTCGTTCTCGGCCATCCTCAACATGGCGTGCCTCGTGGCCATCGGCTACGCGTTCGGCTTCGAGAACGTAGCCGCGCTCGTGGCGGCGTTCGCGGTGGCGGCCATCTCGGTCATCCTGAGCCCCACGCCTCAGGGCGTGGGCGTGGTGGAGGCGGCCATCGCCGCCATCCTCACGGCGCACGGATGCTCGCTGGCCACAGCCACGGCCATCGCGCTGGTGTACCGCGGTATCATGTTCTGGATCCCTTTCTGCATCGGCGCGCTGCTGCTGTCGCAGTCGGGGTTCTTCGCCGACAAGAAGAGCCCTACCGAGGAGAAGCGCGCGAAGGACACGGCTTGGGTTTCGGGCACCATCGTGCTCATCGTGGGACTCGTGAACATCGGCATGGCGTTGATTCCGCAGACGTTCAGGCCGTTCACCGCGCTCACGGATTGGATCAACATGGGCGGCCTGCTCATCGGTCCGTTCCTTATCGTGGGGAGCATCGTGCTCGTGGTGCTGGCCGTGGGACTCATCCTGCGCTTCCGTACGGCGTGGGCGCTCACGTTGGGCGTGCTCGTGCTGGTGGCTGGCGCGGAGTTCCTCTACGTGAACACCGTGCAGGTTGCCGTGGCGGCTCTGCTGCTGGTGATGTGGCTGTTCTGGAAGCGCGACGCGTTCGACCGTCCTATCGCTCCGCAAGACGACGCGCCGCGCCTCGTGCGCGAGTTCCGCGAGAACGTCGAGCGGTTCCGCGCTTGGCGCGCCAGGCGGGCTGCGGCGAAGGCAGCGGGTGAGCAGCCGCTCGCCGGCATCGGCAGCGCCATAGCCTCGCGCCGAGAAGAGGGCGGCGCGCGCTCACCTGCGAAAAGGAAAACGGGTTGGGAACAACGTGCCGAAAAAGGCGCGGAGATCATCCGCGAGGCTGGACATGAGGGTATACTGCCCTTTGGCGATGATGCCGAGCCAGCGCCCGCGGGGGCGGCAACGGCAGGCGTCGCCGATTCTGCAGCAATGAAGGAGGAGTCAAACCATGATCGTGCTCGATGAGCCCTACGTGTCCGAACCTCTGATCGCCTGGCTCGAGGAGTCCCAGCATCCCGTGCTGGACAACGCTTTCGCGCGTTCGATCGCCGACGGACGCGCTCTGAACCTCGTATCGTCCGACGAGGCGGTTCGCCGTATCGACGCAGGGGAGCGCGTGTACACGAACTCCGAGAACGCCCTGGCCTGGATCGTCGAGAGCGCCCACAACGAAAGCCTATCGCGCGCCATCGGCCTGTTCAAGGACAAGGCCGCCATGCGAGCTGCGCTGGCCGGCCTCGACCCCGACCTGTTCTTCAAATCCTGTTCGGTGGACGAGTTGTTCAAGCTCGATTTCTCCCAGCTTCCGGCACCTTTCGTGCTGAAGCCGTCGGTGGGTTTCTGCAGCATGGGCGTCTACGCCATCCAGAACCGCGAGGACTGGGAGCGCGCTCTGGCCGACATCCAGCAGAACGCCTCGTCGTGGCACGACATGTACCCCGAAAGCGTCATCGGCGCCGGGTCGTTCATTCTCGAAGGCTATCTTGAGGGCACCGAGTACGCGCTGGACGCGTACTTCGACGAGACGGGTCGCGCGCACATCCTCAATGTGCTGCGCCACGACTTCACCTCGCCTGAAGATACCTCCGATCGCATGTACGTGACCAGCGCCTCCATCGTGCGCGACACCTCCACGATGTTCGCCTCTTGGCTCGACCGCGTGAACGCGCTCATCGGCGCGCGGAACTTCCCCGTGCACGTGGAGGTGCGCGTGTCGGACGGGCATGTGAGCCCCATCGAGTTCAATCCGCTGCGGTTTGCGGGCCTTGGCGGCACCGACGTCAGCTGGTACGGCTACGGCTACCGCACCTACCAGGCGTTCCTCGAAGACGACGAGCCCGACTTCGATGCGGCGTTCGACGGCAAGACCGACAAGGTGTACTCCATGTCGCTGCTGAACGCGCCGGCCGATGCCTCGGGCGACGAAGACTTCGACTACGACGCGTTCCTCGGTCGATTCTCCCACGTGTTGGAGATGCGCCCCTTCGACGTGAAGCGCGTGGGCAACTACGGCTTCCTGTTCTTGGAGACGGATCCGTCCACGTCCGACGAGCTGGATTTCCTCATGCGCTCCGATCTTAAGGAGTTCCTCCGCTAAGGCGGAGGAGCGCACGGCGCACGGGCTGATCGGTGAAGAAACTCAACATTCGAAACCTGCTCATCGGACTGGTCATCGTCATCGTGCTGGCCGTGGTGCTGCTGCGCGGCGACCAGCTGGTCGAGCTCGTCGAGACCATCAAAAAAGGTGCCGTCATTCCGCTTATCGCGGCGGTGTGCACCCAGTTGGGCAAGTACTTCGCGCAAAGCTTCTCGTACTCGTACGCCTTCGAGGCCGTCGACGAGCACATGAATCCGCGCGAGACGCTGCCGCTCGTGTTCGGTACGTTCTTCGTGAACACTATCGCGCCCTCTCTCAACCTGGCAGGCACCACGCTCGTGGTGGACGATGCGCGCCGTCGCGGCATCGCGCCCGGCAAGGCTACGAGCGCTGCGTTGCTCATGCAGATCACCGTGGACTCGGGCTTCGCCACCATCATGCTCATCGCGTTCGGCATCTTGGCGGCCACGGTGGGTTTGTCGCCCTTGTGGTTTCTGTTGGGGCTGCTGGTTATAGCGCTGGTCAGCGCGATGGTGCTTATCCTCGTGCTGGGACGCAAGCGTCCGGCTCTCGTCCTGCGCGCCCTGCGTCCCATCGAACGGCTTGTCGACCGCGTCCTCGTGCGCTTCAAGAAAAAGCCCCTCGACCCCTGGGTCGAGCGCATCGTGGGCTCGTTTTCCGACGCTGCCGGCCTTATCGCGCATAACCCCAAGACAACGGCGAAGGCGTTCGGCTGCTCCATTGCGGCCAGCGCTTGCGAGCTGGCCTGTTTCAGCTTGGTGGGCGTGGCGTTCGGCGTGCATCAGCCCGAACCTCTCATCTGCGGCTACGTAGTCGCCACGTTGTTCGCCATGATCTCTATCACGCCGCAGGGCGTAGGCGTGGTGGAGGCTGCCGTGGTGGTGGCGTTCACGTCGTTCGGCGTGTCGGGCGCGGCGGGCCTGTCTATCGCGCTCGTGTACCGCGGCATCGTGTTCTGGATGCCGTTCCTCATCGGCGCCATCCTCATTCAAACCACCAAGACGTTCAAGCACGATGCGAAGCGGGCCGTGCGCGACCAGAAAGGCAAGGGCTTGCGCCGTTAAGCCCGAAGCCCGTCATCCGTTCGGCGCATTCAGCCTTCCTCCGCGGCCTCAATGGTAAATTGACGACGTTTCGGTGTGCTCCATGTTCTAGAATGGCAGGATGCATGCAGCGCGGCTCCGGCTGCCGTACGGAACGAGGGGACTATGAAAAAGAATGTCATAGGGCGCGCGGGCACGGCTTTCGCGCTTGTCGGCGCTTTGGCGCTTGCGGGTTGCTCGGGTTCTTCGGCGCCCTCGGAGGATGCGGTTTCGTCCGTGCTCGACCCGTCCGATCCGGTGCAGGTGGAGCTGTGGACCTATTACAACGGCACGCAGCAGCAGGCTTTCGAAGACCTCGTCAAGGACTTCAATGCGACGAAAGGCAAGGATCTCGGCATCGTGGTGACCAGCTCCAGCCAAGGCGGCGTCAACGACCTGGCCTCCGCCGTCACCGATTCCGCGCAGGAGCTTGTGGGTTCGGAGGCGATGCCCGACGCGTTCCTGTCGTATTCCGATACGGCGTCGGTCATAGACGGGTTCGGCATGGTGGCCGATCTGTCGGGCTACCTTACTGAAGAGGAGAAGGCCGGATTCGTGGAGGGCTTTCTGGAAGAGGGCGATCTGAACGGCAACGGCAGCCTCAAAGTGTTCCCGGTGGGCAAGTCCACCGAGACGCTGCAGATCAACATGACCGATTTCCAGACGTTCGCCGATGCCACCGGCACTTCGCTCGACGAGATGAGCACCATTGAGGGCATCGTGAGAGTCGCGGAGCGCTACTACGAGTGGACCGACGCGCAGACGCCGGGCGTCATGGGTGACGGCCGTCCGTTCTTCGGACGCGATGCTATGGCGAACTACCTGATCACAGGTTCAAAACAGCTGGGTCACGAGATTTTTGAAATTGAGAACGGCGTGTGCGCGCTGAACTTCGACCGCGCTACGATGAAGACGCTCTGGGACAACTACTACGTGCCCATGGTGCAGGGCTGGTTCTCGGCGGAGGGCAAGTTCCGTTCGGATGCGGTGAAGACGGGCGATCTCATCTGCTATGTGGGCTCATCGTCCTCGGTGGTGTACTTCCCGCAAACAGTGACGGTGGACGATGCCACGAGCTATCCTATCCAGTTGGACGCGTTGCCCAACCCGTCTTTCGAGCACGGCAAGCCGTGCTCGCCGCAGCAGGGCGCCGGGTTCGTGGTGACGAAGTCCGACGAGAAAAAGGAAACTGCGTGCGTCGAGTTCCTCAAGTGGTTCACCGCTAAAGAGCAGAACACCGACTTCTCGGTGAGCGCCGGCTACGTGCCGGTCACCAAGGATGCGCTGACGCTTGAGAACCTCCAGGCGGCGGCCGAGTCGATCGACGGCGCTTCGGGCAACTATCTGGTGAACCTGCCTGCCACGCTGGATACCATCGAGGCCGGTGTGTACGCGAACCCGCCGTTCAAAGGCGGCGTTGAGGCGCGCGCCGTCCTTGACCGCGCGCTGTCGGACAGGGCGATGGCCGATCGTGCGGCGGTGGTCGAAGCAATGGCGGCGGGAGCATCGTCCGAAGAGGCTGTGGCTTCGTATCTCGACGACGCAGGGTTCGACGCTTGGCTCGCCGACCTGGAGACCCAGCTCAGGGAAGCGATCGCTTAATATTGAGGATGCGTTCCGGACAGAAGCGCACGGCTAGACGGCGAGGAGTGACGTTTCGAGCTCTCGTCGTTTTGCCGTTCTGCGTCGCGTTGGGAATCCAGGGCGTCGTCTGCGCTACCGTGCTCGCGCGCAGCGAGATACTCAAACAGATGGAGATCGACGCGTACGATCTGTTCTCGGAGCGCGTGGCGAGCCGTGCGGGTTATCTGGAAAACGATATGATATTCCGCTGGTCGGACTTCGATCCCGTGGTGGAAAGCGCGACCGCCAGCATTGACAAGGCGCTGGCCGCGGCTCAGGCAACGTCGGCGGATATCGAAACCGGGTCCGATCTGGCCATCTCCATAATCGAGGCGACTTCCCAAGACCTTCTGGCCTATTCTCATCGCGCCGAAGTCGACGGCGTGTTCCTCGTGCTGGCTGACGGCGCAGAAGGACAATCGGACAATCGGACGGCGCTGTACATCCGCGACTCGAACCCCAAGGTGGAGGTTGCCAACGGTTCCGATCTCATGTTGGCCGCCTGCCCCATCAGCATCGGGCGACAGCTGGGCGTCACCCTCGACAGCATGTGGTCCGCCACGTTCCCCTTGGCAGCCGAGGGTGAAAGCCGGAGCGCATTCTATTACGAGCCCGTGCGCGCTGCCGAGCGCTACCCTGAGGCCAGCACGAACGATCTGGGTTACTGGGGCCGTCCGGTCGACTTCGGATGGGCGGGAACCCCTTCCATTACGTACAGCAAGCCTATCAGGGATGCGCAGGGGGGCATCGTGGGCGTCATAGGCGTGGAAGTGCGCCTCGACCGCGTTGCATCCTTCTTCCCGTATCGCGATCTCGCCAGCAGCGGCAACGGTTCGTACGTGCTGGCCATCACGAACGAGGACGGCGGCTTCGTCCGAGACGGCGGCGTGGCGCCGCTGCCGGACAAGGAGCGGGTGTACGAGGCGCTTACCACCACCGGCGCATCGCAGAGCCTGTACCTGAAGGAGTCTGCGTTCTCCGCGTCGATCGACGGCGCCGGACGCATGGTGGTAGATCCGGCGGACGACGCTTCCTCCGACGCGCGAGCCGTCGCCAGTGCAGCCGAGATCCAGCTCTACGACAGCACGTCCCCGTTCGCGTACGAGCATTGGGCGCTCGTCGGGCTTGAGCGCGAAGGCGAGATGTTCTCCGCATCGAAGACGCTGTCCGACAACCTCACCGCCGTGTTCGCCGCATCGCTCGTGGTGGGCTTGCTGATTGCCGTCGTCGCTGCGTGGCTGTCGTCCTCACGTTTGCGGCATCTCATGTCCGAGGTGCGCGCGGCGCAGCCCGAGCAGCCTATTGCGTTCACTCCCACGGGCATCGTGGAGGTCGACGAGCTGTCCGAGGCCATCGAGTCGATGGGGGAGGAAGTGGCCATGACCGCATCGCGCCTATCGCGCATCCTGCGCCTGTCCGACCGCGGCATCGGCGCCTTCGAGTACAGCTACGAAACAGATGCCATCACCTTTACCGACGGGTTCTTCGCCACGTTGTCGACGCTGGAACCTCCTGATCCCTCGTACTTCGATCCGCAGCGCATTGCGACGGGGTCGTTGAGCGCGAGCGAGTTCGAGAGCCTTATGAAATGGTACGTTCCCTACATCGAGGTGGAGGAAGAGGGCCGCTACCTCTTCACGGGCCCGCATCGAACCTCGTGGGTTCGTCTCGTGGTGGTGGAAAGCGGCGAGCACAACCGCGTGCTCGGCCTCGTGGAGGACGTGACGCATGAGATCGAGACGCGTCGCCGCATCGAGCATGAGCGCGACCATGACATCCTCACCGGGCTGTTCAACCGCCGTGCATTCGAGCAGGAGGTTACCGACCTGCTCGCGCAACGCCCGCCTGCGCTGGGAGCGATGCTGATGCTCGACCTCGACAACCTCAAGTTCATCAACGATATCTACGGGCACGATTGGGGCGATCAGTACATCAAGGCGGCGGGCCGCGTGGTGGACGAGGCGTTCAGGGACAAGGGATTCTACTCGCGCATCTCCGGTGACGAGTTCCTCGTGTTCGTCGACGTATGCCCCGATCGCGCATCGGTGGAAGACCTTTTCGCCACGTTCCGCGCCATGCTCGATGCCAGCTCCATCGTGGCGCCCGACGGAAAGACGCTCAAGGTGCGCGCGTCCATGGGCGCAGCGTTCTATCCGGAGGATGCGACGGACTTCGCTCACCTGCGCGAATACGCCGACTTCGCCATGTACCTGGCGAAGAGCAGCCGCAAGGGGGATCTGTTCTCGTTCGATCGGCAAAGCTACGAAGAGAAGTCGTTCATCGTCAACAACAAGGAGGACTTGAACCGCTTGCTGGAGGAGGGTCTCGTCGAGTATCACTTCCAACCCATCGTCGACCTGCGTGCGGGCGAGCCGGTGGCGTACGAAGCGCTCATGCGCTCGCAGTTGGACACCATTCCGACGCCCGACCAGGTTCTGGCGCTGGCGCGCTCGCAGTCGAAGCTCTACCGTGTGGAACACCTCACGTTTTTCGGCGCGCTCGAGGCGTTCTCCCGTTATCCCGAGGCGCATGGGGCCACTCTGTTCGTGAACAGCATCGCTACGCAGCGCTTGTCGTCCGACGACGAGCTCGTACTGAACGAGCGCTATCCGGACCTGCTCAAGCGCCTCGTCATCGAGATCACCGAGAGCGACTACAGCCGCGAGATGGCGTTGTACAAAGAGGCGCTGGCGCGGCGCTTCGGCGCGCGTCTCGCCATCGACGACTTCGGCAGCGGCAACAACGGCGAGACGTCGCTTTTGGACTACCACGTGGACTTCGTGAAGATCGACATGGAGATCGTTCGCGACATCGACGTGGCGAAAGACCATCAAGACATCGCCCGCAACCTGATCGGGTACGCGCATGATCGCGGCATCCGCGTGATCGCGGAAGGAGTGGAGACCGAGGCCGAGCTGCGAGCGTTGCGCGAATTGGGCGCCGATTACGTGCAGGGCTACCTCACCGGGCGGCCTGCTCCTGAGCCGCGCGATGTCGACGACGAGGTCAAGCGCCTCATCCGCAGCCTGAACGACGCGCGATAGGGGAGGGACGGCAGCGCGGGTCTGTCCGGTGCCGCGATGGCGCGCTGCGGGTATACTTGACGAAAAACCGCACGGAGGCCGCGACGATGCGGCCTCGTTAACGAAGGAGGCTTCCATGGCGTTGACCGATACGCTGCGCATCGAGACCGTTTCCGCCGACAAGCGCCACGTCGAGGCGACGATGCCCATCGTGCCCGAGGTTTTCCAGCCGCACGGCTACCTGCACGGCGGCGCCACCATCGCGCTGCTGGAAACGGTGGCAAGCATCGGCACCGAGCAGAACACGGATTTCGACAAGGAGCGTCCCTTCGGCATCGACGTGCAGGTTCGCCATCGTAAAAGCGGCAAGGAGGGCACGCTGCGCGGCGTGGCCGACCTCGACCGCGAGGAGGTGTCGGAGCGCACGGGGGCCGTCAAGCAGTACTGGAACGTGGCGGCGTACGACGATGCGGGCGACGTGGTGTCGGACGGCGTGATCATGACGAAGATCGTATCGCTCGCCCGCCTCGCCCAGAAGGAGCAGGAGCGGACGTCTTAGAGCGAATCGACTCTTTTAGACGCGTTTGCGGGCAGCGTGACGACGACGACCGTGCCGCGCGGTTCGTTGGGTTCGAGGGCGATGGAGCCGCCGTGTGCTTCCACGATGTGTTGCGCGAGCGAGAGCCCCAGCCCGTAGCCGCCCGTCTCGCGCGAGCGGGCCTTGTCGGCGCGATAGAACCGCTCGAATACGCGCGCGCGGTCTTCGGGGTCTATGCCGCAGCCCGTGTCGGCCACCTCGACGACGCACTGTTTCGGTCCCGATGCGCGCGTGCGCACGGTTATCTCGTCGCCGGGCGCGGTGTACTTGAGCGCGTTGTCCAGCACGATGCCCAGCAGCTGCCGCAACTTGTCGGCATCGGCCTCTATCGTTTCGCGCGAGCCCGTTTCCACTTCGAGGCGCTTATCTTGGAGCGTGGCGAAGTCTTCGTAAGCTGCGCACGCTTCGCGTACGAGCGCGTCGAGGTTCACCGCGCTCGCATCGAGCGACGAGCGCCCGGCATCGCCCAGCGACAGCTCCATGAGGTTGTCCACCAGCCGCGCGAGACGCTTCGTCTCCGAGGTGATGGCGTTCACGTCCTCGAAGCGGTCGACGATGCGGCTATTGGGGCTGTCCAGCAGCAGCTCGCCGGTGGTCTGGATCACGGCGAGCGGCGTGCGCAGCTCGTGCGAGGCGTTCTGCACGAATTCCGTCTGCGCGCGCATGTTCGCCACGATGGGCTTGAGCGTGCGCCGCGAAAGCAAGTAGCTTGCGCCCGCTGCCACGACGACGGCTGCCGCCAAGTAGACGATCAACGTGCGCGTGAAGCCGTCTAGAATGGCGATCTCCGAGTCGACGTTCACCAGCGTCTGAAGATACGTGGTCTCGCCTTCGTCGCTTGCCGCATACGTGATGCCGCGGTACTCGTGACCCCCCGCGGCAATCTGGTAGACGCGTTCGAGGTCGTTCTTGTCGAAGGGGATATGGCGCAGGAAGGAAGGATAGGAGGCGTACAGCCCCACGGTCTCGAGAAGGTCGCCCTGCTCGTTTCGTATGAGCGTGATGAACTGCGGATCGGCGTCCACGATGCTCTGCTGAAGCGTGAGGGAGAGGTCGTCGATCGCCGTGGCGTCGGAGGGGGCGGCGCCGTCGGGCTCTTCTACCACGACGTCGTCGACGATCGCGGATCCGCTGCCGGCGGCATCGAGGGTTATGTAATCCGATTCCATGCCAATGGCCTGCAGGTTTTCGTCGGCGTTTCGGTAGATATTCGAGCTCACCATGGAGTAGACGCCTGCGCCCAGTAGCGCGAACAGCAAAGCGAACACGAAGAACAGCAGCGCCGTCTGCCGAACCAGCTCTCGGTGGATCAGCGCGCGCTCAGTCATGATCGTCCTCCGTGAACAGGTAGCCTGCTCCGCGGATGGTCTTGATGTAGCGATCGTAGCCGGTCGGAGCCAGCGCTTTGCGCAGCGCGCTCACGTACACCTCCACGACGTTCGAGGACGTGTCCGACATGAATCCCCATATCTTGTCGAACAACCGCTCTTTCGAGATGAGACTGCCCTGGTGGCTGACCAGGTATTCGAGAATGTCGTACTGCTTGCCTTTCAGAGCGAGGGGCTCGTCTGCGATGAAGGCCTGCCGGGTTCGCGTGTGCAGCGCAAGCTCCTTGAACGCAACGATGCCCACGTCGCGCCGGCCCGTCGTGCGGCGCAGGATGGCCTCGATGCGGGCGAGCAGCTCGTCCCGGTCGAAGGGCTTTGCGAGATAGTCGTCGGCTCCCGAGCGCAGTCCGCGAAGCTTGTCGGCGGTCGCGCTCCGAGCCGTCAGCATGAGCACGGGCGTGTCCACGCCTTGTGCGCGCAAGGCTTCCAGCACCGAGAAGCCGTCGCGTTCGGGCAGCATCACGTCGAGCACGACGAGGTCGTACACGTCCTGAGCGGCGTAGAACAGGCCTTCTTCGCCGTCGAACGCCTGGTCGACGGCGTAAGCGTCCCGCAGGCTGCGGGCTAGGGCGTTTGAGAGGAGTCGGTCGTCCTCCACGATCAGCAGTTTCATGCGGTCATTCTAGCACGCGCAACCTGAAACGATCCTGAAACCGACCCCCTCGGCAAGCTTCGGCGGGGAGACGCGAAAAACATCGCCGCGGTTCAGGAAGTTTTAAGGCGGCTTTCGTTAGACTGGCCGCCGGAAGATATCGAGACGACGCGCAGAAGTGCGCAGTGAGGAGTCGACGATGGGGTCGAAAGGGTTCAAGGTGCTCGTCGGAGTGCTGGTTGCCAAGAACCTGCTTCCCGAAGCGGGAGGAACCGATGCGCCGGAGACTGTGAAAACCCGAAACGAAGCCACGGCTCAGGACGTCATAGCGGAGCCGACGCCCTCGGTCGAGGGCGAGACGTACGTTCCCTGATCGACATCGGCAATCCTGGCATCGCGAACTATAGAAAGGAACGCAATTGTGAAAAGCATAGTAGGCAAGTCCGTGACCGTCGTGCTTCTGCTGGCCGTTGCGAGCGGGCTGGCCGCTTGGCTCGTGTTCGGCGACAAGATATCGGCGGCGCTTTCCGGTGAGCCTCAGACCGTTTCGCCGCTGACCGCTCCCGTGGAGCGAGGATCCGTGCAGCAGACCGTCACCGGCGTTGGCGAGGTGAAGCCGCTGGAAACCGTGAAGCTCAGGCCTGCGGACAGCTGGCATTGGCTGCAATCGTTCGACGCGCCGCTTAACAAGCGCGTTGCTGCAGGCGAGACGCTGGTGACCTACGCCAACGGCGAGAAGTGGGCGGCTCCGTACGACCTCGTGGTCACCTCGCGCGAGCTTCCGGAGAAAAACAAAGGCGCCGTGACGAAGGACGACCACTATATCGAGGTGCAGCGCATCGACACGGTGTCGGTCACCATGGAGGTTTCCGAGAAGGATCTGGGGCTTTTGTCCGAAGGGCAAAGCGTGAAGGTGAAGCTGGGATCCGATAACGGCCGCGAGTACGACGGAACCATCTCCAACATCAACGAGGTGGGTACGTACGGCGCGACGGGCTCCAAGTTCACGGTCACGGTCAAAGTGCCCAACGACGGCAGCATCAAGCTGGGGATGTCGGCCAACCTGTCCATCACCGTTGCGGAAGCCCCCGACGTGCTCACGGTGCCGGTGAGCGCCGTGATCGGCGCGGGCGACGACAAGTTCGTCCAGGTGTACGATCTCGCATCCGGCGAGCAGCGTGCGGAGCCGGTGACCACGGGCATATCCAACGGCACCATGGTCGAGGTGTCGGGCGAGGGTCTGAAGGAAGGCGATCTCGTGGTTCTCAACGAGGCAGAGCCTGCGGGCGGCGGCTTCTCGGAAGGCGATGCCGAAGAGGGGCCTATAACCGTGACTCCGGTGTTAGAGTAGGCGGTCGGCGATGATCCTCTTGGAGAGCGTTTCCAAAACCTACGAGATGGGCGAAGGGGTCGTTCGCGCCCTCGATCATGTGGATCTTCAAGTCGACCAAGGCGATTTCCTCGCTATCGTGGGGCCGTCCGGATCTGGCAAGTCGACGCTGATGAACATCCTCGGGCTGCTCGACGTGCCCGACGAGGGTCGCTACCTGCTCGACGGCATGGATGTCGGGGCTTTGTCCGACAATCGGCTAGCCTCCATCCGCAACGAAAAGATAGGGTTCGTGTTCCAAAGCTTTAATCTGCTGGGCAAGCTCACGGCGCTCGAGAACGTGAAGCTGCCGCTGAGCTATGCCGGGGTACGCCTGAAAGAGGCCGACGCCCGTGCCCGCAAGCAGCTCGCGCTCGTGGGTCTCGAAGGGCGCGAGCACCACCTGCCGAACCAGCTGTCCGGAGGCCAGCAGCAGCGCGTGGCCATCGCCCGTGCGTTGGTGTGCGAGCCGGAGATCATCCTGGCCGACGAGCCCACCGGCGCGCTCGATTCGCGCACCGGCGTGGAGATCATGGAGCTGTTCAAGAGCCTGCACGCCGAGGGCCAGACGGTTATCCTCATCACGCACAACCAGGAGCTCGCCGACGAGGCGCAGCGTGTTGTGCGCATTGCTGACGGCTTGATACAGGAAATGGAAAGGGGTTCGCATGCGGTATAGTCAATTGGCGCGAACTGCCGTTCAGGCTGTGTTCGGCAACGGGTTGCGCTCGGCTCTGACCATGCTGGGTCTCGTCATCGGCATTTCGTCGGTCATCATCCTCGTGGGCATCGGCGACGGGACGAACCGGCAGGTGAGCGAAAAGATGAAAGCTCTCGGCGGAGACGCGCTGTCGGCTTACCTGTTCGACGGCGACATGGGCTACAACGACCTTTCGGGCATGAACGACCTCGGTGCCGTGGATGGCGTGGCGCCCTCGAAGTCCCTGATGAAGAAGCTTTCGGTGGGCACGACGGTTGCTAACAAGGCGTTCGTGGAGGCCACCGACGAGCACTACCTGCACGTGCGCAACCTCAAATTGCAGGAAGGCCGCAACTTGAGCGCTGTCGACCGGGAGAATCGTAGCAAGGTCATCGTGCTGGGCTCCGATGTGGCGAGGACGCTGCTTGGCTCGGCCGACGGCGCGGTCGGCCGTACCGTCAAGCTCGACGGCGATGAGTTCACCGTGGTCGGCGTGCTGCAGAACCAGGGCCAGTCGATGGGGCTCAATACGGGCAACGTTGCTCTCGTTCCCTTCTCTACTGCCGTGAGCATGGGGGAGAGCGGCACGATCACTTCTTTCTACGCGAAAGCGCGCGGCGAGGACGCCATCGAGGCGGCGAAAGGGGAGATAGGCTCGTACCTCACGGGCACGGCGCATATTCCCCCCGGACGTTTCGACATCATCTCCCAGGACGAGATGCTGCGGGCCGGCAACGAGATCGACGGCACCATGACTTTGCTGTTGGCGGGCATCGCGGGCATATCGCTTGTGGTTGCGGGCATCGGCGTGATGAACGTGATGCTGGTGTCGGTGACCGAGCGCACCCGCGAAATCGGCATCAAGAAAGCTCTGGGCGCGCGCCGCTTCGACATCCTCGTGCAGTTTCTGCTCGAAGCCCTCGTGCTCAGCATCATCGGAGGCGTTCTGGGCATCGCGGCGGGCATCGCGCTGGGACTGCTCATGGGCACCGTGGGGCTGGCGTTCGTGGTGTCGTGGGGCGTGGTGGCGGTTGCCGTTGCAGCAGCCACGGCCATCGGCCTGGTGTTCGGCATCTTCCCCGCCTACCGGGCGTCCCGCAAGAACCCCATCGAGGCTTTGCGCACCGAATAAGCTGCGCCGCCCGATCGCTTACAAGTCGCCGCGCCTCGCAAGAACGGTCCTGCCGCAGCATGCTGCAGGACCGTTCGCGTTTAGGAATTCGAACATGCGAAAATTTTGCAGCGGTTAATCGAGCCGGTACGTATCCCTTATCAGCTCGATGATGTCCTCGTAGGATGCGGAGATCCCCAACTGCCTCATGTTCGCATCGTCGTCGGAGATCTTGTCGCAGAACTCCGACATGTCTGCCCTGATCGTCGGAGCTAGTTCTACGTGCTGGCCGGGCTTCAGGATCTGAGCCAACCTGAGCACGTCGTTCTTATGTTTTCTAAGATCTCGAGAGTCCACATGCTCTCCGATCGCCTTTCTTTGGGAGAGGTCGAGGAACGCTTTCGCCTTGAACGGTATGAGGCCGGTTTCGCCGAGCACAGCGATGCCGTCCACGATCTCGCATCTTCCCTTCATGAACCTGTAATAGTCTTCGTCGAGGAGGATGGCCGAAAGGCTCGATACCTCGTCATCGAGGGGCATCGGGGCCACGACGATTCCAGCGTCCTCGTCGATGAAGTCGGGCGCGGCGCTGAAGAGCTCTATCATGACGGGGAATCCAGGATCGGTCGGCTCGGTGAAGCGGTAGAAGTGGGCACGCGCCGACCCTTTCCATCCACAGCTGTAGCCTCCCGCCCTCACGAGCCTCCATACCGCTGCGGCAGCCTCCGGAAGGCGTCCTTCGACCAGGAGGACCATGTCGATGTCCTTGGTGGCGCGGAACTCGAGATCGGCATCCTCCAGCAAGACCTCGCATGCAGTGCCGCCGATGACCGCGTAGCTGTCCTCGAGCCCCACCATGTGCTCTTTGAACCGATCCAGTCCTCTGACTCCGCGTGCTACCATAAATCCTCCTCGTCGAACAGGCTGTTCAGCTCCTTCTCGACCCGCTCGTCTCCGCTGTCGGCAAGCGAGAGGGCCAGCGACACGTCGTCGATGTCCTTTCCGCCGGTGACGAGCGGCTCGTACGTCCATACTTGGAGCTCGATCGTGTCATTATCGTCGATCTCGCCTATGAGCACCTCCGAGAAGGACAGGTCTTTGAGTCTCTTTCTAGATACCGCCTTGCGTCTGATCGGCGGCACGGCGAGCATTGACCGCACCGCCAGGGCGGTCTCGCCGGCATCGGGCAGCGCGTTTAGCGCCGCGTTGCGCTCGACATGAAGGATGCCGCTCACAGGGGAGGACAGCAACGGCTTCGCCGCCCTCAGCAGTTTGCCCGAGTCGCGTTCGCGTTCGAGCAGCATCGACCTTCCACTTTTCGAGCGGACGACGAGCCCCTGCTCGTCGAGCTCGGCCAGAGCTCTCGAAGCGTCGCTCGGCGTGAGACCGGCGACCTCCCTCAGCTCCGCAGCGCTTTCGACCTCGGGATGCGCGACGAGGGTGACGAAGGCCGCTTGCGCCCTGGAGGATAGGCGGCCCCCCCGGCGGTACCTCCGGGGCTCTCTCGATGTCGCTGCAAAGGCCAAGAAGGGGAGGAAGGCCTGCACGCCAGGAACGACGAAAGGCACGCCTTGCACGACGAGCGCTTTTCTCTGCCTCGCGTCTAGGGTTTCGCTGACAATGACAACGGGCAGGTCGGTGTATCTGCCCAGCTGATTGTGCACCCTCTTGATGTCCGGGAGGCCGTCCTCGTTCTCCATCTTCGCAGCTACGAACGCGATGCCTTCGAACACGCATCGAGCGTACGATGCCGAGCGCGAAAGAAAGAGCGGCAAGTTGGCATCGGGAAGCCACTCACCGTATTCGATCTTCAAGCCAAGCGTTTCGTTCAGGTATTTTCTTAGCTCATCCATATAGTTTCACCAAAATTGAATAGTTTTGAATAAAGTGCAATTATACATTATTATTGAAAATTAGAGTGATAGACCGAAGTTCAAGTGATTTGACGCTGTTTTCTCATTCGTCGTACGCTATAACTTTTGAAACGTCCGCACCGCATTCGTGGAGTGTTTTGATGTCCTTCTTCAGCACCTTCGCCTTGTCGAGGATCGCGTTTTCGAGATTGCATCCCTTGAGTTCGGCATACCGAAGATCAGCCTCGCGGAGGATGGCCCCTCCCATATTTGAGCCCCTCATTTTCGCCCATCCAAATTCTGCCTCTATGAGCTTTGCGAACCGCAAATCCGCATCTTCGAGGTGGGCGTGCTGGAATTTCGCCCCCTCCAACTCTGCTCCTAGCAAGTGGGCGTTCTCGAGGTGGGCGTGATCGAAGTGCGCTCCATGAAGAGTGGCTTTTTCCAGGGACGCGTGTTCGAAATGGGCATATGAGCATTTCGCGTCAACGAGTCGGGCGTCATTGAAATTCGCATGCTTCATATCCGCGTTGACTACGATGGTGTTATCAAGCATTGCTCCGGTGAATATTGCGTGTTCCATGAACGAATTGGACATATCCGACGAACTGAGTTGCGCGAAAGGCAGCGTCAGAATGTATTCATCTTCCCCGCTCTCTATGATCGGCTCAAGACCATTGAAGAAAGAAGAAACGTTGCTTTCCCATGCAAACACACCGATCCCTCCCAACCATTGTAACAATAGGTTGAAAGATACGCCCATCCTCTCGCCAGTCACTTTGGCAGCGCAGCTGTGTAGCGCCAGAATGTTCCCCTGGACGTTGCGAATGGATGATAACTTTGTCGAAAACAGTGTTCCGTTTCTTTCCTTATCAAAAAACGTCTCATCGAAGCTGTATTCCAATAGGGATTCCATGAATAACGACATCATGTATTTTTGAAGCGAGGCGGCTTTCTTTTTGGTGAACAGAGAGAGTTCGGCCCTTATGAACGATAGCGTGTTGTCCGTGAGTTCCGAACAGCCCAGCATGTCGTAAAGCTTTGGCATCGATGTGATGGGGCAAACTTTCCTGTCGAGCATTTTGGTCAACTCGCCGACGATGCGGCGCGATACGAGGTACTCCATGAAACTGTAATGAACGAACTCGTAACTCTCCTCGCCGTTTTTGTTTCTTAGGTGAAAGTAACCAGCGATTATATTATCCTTGATGCGCGCCTCGCTTTTGAAGCAATCAAAGGCTTCTTTAGCGCGTTCGCTCCCGCATTCGTTTTTCAAGGGCTTTAAATCCGTGATAGATCCGCCGTTGTGCCATGCCATAATAGCAGCGGCCTCCATGAACTCGAGATACCCCGCCACGTCCGCTGCGCGTGTTCTGCTATGTATTTTCGCCTTTCCTTGCGCGTGATCGTAATTCCGGTTTATCACGCCCTTAAGCAAAGTTCCGTACACCTCGGCGCGGTTGGGTGCAGCCGTCTCGAGAATATTCTTTGCGAACACGGCTATCAGATGGTTGAGGATAGGCTGGGCCGATAACTTCACTTCGTCGTCCCACTTGAAAATCTTTTCCATCGTCGAGCTCATATCCCTACCAAGTCTCTCTCCGTAGTTCGTCCACCAAGTAATCCTTTTATCTTCACAAAGGAGGAAGTCTGGGTCGCAAATGTCGCCTAACTCACTTTCGGAGCAAACGTAGGGAAGCAGCTCGAGTCGAATCGGCTTGCACTCTTTTGGAGATACTTCTTTTTTCATATCTCGAAGCAGTGTGGTCCTTGAAGTGACGAGGACTCTGGTTGGGAAGGAGGCTTCGCTGCAACGCTGTCCGTATCGAAGTATGGATCCCAGGAGACCCCATGCTGCCTTTTTGCTCTTAGGTCCTCGCGCTGCATATTCATCGAGTCCATCGAATATGAGAACCAGAGGCTTGCTCGTTGGAAGCTTCGAAACAACGAAGTCGCGACCGGGCAACGATAGGATGTATTTCACGACGAGGGCCTCGATATCGTCGATTTGCGAATCCGTCGCCACGTCTTTGAGGCTGATGTAAGCAACGTTGACCTCTTCGGTTTTGGCCAGTGTTTTAGAAAGGCGCCTGGCAACGGTGGATTTTCCGCTTCCGGGATCTCCGGAAAGAACAAGGACAGGGTTGTGGTCGTCCCTAAAATCGGGCGTTTCCAGCCACTGCGCGATACGCTCATCTACTGAAACGACTAAGCTTACTGTATCGGTGAAAGTTGAGGTATGGCTATGCTCGATAGGCCAATGGGCAACGGATGCCTCTGCAACGGTTTCGGGAAACAACTGGATTTCTAAACGATTATTACTCTCGATGAGATCGAAGAGGCGGCCATGGGAATCTTGGTGTGGAGGATAAAACGTGGCCTCCGCAGTCTCGATGGCGTTGAGCGGTATGTAGAGCTCGTCGACGGTGAATTTGGTGCCTATCGCCGTCATGGATTGGGAAGCAAGGAAATCCTGGTACTTCAGCCACTCACGATCGGTCGCGAGTGTTGGATCTAGGGCGTAGATTATCTCAGTCGTTTGCCGGTCGACCGTCTCTTCTCCGTATGTTACCGTCATGTTGACGACGGTTCTGTCGTCGTCGTTTAGATGCCCAAATCTCAGTTTGAGACAGTAATCGAATGCGATGCTTATCGCTTCGGCTATGGATTCCGCCTTGTCCTCGCCGCCTTTGAAACCGAATTTTCTTTGACCTTCAAGGAGGAGCGCTTCGATTCGCGAATCCCTTTCCTCTTTCGTCTCCAGTGCCGAGTCGTAGATATACTCGGTCTCTTCGCCGAGCCAGTCGCAAAACGACAAGCCGTTTTCATCGAGGCCTACATCGGCTGCTTGCTCAAGCGCTGACCTCAGATCTGAGGTCAGGTTGTCGAGCGCACCTGAAAGCGATTCCTTTGTTTTGGCCTTTTTGCGTCCTTGTTCAGCCCATTGCGTTGTCTTGGCGACGAACTCAGAGATGAATGCAGAAACAACCGAAGAAACGGTAACCGCTTCACCAAACATTGCGAAACCCCTTTAGCGCAGGATCAAATAACTAACCTAGCAAGTTATGTTATCACGTTGAAGAGGTTCTGTCTGATACGCGGATGCCGATCTCGCTTACTGTGCCGAAAAACGGGTTGTCGTGAGAAAAAATCTGGCGTCGGTGGCCGAAGCGTAGAGGATCGCACTTGTGTTTCCGGATGCCGAAAGAGCATGTAGCGAATGCCCAGTGCGATCTTGTGCTCGGCGCTTCTCGGAGCGCACTTGTCGCTCATGAATCAGCGTATTCGAGAATACCATCACGTTTTTTGGGGCCACACAGCAAATTGAAGGAAGTCGCTTCAACGCCTTGTCGTTGGGGATGAATCAAATCGAGAGCGGCAGTGCACTGTCCGCCTTCTCGTTGTACATCGGCGCTCTTCATGATCCCCTCCGAAGCTGGTTCTTGATACTGATTTTTGTATCCCTATCTGTAAGCATCTAGCAAAGTTTATCTGCAGGCCATTATGTGGCAAAATATTGTTTGGGCAATTTTTCAATTCAAAATATAACATTTGATACAGAGGTTAGAGCTATCATGACTTTCGGCGAAATGGTCAAATACGCACGCAAACAACTGAGTATGACTCAAACTGAACTAGCAAAAGCGCTCGGCGTCAGCTTTGCGACGGTTAATCGATGGGAGAATGGGCAAGTGAATCCAAGTTCACTTGCCCAGAAAGCCTTTGAGGACTTTTGTGAGAGCAGTTTTATTAGCTTTCCTCGGGAATGATACGTTTAGGGGGTGAGGCAGGTGGCTCGAGCAGACCTATTGTGTGATCTAATTAAGTATGGACTTGCTCACGATGACAAACGATTTATACAATCAGCCGAAGCGGTATGTGCTGAAGAGCGGGAAAAGCAGCACACAGTGCTTGCTAATCGCATTGAGAAAATCGTTCTGACCGCTGCTAATACTAAGCAAAAGTCGGTTCGGAACCATACGATTGTCAAATCAAGCGGTCTCGCGGCGCAAACCCTTTTCATCGAAAAAACTCCTGAGCGTAGGATGGGCGATCTCGTTCTTCCGGAGTTCGTCCGTAGGCTTTGCGATGACCTGGTAGAGGAGCAGCTTCGGGCTGATTTGCTCCGATCTTACGGCCTTGAGCCGCGCCACAAAATCCTTCTTGTTGGAGCCCCGGGCAATGGAAAGACTTCTCTTGCGGAGGCAGTCGCTGAATCTCTCATGGTTCCTTTTCTCACTATTCGTTACGAGCAACTTATTGGATCGTATTTAGGCGAAACAGCAAGCAGGCTGGGGCAACTCTTTGATTACGCGAGAACCCGTCCTTGCGTGCTTTTCTTTGATGAGTTCGAAACGCTCGGTAAGGAGCGCGGAGATACCCATGAGACAGGGGAAATCAAGCGTGTCGTTAGCTCGCTTTTGCTGCAAATAGACTCGCTTCCTAGCTATGTGGTTGTGATTGCCGCCACGAATCACGATGATCTGCTCGACAAAGCCGCATGGCGCAGATTTCAAATTCGCGTTGAGCTTCCTCCACCAACGCGAGCAAATCTATCAACGTGGCTATCTTTATTCGAGCGCAGAAACGACTTTGACTTCGGCATTGAGCCCGAAACGATAGCGAAGAAGGTTTATGGATGCAGTTTCGCAGAAGTGGAAGAGCTCGCTATAGAGATATATAGACGATACGTATTGTTACTCCCTTCTAGCGTCACAAAAAAGATTACAAACGAAGTGCTGCAGCTTTGGAGCAAGCAGCGCAAGCAAAGCACTCCTGACGATGGAGGCGATAAGTGATGGCCGCTGAGTACCCTCTGCTGATGCTTCCAGAGCCAAGTGAGCAGGTCAAGGGCGACCGTAATGGCGGTCCTACTAGACTGCATCGTCCCGACATTGCTGCCCAAGGAAGACGTCTTGAGCCCATGTACAAACGCCTTTGTGGCGCTTTCGATAGGGAACGCGTGAAAGTGCAGCGTTCTCCCGATAGAATTGAGCCGGAACTCGCCTTGGTATTCGAGGTCGCAGGTTCCCTTAACTCGTTTTATGGGGCTGTCAAAAGGATAGAAGGACTCGAATGGCTATTCGACCTCGAAAACGAAGACATGGCTCCAGACAACTACTTCTACGACGAGGAAAACGCCGAAGCGTCCTTCTCGGGTCGCGTCTACTGCATCATGAGCGATAGAGCGGCACTTGATCAGCTTATAAGCACCTGGAAACACTATCAAATGGACGAAACCTTCCAATTCCCACACGGTTTTACTTCGTTACGAGATTTGTTTGGGTTGCTGCGTGAAGTGCACGTCTGGGGGCCGGAAGATCGTTTCGAAGACACTGGGATTTTGGAAGACTGGCATGAAACCATCCAGGTGAAGGGCTCGTCCCCCTCGACATTTGAGGCGGAACTTTTTTACCGCAGCGACCCAACTAAACGGTGTGCCGCCGCAGCGAGCGTGCGCAGAGCAGTTGAAGCAATGAATGGCAGGGTTACAAGTGAGTGCGCAATCGAGGAGATCAGATACCACGGAATGTTGCTTGAACTTCCAATTGATCAAATCGAAAACCTTCTCGGCGCCGAGAGAGAAAATCTTTCTTTGGCGACGTGCAATGAAATCATGTACTTCCGCCCAACAGGTCAAATGGCGGTCGGTCTCCTAGGTGAGATATTCGAAGAGGACATTGACGACAAGGTCGGTGCAGAGCTTCCCTCGGGCGTCCCCATCGTTGGGATGCTTGACGGGTTGCCTCTCGAGAATCATGCTGCACTGCGCAATAGAATCATTGTTGACGACCCGGATGAGTTCGGAAACGATTACCCTGCAAGCCTTCGTATGCATGGAACTGCGATGGCATCTATGCTCGTGCATGGTGATCTGGCAGCACCAGAACCCTCGACCGCCTCAAGACCCGTTTATGTGCGACCAGTGATGCGCCCAGACGCGGTATTCGGTATGAAGGAGACATATCCGGAGAATGTTCTCATTGTCGATCTCATTCACAGAGCGGTCAGGAGAATGTTCGACGGCGACGGCGACGAAGCGCCGGCTGCTCCAACTCTCCATGTTATCAATCTTTCCATCGGCGATGAGGTTCGGCAGTTTTTTGGCGCTCCCAGCCCCCTTGCGAAACTGCTTGATTGGCTGAGCTACAAATATCGTGTTCTCTTCGTGATAAGCGCCGGAAATCAGCACATAAACTTAATTCCAGTTGAAGGGGGTTTCGAGAAGCTGAAGGACGAAGACCTCGAGAGGCGAAGCAAGCATATTAGCGAGGCACTTATGGAAAACAGGAGGAATCTCAAGCTCCTTTCTCCTGCCGAAAGCATAAATTCTATCACTGTGGGTGCGACATTTGAAGATAATACTGCTATCGAAGAAAACGCTCTTGCCGTTCAGCCTGTTGAGGAAGGTTGCGTAAGCCCGCTCACGTCTTTTGGCGGAGGAATTGGACGTTCTATCAAGCCCGAAATTCTCTATCCTGGTGGTAAGTTCCTTGTCTCAGCGAAAGACGATAACTGCGTCGAATACGCTCTATCGCAGACTCGCGAGCCTGGAATCATTGCAGCCGCTCCAACCGCAGGGGCAATCGCAAAAAGTTATGTCGCGCAGGCGGGAACGAGCTACTCAGCGGCAGCGGTCTCTCATGAATGCGCGGCCAACTTCGATGTCCTAGAGGAGATCTTTCTAGACTCAGGCTTTGCCGGCGTCCCGGACGAATATGGGGCGCTGCTCCTCAAAGCAATGGCTGTGCACGGATGCGCTTACGAAAATTTGGGAGATATCGCATTCAGGCAGTTTGGCGCGAAGAACAAAGAGAGCACCCGGTGGGTTGGTTTCGGCCGGCCGGATTATCTCCGCGTTCGAGAGTGCGCGCTCAACAGGGTAACGGCGTTCGGATTTGGAGATATTGGCAAGGACGAGGGGCAACTGTTCCATGTCCCGCTTCCGCTCGATTTCTCATCAAGGGTTGTTGATCGACGCTTGACGGTGACGCTGGCGTATTTTACGCCAATTGCTTTCGGACGCCAAGAATATCGACATGCGCAACTGTGGTTCGACCGTGTGGGCCTGACAAAAGAGCGTTTGGTGCCTACCCGCGAATATACTGATTGGAATGCAATCCGAAGGGGAACTCTTCAGCACCAGTCTTTCATAGGAGAGGGCGGTCTTCCGTGGGCTGAAGAATCTGATGGTATTGACATTCTTGTTAGCTGCGCAGGTGCAAACGGGCTTAAGTCACTTGGGAAAGAGAAGATCCCGTATTCCCTTGTCGTCACTTTCGAAACAAAGCAGCCAATAAACGTTTATCATCCCGTTGCTGATAGGCTTCGCGCCCCGGTAGGCGTCAGGGCGAATGCAGTTTAATGAGCTGCTTGCCTACATCTTTGAGGTATAGCAGAAAAAGCAGAGGAGTGAACCCGGTTGGCACGTCTGGTCAAAGCATAAGTCTTCAGGTTTTGCGCGAACGATACCGTGCTAAATTGATCCTACCTGTTGATTTGGAAAACTGTATCCCCTCTACGGGTAAGCAAATTTCGGGTTGCTCTCCGTCGGCGTCGAGCGGGTCGGGCGTATGGGCTCTAGGCGCAAAGCCCTCCCTCGTTCTCGATCCGGCGGGCGAGGTTCTACGCAAGCGCCGGATCGTCTCTGTTGCGCAGCCAGTAGCTCTCGGCGGGGGCGGCGTAGGCGTTGACGATCTGCTCCGGTGAGAAACCCTCGGCCACTAGACGCTCCCAGGCGGCGAGGCGATTCCACTTGAAACGCTCCACCGATGACGTCATAACTCCGAAAGAACTGAGTTCGAGTACGCTCTCATGTTTGAGGAGCGTTATGCACCGGTGCCGACGTAATACTAAGACGTTTGATAACATGTAAGCCGGTGTCCGTCGCCCGGGGATGTGGTCAACACCCGCATGCGTGATTTCTGCGATTCGCATAAGCTGAAGAAGTCGAAAACAGATACCATTGACGAAGTGGTCTTGTGCCGTGCGTTCTCCTATACCCGTGCGAGAGGCATACGTCTTCCGATTCGATCGATCTCGTTTTGAGGAAATCGGTCGAATCGCAACGATGGAAAAACGTTGGAGCAGCCATGCGGTAAGGTTCTAAAAGGCGTCGGGTCTTGCTTGGCTGATCGTGCTCGATGCTGTAGAGAGACTTTACGGCGATAAAAACGTGATTGGTTCGGTTGGTAGGGAAAGCAAACCGGATGGAGCGCGATGAAGATATATTTTGACGAATCGGGCAATACCGGCTGCCTGACCCGCGAGGGACATGAAACGTACTGCGGCAAGGATGGCCAGTCTCTCTATGCCTTAGGGGCCGTATTGTCTCCCGAGAGCGAGGATGGAGCCTTGGCTGCATCGTATGAGGCGTTCAAGGAGCGCTGCGGAGCTGCTGGACGAGAAGTTAAGGGAAGTGACCTTCTGACTCGCAAGTGCAACGATCAGCTTTCCGACTTCTTTGAAACCTTTCTTGTATGTGGACGATTCAAGTTATGCCTGTATTCGAAAGACTTCTATCTTGCTACGGCTCTCATGCAGACGATCCTTGGCCCGGATGCAAAGGTTACGTTCCCTCAGGCATATTATTCAGAGGCGTCGAACCTGGCTTTGTTCGGATCCGAGTCCCTTAAAGCGTATGCGGAGTTTTCCGCGATGCCAGATGCATCTGGTGCTAGGCTTCTAACTGAGAGACTGCTTGTCAACTCCGATGGAGTTATTACAGAGGGGAGCTTCCTGCATGCAGGGCTTCGCCGCATCGTGGAGACAGGGCGGTACGATATGCTTCTCGGAACCGGCATCGCGTCAGGTGACTATGAAAAGTCTTCTTATCAAAACCTTGTCAACTTAACGGCTTTTGGAGAACTTCTCGCCATGATCAAGGAAGATGAGAGAATTACGAACGCAGGGTTGGAATTAGTGCATGACCGGATCCCTGAGTTCGAAGGGGAATACTGCAGTGCTTTGGAAGCGTTGGGGGTTGGTGATATCTTGAGGTTTGAGGAGAGCGTCGACTGTTTAGGCGTTCAGCTTGCGGACAATGTTGCGAGTGTAGTTGGTAGTACCGCGAAGAAGGTAACCGCTGCTTGCAAGGCTAACACTCAGTGGGATCCTGAAAGCGAATGGATCATGTCTTTGTGGTCGAAGTTGCTAGATGTCATCGGCCTAGATAATTTCAAGCTCGTCGTATCATTGCAGGATCAGGCCATGCTTCTCTCGGTTGGACGGATGTTCTGTGCCGATTTTCCCATTGAATATCGAAACAACTCAGTATTCAATGAGCTGTTTCACAGCAATCTCAGCTGGGTTCTATCCGAGACCGATTGGGTTCGAAGTCATGACGATGCAAAGATGGATGAGCTTTTGCGAATGTAGGGAGAGCATGGTGACGGGTAATTCCCTTTCACTCTAAGAATTGGCTCGCGCATGCTTAGCTACTTTTCTGGAGCGACGGGAGGGGCAGGAATGCAGTTCGATGTTTTTATCTCCTACGCATGGGGAGGTCCGGAGAACACCGCGCACCGCGAGTGGGTGAGACTGCTCGCGGCGCATCTGAAGCAAATTGGCTTCCATGTCGGCATTGACTCCGAGGTTGACTACGGGGAAGACCTCACGGGTTTCATGCGAGAGATCGAGGACGCGAAACGCGTGTTGATGATCGTCGATGAAGGCTATGTCGAGAGGGCGGACAATTATCCCGACTCGGGTGTTGGGCGCGAGACGAAGACGATCCAGGATGTTGTTGACGATCGGCCGAACAACTGGCTATCCGTCTTGTTCGTGCGCAACGAGAAAAGGCTTCTTCCGAAATGGATGGAAGGGCGTGATCCGAAATACTTCGATTTCTCGTATCGCGATCGAGACGGCTCTTTTCCCGGTTCCGAGCAGATTGATGATCTATGGCGATGGCTAGCGGGACTTCCTGCGGACAAGGGAAGGGGTATCAGCCCGGCGACGATACGGGAGAGAATGTACCGCGTGGAACGAATCGATAATCTCATGGAACCGGGAAACTGGTCATGTCCCGAACTCGAGTCCAAGGGGGTGGCGATGGCCTACGGCGACGCGCCTTCGGAGACGATAACATTGGGGTATGGCGACTATGAATTCAAGGTTCGTTTTGGAAAGCGCGGCGGCGATTCGGTGTATATCCTGAACGACTACATCAAGGCCGTCGGGATGATACCGGACGCTGCGCCAAATGAAGACCTCGATGCCAATGTTGTTGCATCCTATACCCGCTCGTGTAGGTGCGCCACGCCAAGCGTGGGCCAGCGAGTTGCCCTTCTTAACAACCATGGTTGTGCATGCGTACTGAAAGTGACCGGGGTCACAAACGAATCCCATGATGACGAATTCGTTCCATCGCAAGTTGTGTTCGACTACACGATATTCGCTGAAGACTGATTTGCATCGCGGTTGGATAATGCTTGACTTTTGGCTGAATTAGGGTTGAACGACAGTTGTAAGTGAAGTATGCCGAAACAGCACCTCCGCAAGAGGTTGGTGGCGCCGTTGTGGTAGCGTCCCGAAAGTTGGTGTATCAATCCGTTTCTGGAGGGCGGGCGAAGCCT